>Ga0335078_10002789_pt1 | contig 26342 bp, 24 predicted proteins | sample Lox_Sample_32_FD_206711 | JGI IMG/M metagenome (GOLD analysis project Ga0335078, IMG submission 206711) | Soil microbial communities from Loxahatchee National Wildlife Refuge, Florida, United States - Lox_Sample_3.2 | ecosystem: Environmental > Terrestrial > Soil > Wetlands | place: USA... | reverse complement strand
TCCACCTCATCGACGACATGGAGCAGGGCGAGCAGGACGCCGAGCAGCTGGGCAGCCTGTTCCAGCTCGACCACCTGGCCACCCGGATGCGGCGCAACTCGGAGAACCTGCTGGTGCTGGCCGGCCATGAGACGCCCCGGGCGTGGAAGCAGTCCGTGTCACTGCTGGACGTGCTGCGCGCGGCCGTGTCCGAGATCGAGCGCTACGAGCGGGTGTCGCTGAACGTCCAGCCGGGCATCGCGGTGCGCGGCCAGGCCGTCAACGACCTGGTCCACCTGGTCGCGGAGCTGGTCGAGAACGCGACCTCGTTCTCGCCCGCCGACACCCCGGTGGCCGTCTCGGGCCAGCTGCTGACCAGCGGCGGTGTGCTGCTGGACATCACCGACCAGGGCGTCGGCATGAGCGCGGACGACCTCGCGCACGCCAACTGGCGGCTGGACAAGCCACCGGTAGTGGACGTCACTGTGTCCCGGCGGATGGGCCTGTTCGTGGTCGCCCGGCTGGCCGCCCGGCACGGCATCCGGGTCCGGCTGCGGTCCGCCGCCACCGGCGGGCTGACCGCCCTGGTGTGGCTGCCCGACGAGGTGGTCTCGGTGGACAGCGGGACGGGGCGGCCCGGGCTGCGCGGCTTCGGGCCAGCCGCCCACGCCGTGGCCCCGGCCGCGGTCCCGGTGGCGGGCCTGGGCGGCGGCGACGACTCGGACCGCCCATCCTGGCTGGCCGACCACGCGGTCCGGCCCGCTGGAGCGGCGTCGCTGGCCGCCGATCCTGCTGTGCCGGCCGGCGCGGCCGGGCCTGCTGGGCTGGCTAAGCCCGCGGCTGACAGCACCGGCTGGGCCACGGGGCGCAGGGGGTGGGCAGATGGGCCCACGGGGTGGGCGGCCAGGTCTGCGCCTGCTGCGGCGGAGCCGCCGGCTCAGCCCGCCGGAGCGCGGCACGCGTCGCCGGCCGAGCCGGACAGCGAACCGGCCCCGCCAGCCCCGGACGCGGCCCCGGCCGTGACAGAGCCCGAGCCGGTCACTGCTGCCGCCGAGCCGAACGGGGCGGCCGCGCCGGCCGCGCCGTCAGCGGGCAACGGCACGGCAGCTGGCCACGGTGCGGCAGCGGGCAACGGCACGGCAGCGGGCAACGGCACGGTGACCGGCAACGGGCTGCCCCGCCGGGTCAAGCCAGTACCCGGCCGCGCCAAGCCGGCCGGGGACAGCGAGCCGTTCGGGCTCGGCCCGTCCTGGGATGCCTTCCAGCGCCGGTCAGCCGCGGGCAGCGACCCGGACTGAACCGGGATCGCTGGCCAGCTAGCCAGCGGGAAGGCCGGCCAGCCGGCCCGCGGGCCGCCCGTTCTCCCGCCCGGCCGCCCGGGCGTGGCCCCGCCCGCCGGTATCAGGCGGCTGACCCCGCGCTCTGATGCAGGTGCAGGACGGCCGGCCTGACGGGATGCCCGGCTCGCCTGCCACCCGAGGGGAATCCGGCATGACCAAGGCAGCGCCACTATCAGCACGCCGGCCAGCCCAGGCCATTCTGCACGGCCTGCCCGATCTGCGGCTGCGCCCGCTGCCCAGTCAGCCGGCGGCCGCCGCCGAGCACGCCGCCGCCCCGGGCCTGGCGGCCGCGAACGTCTACTCGTTCGCCAGCGCGGACTACCCCGGCGCGGCCCAGAGCCTGGTGCTCGACACCGACGGCAGCACCGCGGTGGGCGCGTTTGTCTTCGATCCCAGCAGCACCACCTCGCCGAGCACCGCGTTCACGTTCACCGGCGGGGGTTACCAGATCCTGGCCGTGCCCGGCGCGGCCAGCAGCCTGGCCACCGGCATCACCGGGACGGGCCAGATCATCGGGGTGTACTCCGACCTGTCCGGGGTGAACCACGGTTTTGCCAGCAATGGCGGCACGTTCAGCAACGTGGATTTCCCCGGTGCCACGCTCACCCAGGCCATCGGCGTCAACGACACCGGGCAGATCGTGGGCGACTATTTCGACGCCGCCAGCTCCGAGCACGGCTTCGCCGTGGCCGGGGGGGCCTTCACGGCCATCAACTTCCCGGGAGCGACCAGCACCGCCGCGGCCGGCCTCAACAACTCCGGCGACATCGTGGGGATCTGGTCGGATGCGGCCGGGCAGCACGGCTTCCTGCTCTCCGGCGGCGTGTACACCCCGGTCGACTTCCCGCTCGCCACCAGTACGAGTGCCTGGGGCATCAACGACTCCGGGGAGATCGCCGGGTTCTACACCGACACCGCGGGCAGCACTCATGGCTTCGTCTACTCCGGCGGGGCGTTCAGCACGGTTGACGTGGCCGGCGCGCGCAGCACCCAGCTGACGCGGATCAAGAACAGCGGGGCGATCACCGGTGTCTACACCGATGCGCTGACCGCGGAACACGGCCTCGTCGGTCAGTAAGGCCGTCAGGCGGCGCGGGGACGGGTGGCAGTGACCGCGATCGTTGCGTAATGCATCGTGAAGCTGCCGCCTAGGGCATCGATGGCCGCCCCGGTCGCGGTGAGCAGCGCGCCGAGCCTGGCCGGCGGGAGCTGGGTGCTGAGGCCGGCGGTAGGGACGATGTCCAGCCACTCGTCTCTCGTATAGCAGTGCGCCCAGTCGGTGCGCCACTGCTCCGGCTCGCGGAACGCGCCGGCCTGCCGGATGCCGTCGGCCACCTTGGTGAATATCGCCGAGTAGGCGTCCAGGATGGGCCGGTCCCAGGGATTGACCGCCGATTCCGGCATGACCTGGCGGTGGGCCGCGGCGAAAGCCTCGGCCACCTCGGGCGGCGGCTGGAACACGTTCCAGAATGCGGCCAGCCTGCCCTGGGACCGCAGCGCCTGGGCCGCCCGGGCCGCGCCCGCGACCGGGTCCACCCAGTGCCAGGCCTGCCCGGCGATGACCGCGTCGAACGTCCGGCTGGCTGGATCCCACGCTTCGAACGTGGCCACCTCGACCTGGACGCCGTGCTGGCGGGCCAGGTCAGCCATGCGTGCATCGGGCTCGACGCCGAGCACCCGGCAGCCGGCCGCCTGGAATTGCCGGGCGGCGATGCCGGTGCCGCAGCCGATGTCGAGCACGTCGGGGCCCGGGCTGCCCGCCACGATCCGCTCCACCAAGGCGCGGGGATAGCGGGGCCGGGCCCGGTCGTAACGCTCGGCCTGCGAGCCGAACGACTCCGCCATCTGCCGGTGCTGGTGCGGCTCGGGCGGGGGAGCTGGCGCGGGCACTGGCGGCGGTGTGGGCACCCGCCCACCATAATGGGCAGCTGCCCACCAGCCGGATGGTCACCAGCCGGCGAATTCCTGGGTGCCCAGCACGGTGAGCAGGGTCAGCCGCTCGGCGTCCGCGGAGCCGGGCTCAGCCGTGTCGATCATGATGCGCAGGTCACTGCCCGCCACCGTGAGCACGTCGCAGTCCAGCGTCACACTGCCCACATACGGGTGATCGATGGTCTTGCGCGAGGGCTCGTGGCGGCCGACCGTACCGGAATCCCACAGCTCCGCGAACCGCGCACTGTGCCTGTGCAGTTCCCCGGCCAGCCGCCGCAGCGGCTGGTCGGCCGGGTAGCGGGCGGCCGCCGCGCGCAGGTCGGCGACCATCGCCGCCTCACTCGCGTGCAGATCCTCCGGCGTGCGCCGGGCCCGCGAGCCCGGGCTGACGAAATGCCGCCACAGCCGGTTCCGCTCCCGGCCCCGCCACCCGGACGGATCGCCCAGCAGGGCGGCGCACGCCGGGTTGGCCATCAGCAGCGTCCAGGACGCGTCGTAGACCGCGACGGGCGTGCCGGTCAGCCGGTCCAGCAGCCGCTGCACGCTGGGGGAGACATAGCTGGGCACCGTTTCCGGGCCCGGCGGCACCAGCCCGGCCAGCCGGAACAGGTGGCCCCGTTCGGCCGGTGCCAGCCGCAGCGCCCGGGCCAGCGCGTCGACGACCTGCGCGGACGGGTTGGCCGCCCGGCCCTGTTCCAGGCGGGTGACGTAGTCCACGGAGATCCCGGCCAGCATGGCCAGCTCCTCGCGGCGCAGCCCGGCCGCGCGCCGCTGCCCGCCCATGGGCAGCCCGGCCGCGTCCGGGGGCAGGCGGTCGCGCCAGCAGCGCACCGCCTGCCCGAACTCCGGCCCAGCCATCCCCCCAGTGTGCACCGCCGGGAGCGGGTCTTCCTGGTACCGCCAGTCCCAGGAAGGCCAGCCGGCTGGCGGCCCGGGCGAGGCTGGCCCGAACCTGGGCCCATGACGACAACACTGATCACCGGCGCGAACAAGGGAATCGGTTTCGAGGCGGCCCGCCAGCTCATCGCCGTGGGCCACACCGTCTACCTCGGCAGCCGGGATGCGGAGCGCGGCCGCCAGGCCGCCGCGCAGCTGGGCGCGCGGCTGGTCGTCCTCGACGTCACCGACGACGAATCCGTGGCCGCCGCGGCGAAGACCATCGCGGCCAGCGGCGGGCTGGACGTGCTGGTCAACAACGCCGGCATCGAGCAGTACGCGGCCGACGGCAGCGTGATCGGCGCGGCCGAGGTCACCGCCGGCGTGATGCGGGCGGTCTTCGAGACCAACGTCTTCGGTGTGGTCCGCGTCACCCACGCGTTCCTGCCCCTGCTGCAGCGCTCGGCCGCCCCGGTCGTGGTCAACGTCAGCAGCGGCCTGGCCTCCATTTCCCGGATGGCCAGCCCGGGCGCACCCGGGGTGCCTTATCCCGGCGTCGCCTACCCGGCGTCGAAGGCCGCGGTCAACATGATCACCGTGCGGTACGCCCGGGCCTTCCCGGCCATCCGGATCAACGCGGTGGAGCCGGGGTACACCGCGACCGACCTGAACCGGCACGCTGGGCGGCAGACCGCCGGGCAGGGCGCTGAGATCATCGTCCGGATGGCCCAGGCCGGCCCGGACGGCCCGACCGGCGGCTACTTCGGCGCCACCGGTCCCATTGCCTGGTAGCCGGGAGGACGGCGGGCGCCAGCCCGGGCACCGCTCCTGTCCGCCCCGCCCGCCAGGCCGGGCTGCCGGAAAGTTAACGGCCCGGGTGCCCGCCCCTGACGGCTCAGGGCCCGGCGGTGAGGTCGTCGGAGTGCCCGGTGGCCAGCCGCACCCACTGCGGGATGGGGCGCCCGGCCGGCCACACTGGCACTGGTGGCCAGCCCGGCGGCCCGGCGTCAGTCCGCGTGTTGGTGCACTCTTGCGGCCAGCCGGGGGGCGAGTCCTCCCACTTCTCCTGGCGCCCGTACACGGTGAGATCCATCAGCGCGTAGCTGTTGTCCATGGTTTCCACGCCGCGCAGGGTCGTCCAGTAGGTCTCGAAGACCCGGTCGCCGTCGCGCAGATAGCACACGAGGTGCATCCTGCCGGGCTGGCGGGGCGGGGACAGCAGGATGCCGAGCGAGTCCTGGGCCGAGTACCACGGCATGTCCCAGCCCATGAAGTCGTGGTAACGGATGCTCTCATCGAACGGGCCCTGGCAGAAGACCGCGTAGCTGATGTCGCGGGAATGCAGGTAGGACAGCTCCGCCAGCTGGCTGGCGCACCACGTGCAGCCCTCGCACTGCTCGGCCGCCGGATGACCGGGCCACCACATGAAGTAGTAGGCGATCAGCTGCCGCCGCTCCTCGAACGCGTCGAGCAGGCTGACCGGCCCGTCCGGGCCAGCCAGCGGCGTGCCGGCGCCGACCTCGACCATCGGCAGCCGCCGGCGGGCCGCGGCAATCGCGTCGCCTTCCCTGGTGTGCGCCTTCTCCCGGGTTCGCAGCGCATCGAGCTGGGTCTGGAAGGTGGCCCGGTCGGTCACTGACGGCAGCCCTGGTGCCGTGCTGCCGCCCGCCGGCGGCCGGGAGGCATTCGGCTCGTCACTCATGATCATCTCCTCGGTGCTGCTCCACTATCCGGCTGTCGGGATTCCCCTTCCCGTTACAGCACCAGTCAGGCCGGGGCTGACGAGGTGACCAGCCTGGATAGGGGAAGACTGGCAGCATGGCCGGCTCGATCGCTCGGCACGAGGCGCAGGCGGCGGGGATACAGACCGCGGCTGGCTGCCTGCTCACCGATGGCAGCGGGAACGTCCTGCTGGTCAAGCCGACTTACAAGCCGCCGTGGGAGGTACCGGGCGGTGCTGTCGAGCCGGGGGAGTCGCCACTGGCCGCATGCAGGCGGGAGATCCGGGAAGAACTCGGCCTGGACATCCGGCCGGCCCGGCTGCTGGTCGTTGACTACCGGGGGCCGCAACCGGGCCACCGGGAAGACGCGCTGCGGTTCATCTTCGATGGCGGTCAGCTGGCCCCCGGTCAGGTGGCGTCGATCAAGCTGGACGAGCGCGAGCTGTCGGAATACAGGTTCGTCAATCCTGGCGCGCTGGCCAGGTACGTCATCCCGGTGCTGGCCCGCCGCCTGCAGGCATGCCTGTCCGGTGGCGGCGCCCGCTACCTCGAAGAAGGTGAGCCGGTTCTCGGCTGAGCAATCCCTGAGTTGACCACGGGGACTGCGCCGATGGCGGTTCAGGGTGCTGAAGCGTGGCCCAGCGCAGGTTCCCCGCCGGGCGGCTTGCCCGTCACCCGGAGCGCCAGGGCCAGCACCCCGGCGCAGGCCATGTCGACGAGGCCGCCGCCCAGGTAGACGGGACGCCAGCCCACCGCCTCGACCAGGAAACCCGCGAACCCGTAACCCGCGGCCGAGGCAAGTGTCGTGATGGCGCCGACTGCGGCGAACATCCGGCCGCGGATGGCATCCGGCGTGCCGCGCTGGTAGATGCCGCTGAAGCCGACAAAGGCGAAGGAGTCACTGGCCGCGAACAGCAGGCTGAACAGCGGAATGAGGGCAAACCATGGGCTCAGGCCAATGGCGGCGACAAAGGCACCGAACACCAGCACACCGAGCACAGCCGCGGCGGTCTCGGTGTGCTGGCTGATGACGCGGGCGGCGATCAGCGCGCCCAGCAGGCCGCCGGCTCCCCAGGCGGCATTCATCACCCCATAGCCGACACCGCCGACCCCGAAATGATGGATCAGCGGCAGGTCGGCGACCGCGATGATCTCGGTGGCCAGGAACGTGACCGCGCCGACCAGAGTCAGGGTTAGCAGCGCGCCGCCCCGCCACAAGAAGCGGACGCCTGCCCACATACTGCCCGTCGGCGGGGTGCTTGTTCCCGCTGCTGGGCCCGTTCCCGCTGGTGGGCGCTCGCCGCGGAACCTGCCGCGCACCGCCGCGACGAAAGCCGCGGACACGGCGAACGACACGGCATTGGCGGCAAATGCCACGCCCGCGCCGGCCAGCGCGTACAGCACCCCGCCCAGCGCCGGGCCGGCCAGCTGGCCGGCGTTCGAAGCCGCCGCGAGCGTGCCATTCGCCCAGGTCAGGTTGGCTTCTCCGGCCAGGTTCGGGACGGCGGCCCGCGACGCCGGGCCAAACGGCGAGTGCAGCAGCGCCGCCAGCGTCCCCAGCGCAATCAATCCCAGCGGGCTGCCGGTAACGGCCATCCCGGCATAGGCAGCCGCCCCGAGCAGATCGCAGATGATCATGATTCGCTTGCGGTCCAGCCGGTCGGCCATGGCCCCCGACAGCGGAGCCACCAGCGCGGATGGCACCTGGGTGAACAGGAAGCTGGCCGACAGCCACACGGCCGACCCGGTCCTGGCGTACACGGCCAGGGACAGCGCGATCGTGGCCGCCCAGTTACCCGTGTTCGACGCCGCGGCTGCGGCCGCCAGCCGCCACACGTCGCCCCGGGCCCGGGTCATCATCAGGTGCTCTCCAGTGCAGCGGCGCCGCGGAAGCCTCCACAGAACTCGCGGATACCGCGGCTGTCAATGCACCGGCCAGGCCCAGCTGCGGATCAGTCGCGGAACGGCGCCGGTGGCATACCGCACGATCACTTCCGGCCTGGGCAGAACAGTTAGGGCGCGTTGTGGGACTCCCCGAGTTGTCGGTGGTCCCTGGCATGATCGGCTGCATGTCAGCTCAGCAGCAGGTTCGGGTCCCGGCGCGCTACGCACGCGTCAACGCCTGGGTGATCAGCCGCGATACCGATGCGGAGGTGCGTTTCCTGACGGCGGTGTTCGGAGCGGCTGAGACTCCGGGCTCCCGGATGCTCGATCCTGACGGGGACATCGGTCATGTCGAGGTCGAGATCGGCGATAGCGTCATCATGCTGTTCGATGCCAAGCCAGGCTGGCCGCCGGCCCCCGCTCACCTGCGGGTCTACGTCGGTGACGTTGCTGCGGCCATTGAGCAGGCCATCGCGGCCGGTGCGCGGGTGGTGACCCAGCCGACCATGCTTGCCTTCGGCGAGCGCGTTGCCCGGGTCCGCGACCCCCAGGGGCATCTGTGGTGGCTGCATGAGCAGGTGGAGGACGTCGCGCCCGGGGAGCTGGCCAGCCGCTTTGCCGACCCGGCCGCCCAGGAGGCGATGGCCTACGTCCAGCGCACTTTGCGGGAAGAGCTGGAGACGGTGCCCGCGGACCGGCAGTAGCGGGATGTTTCCCGGTCGGGTTGCCTGACCCGGTTGGATTATTAGAGCCGCAGGGACCGCAGGCCAGCGCTCAGGATGCGGGCGCCGAGCGCACCGGCCGCGCCGGTCACCACTCCTTTGGTGATGGTCGGGCCGTGCTCGGCACCGAAGTTCTTCCCGGCCCTGATAATCGGGCTGGCCGCCCCGTTGAACCCTTCGATGAAAGCCCCGTTGTCGGTGGTGGCATCATAGGTACCTTTAACCACTCCAGCAGCAATCGCAACTGGGGTCACGACAACGACGCTGACATCTGACCAGAATTCGCTCTTGTTTTCCACTTGCCATTCCCTCTCGCCAAAAACTGTGAAAAGTACTGGTATGGCATTGCCGATAGTACGACATACCGGGCAAAGCTACGTCAGGCCGCGGGTGGAGATATAGCTCGTGCCATCATCCTGCCCGGCGGCGGGACGGCGCGCCAGGGGGCTGGCCTCCACATCCAGGGGGACCTAGGTCTACCTTGCGGGCCCAGCGGCCCACCGGGTCTCCCGCCCGGCCCGCGACAGCTTCCCCGGATTGCGCACGGCCGCCGCGTCACCGGCATGTCCGGGTGGCCGCCGCACCGGCCAGCCGTTAAGTAAGCGTGGTCCCGTGCGGAAGCTAACGGTCGGGGATCCAGCTCCCGTGGAAGCCGAGCGGTATCCGGGCGGGCAGGTGGACGCGGGCCACTGGCTCGGCAGTGAAGTCCTGGGCGGCGAGGATGACCAGGTCGGCGGCGCCACGGTCGGGATTGTGCACGAACGCCATCACGTAGCCGTCGTCCTCGGCGGAGTCCGGCGCCGCGGGAGCGAATACCGCCTCGCCGGCGGTGGCGTCGCGGCCGAACTCGTGCGCCTCGACGGTGTCGTGGGCCAGGTCGTGGCGGAGAATGGCGTTGGTGAACGCGTCGTCGGTGAAGTCGCCGGTGGCGGTGATAGCCCGGTTGACCTCGCCGATCACGGCGCTGTAGCCGTAACGGTGCGGGCGTGAGACGACGCGGTCGTCGACCCGGGGGAACTCCTGGCCGCGGTCGTCCAGGCGCTGCTGGGTGACCTTCCCGGCCACCGGGTCGATGATCCACCGGTCCAGGGTCACCGGCCCGTGCGCGGCCCACAGCGTGGAGACGTCGAAGGACTGGTTGTACTGGCACAGGTCGACCACGACCCGGCCGCCGTCATCGTCGTAGGCGTTCAGGCAGTGGAAGACCCAGCACGGCTCGACCTCGATCCAGCGGACCGGCGAGCTGCCGTCCCGGGGCAGCAGGCCAACGCGGGCCTGGTGCGCCGGGTTCCACACGTACGGCAGCTCCTTGCCCGCGCTGACCGCGTTCAGGCTGAACGTGACGGGCAGGTCCAGCAGCACCACGTACCGGGCGGTGAGCGCGAAGTCATGCATCATCGGGCCGTCGGCGACGGCGATGTCGGTGGTCCGGGTGACCTGGCCGGCCGCGTCAATGACGACGTGCTGGACGTGGTCCCAGGCCCAGAAGTAGGCGATGGCGTGCAGCTCGCCGGTGGCATGGTCGAGCTTGGTGTGCGCGGCGAATCCACCGGGCAGCGTGCCCCCGAAATCACAGGGACCGATCGTGTCCAGCTCATCGGACAGCTCGTAGGGCAGCGGGCCGGCCTCGACGGTGGCCAGGGTGCGGCCGCCGTGCCCGATGATGTGGGTGTTGGCGGCGAAGTCCATGCCCTCGTGCACCGGGCCGGCTGGCCACGTCTCGCCGTGCTGCGCGGCAACGGCCTTGGACCGGACCCACCGGTTGCGGTACCACTCGGCGTGGCCGTCGCGCAGCCGCACGCCGTGCACCATGCCCGCGCCCAGGAACCAGTGGTAATTGGGGTCGTCCAGGTCCAGCGGATTCGGCCCGTTGCGCAGGTAGCGGCCGCTCAGCTCGGCGGGCAGGCGGCCGGTGACCGGCAGGCCGAACACGCTGATCTCCTCGGTCACCGGGGCGAACGCCCCGTCCAGGAAACGGTTCTCAGGCGGCATCGCGTTATCCCTCGGGTGAGTCATGGTTACCAGTGCAGCGCAGGACCACTAGGCAATACGGCCATCTTGCGCTGGCTGGGATCAGAAAGTCCATGACGTCGCCGGGCTGGTGCGGAGCGCCCGCCAGGCGAGGGCTGGCCGGCTGGAAAGCGCGCAGCCAGCGCGATACCCGGGCCGGCCCGGTCCGGATCGCGGTGCGCGCGGCCGGCGTCAACCCGAGCGACTGGAAGAAGCGCCAGGCCGCGGCCGCGGCCGGTGGTCATGCACAGCGTGTCAGCAGATAGATAGCGGGTAAATTCGCTGCGTGCCTGCCCGCGCGCTATTTCATACCGCGCCGCGCTGCGTGGAAATAAGGGACGTGCCCACACCGCGGCCCGCGGCCGGTGAGGTCCTGGTCCGCACGCTGTGCTCGGGCATCAGCGGTGGCACTGAGCGGCTGGTGTACCGCGGCGAGGTCCCGGCCGGGCTGGCGCTGGACGAGACGATCGGCGCGCTGGGCGGTGCCTTCTCCTATCCCTTCGCCTACGGGTATGCGTGTGTCGGCGAGGTAGCCGGGTCCGGCCGGGCGGTTTTCGCGTTCCATCCGCATCAGGACGTGTTCGCGGCGCGGCCTGGCGAACTGATTGCGCTGCCAGCTGTCGATCCCGCGTCCGCCACCTTGTTCCCGCTGGTCGAGACGGCGCTGCAGGTGACCCTCGATGCCGGGACCGGATACCGCGACCGGGTCATCGTGCTCGGCGCCGGCGTGCTCGGGCTGCTGGCCGGCCTGCTGCTGCAGCGCGCCGGGTGGCGGCCGGTGCTGGCCGAGCCGCAGGCCTGGCGCCGCGACCTGGCCGCCAGCCTGGGCGTGCCCGCCGCAGCACCGCAGGAACTGGGGAAAGAGCAGGTTCCGCTGGTCATCGACGCCAGCGGTAACCCGGAGGCGCCAGCGATGGCGCTGGACCTGCTGGCCCACGAGGGAACCCTGCTGATCGCGTCGTGGTTCGGCACCAAGCCAGTGGTGCTGCCACTCGGCGGCGCCTTCCACCGGCGGCGCCTGGTCATCCGCAGCACCCAGGTTTCCACGGTGCCGGCCCGGCTGTCCGGGACCTGGACCCGGTCCCGGCGCCGCCGGGAGGCCACCACGCTGCTGGCCGAACTGCCACTGGCCCAGCTGTGCACGCACGTCTTCGCCTTTGGCCAGTCGGCCGAGGCGTTCCAGGCGGTGGATCAGGGGATACCCGGGTTGATGCATGCCGTTCTCGACTACGACAGGAGCGCTGCCGGTGACCTGTGAGGTCGGGCTCAGCCGAAGTGTCCGTGCCTTCCACATCATGCCGGGGCTGCCCGGCCCGGAGGGGGAACTGCATGATCATGACTACCGGATTGAGGTCGTGGTGGATCGCGAGCAGCTCGACGGCCGGGGCATGGTCTGTGATCTGGATGTACTGGAAGCGGCGCTGGCCGAGCTGACCAGCCGGGTCGAGGGCCGCAACCTGGAGGAGATACGCCCAGCCGCGGCCGAGGCGGTCACCGTCGAGGTGTTCGCCCGCTGGGTACATGACAGCCTCTCGCCCGCCGTCGCCGCCGCGGGCGGCGAGGCACTGGCCGTGCGGGTGTGGGAGAGCCCCGCCGCGTTCGGCGGGTACCACGCACCATGCTTACGCTCTGAACCGTTTTGCTGACATGCCCGTCTTGCTGTCATGGGGACAGTCCACACAGCCTTCGCGGCATCCTCGCGGGGCGGCCCGATGACACTGGGCTGGGATAACCCGACAGCAGATCCGACCACCACGATCCTGCTGCGGCACGGTGACACCCAGCTGTCACCCGAGCACCGCTTCAGCGGGCTGCGCGACCTCCCGCTCAGCGCGACCGGAACCAGGCAGGCCCAGGCCGCGGCCGGCCGCCTGGCCACCGGCGCCCCGATCGATGCCGTGGTCAGCTCGCCGTTGCGGCGCGCTGTCGGCACCGCCGCCATAGCGGCCGCCGAACTGGGCCTGACCACGGCCATCGATGATGATCTCCGGGAAACCGACTTCGGCGACTGGGATGGCTTCACGCTGGCAGAAGTGCATCAGCGATGGCCGGCCGCCGCGGCCGCCTGGCGGCGCGACCCGGAGCAGGCACCGCCGGGCGGGGAGAGCTTCGCCGACACGGCACACCGGGTCAACCAGGCCTGTGACCGGCTGCTGCGAGAGCACGGCGGCCAGACCGTCCTGGTGGTAAGTCACGTCACCCCGATAAAGATCCTGCTGTGCCGGGCTCTCGGCGTCCCGCTGGGCACCCTGTACCGGCTGTATCTCGGCTCCGCCTGTATTAACGAGATTCAGTGGCACGGCCGCGGATTCGCCGCGGTCCACGGCGTCAACGACACCAGCCACCTCCCCGGCTTACCGGGCACCGGACATTACCCACCGGAAAGTCAGCAGCACAAAACCCGCCCGTGACGATCAGGAAGCCCGCCCGTGACAATCAGAACCGAGAGCCGCATAAAAATCGCCAGCAGCGTCCACGAGGTGTGGGCGTATGTCTGTGACGTCGGGCGCTGGCCGGAGTGGGCGCCGACCGTTCTGCAATGCCGGGTCCGCGGCGGCACTCCGCTGCAGCCCGGCGCGCGGGTGGACCAGCGGGCGAAGGCGATCCTCGGGCTGACTCGCGGCCGGAGCCAGCAGGTGACCGTGGTCGAGGCACCCCGCCACGTGGCGTTCGCCGGGCCGATGGGGACGTCCGCGGCGCGCTGGGGGATGGAACTCGAGCCAGTGGACGATGGGCACACCGACGCCAGCATGTGGATTGAGGTGGACCTCGCGGGCATCATGCGGGCGGTCCCCGCCCGCACTCTGCAAGGCAGAATTCAGCGGGTAAGCGATATCGAGATGGTGGCGATCAAGGCTGCGGTCGAGTCCGCGGGGGGCACCTCGTGAGCCAGGCCGACGGTACCCGGGAGCACCTGATCGGGACGTACCGCAAGAAGGCGAAGCACTACGACGTCACCTCCCGGCTCTACCCGGTACCCGGGTACCCCCAGCAGGCACAGCGGCGCCGGGCGGTGCGGGCGCTCGGCCTGCGCGCCGGTGACACCGTGATCGACATCGCGTGTGGCACCGGCCTGAACTTCCCGCTGATTGAGCAGGTGATCGGTCCCGGCGGCCGGATCGTCGGCGTCGATCTGACCGACGCGATGCTCGCCCGTGCCCAGGACCGGGCGCGGACGTACGGCTGGGGCAATATCAGCCTGGTGCAGGCCGACGCGGCCGCCTTCGACTTCCCAGCTGGGGCCGACGCGATCCTGTCCACGTACGCCCTGTCGCAGGTGCCCGAGTGCGCGGAGGTCATCGCCCACGGCGCCGCGGCCCTGTCCGCAGGCGGGCGCTGGGCCGTGCTGGATCTCAAGGTTCCCGGCAGCACGCCTGACTGGCTGGCGCAGCTCGGAACCGCGGCCGTGCGGCCGTTCGCCGCCATAGATCAGTGGGTCATGCGCCGTCCGTGGGAGTCGATTCGCGCGGCCATGCAGGAAGAACTGGCCGACTTCTGCTGGGCCGAGTTGTTCTTCGGGACCGCATTCCTCGCCGCCGGGTCCCGCCGCCCTGGCACCTCCGGCGGCTGACCGCGGGGAGCGGCTGACCGCGGGGGAGTGGCCATCAGTAACCGTGAGCAGCAGGGGCGGGACTTCATCCCGCCGGGTGCGGCTTGCTGAAGGCGCCGAGGAACCGGTTGCGGAAGGCGTTCATCAGCTCGACCGGAGCGGACCGGCCGGGCAGCAGCCCGTCCTGCCAGTGCCAGGGGGCAATCTGCCGGAACACCGAACGGTCGTGGGCGACGATCGAGATCACCACGTTGTGGCTGGCGCCGGGGCGGCTGATCGGGCTGCCGGGCTGCTCGTCGCCGAGCAGGATGAGCACCAGGTTCGGGTCGTGCAGCTCGGTGACCCACGAGGTGAGGGACTGCAGCGAGTACTCGACCGACCTGGCGAAGAACTGCCGCACGGTGCTGGTGTTGCGCCAGACCTTGAGCGGGGACTCGCTCCGCGCGGGCATGGCGTCGAATATTGAGCCGTTGCCGACCTTGGCCCAGGGCACCATGGCCGGCAACGGGGCCCACGGCGTGTGCGAGGAGACCATGTCGAACTCGGCCATCACCGGCTTATGGCCGGGGGTGAATTCGTTCCGCTGCAGCGCCGACAGGGTGTACTGGTCGGGCATTGCGGCGTAGCTGAAGGCCGGGCCGCGGTAGCCGACGTTGAACCGGTTGTAGAGCTTGTCGAAGTGGTAGAAGGAAGTGCCGGGCGGCCAGACTTCGTCGTCTTCGGGGCTGTCGCTCACGGTGCGCCAGCCGGCCCGGTCGAAGGCGTCGATGAGGGTGAACCGGTGGCTGGCGACCAGCTCGGCATACCGCTGTTCGGTGTTGACCCACAGCCCCGAGGCCAGGGTGGAGTGGGCGAGCTGACTGACCCCGCCGAAGCCCGGGGCGCTGAGCCAGGCGCTCTGCGTGGACCAGCCGGCCCGGGCCAGCGAGGCGGTGTTCCGGCGCAGGAAGGCGTCGACGCCGGGGGAGAAACTCGTGCCCTGAACGGCGGCCTGCCCGTAGCTCTCGACGAAGGCGATGACGACATCCTTGCCGCGCAATCCGGTCAGCAGGTCCGCGGCCGGGACGCTGGCTTCAGGGTCGGTGCTGTGCAGGACCTGCTCAAAACGGCGCTGGTCGCGGAGCGCCGCCTGGGTGTCGCGCAGCTGCGCGACGGCCAGCTCGGCGGCGCTGGCCGAGGCGACCGGGGATCCCGGGACGAATTGCAGTGACAGGCCCGCGAACAGCGCCCAGACCACGGTGAGGACGGCGAGCCCGCGAACCGTGCGGCGGCGATGCCGGGCGGCCACGGTGGTGATGTGAATCGTTGCCGCGGTGATGGCGCCGATGAGCAGGATGAGACCGAGCCCGAGCGCGGCGAGCGCGATGTTGGTGCGCGTGGAGCCGACCGTGTCGCGTACCACGCCAACAGCCGGGGGGATGTCGAGCCAGCCGAACACCGGGTTGAACGCCCGGCCGATCTCATCGAAGAACACCACGTTGAGGATCTTGACGAGAGTGAGCAGGCTGAACAGGATCCCGGCGACCCCGGCTACGATCCGCCGCGGCCAGGCCGGCAGCAGCACCGCGACAGCCACCAGGACCAGCCCCTCCACGGGGATGCGGGCGAAGGCGGCCGGGGTGAACCGCAAGGCACGGTCGGGCGCGACGAGCACACCCCACACGAGCACCACCGAAAGCACGGTGCTGGCCAGCCGCAGCGCCTGCCGGGAGCGCGGGCCGGCGCCGGTCCGGTACAGCCAGGTCACGTTGCGGCCGAACGACTCGGCCAGCAGCAGCAATGCGGCGGCGACCGCGATCATCCCGACGAGGCGGTCGAGCAGTCCGGATGCGGCGACGGTGAGCACGATGCCCTGGACCGCGGCCACGACCTTGCCCCAGAACCGGGGCGGCAGCGGCGCGGCCAGCCACGGGATCAGCCAGCCCGCCAGCAGCAGCGCGTAGCGGGCGGCGCCGATGAGCAGCACCCAGCTGCCGTAGTCCTGCGCCACGTAGATGCTGAGCAGCAGGATGAGGAACGCGTCAACCTCGCCGTCGATGCGCGCCCCCACCGGGGTGGCGGTGCCGGTCCGGCGCGCCACCTGCCCGTCCACCCCGTCGAGGACCAGCGCGACGGTGGACAGAGTGACCAGCGCAGTGACCGGCACCGGCCGGCCGAACGAGTCGGCCACCAGTCCCGCGACCCCCGCGATCAGCACCGTGCGGGTCAGGGTGACCCAGTCCGCCGGGAAGATGGCCGGCTGGTCGCTGCGCATGCGCGCCGTGACCAGCAGCGCGGTCGCTACCGTACCGGTGGCCAGCCCGGTGATCCAGCCGGCGGCGCCGAGACCAGCCGCCGTGGACACGACGCCGAGCAGGGCGGCGGTGGCGAGCAGCCCCAGGATCGCCGCGAGCCGGATCGCCGGCAGCGCGCCCCGGCCCGCGGGCCGGCCCGCTGGCGGCGCCGCCCTGTCCGCAGGCTGAATCGTGCGCACCGCACCTCCGTAGCCGTCTGCCGCTGTCCTCATCGGGACAACGGGCCCACACTCCCCCTGGTTCATCACGGCCGGCCGCCGGCCCGCAGTGCTGCCGCAGCCCGGCGGCTGAACTATCTGCCCAGCTAGCCCGTGTAATCCGGTGTGGCTGGCTTGCACTCAGTTCCGGCCGGCATCGGCCGGGCCGTTCGCCGCTACGGCCCGTCGTTGCTGCGCCTGGCCGCCGGCGTCACCGTGCTGTGGTTTCTCGTGCGGCAGGTGGGCGCGGCGCCGTTCGCGGACGGGCTGCGCGCGGTCACCTGGCCGGCGGTCCTGGCCGCCGTCACGCTTACTGCCCTGACCACGGTGTGCTCGGCCTGGCGGTGGCGGGTCGTGGCCCGGGCTCTCGGTGTCGGCATTGGCCTGCCCGGCGCGGTCCGCGCTTACTACCGTTCCCTGTTCCTCAACTCCGTGCTCGTCGGCGGGGTGCTCGGCGACGTGCACCGGGCGGTCACGCACGGCCGTCGCGCTGGAGACGTGGTGCTGGGGCTGCGCGCGGTGGCGTGGGAGCGGCTGTACGGTCAGGTCATCCAGGTCGTGGTGACGGCCGTCGTGCTGCTGGCCCTGCCATCGCCGGTTCGTCCCGCGCTGCCCTACCTGCTGGCCGGGGTGGCTTGTCTGGCCGGGTGTGCTGCCCTGGTGGTGCGGGGCGCTGCCCGCCGCGGCCGGTCACGGCCGGCCCGCGCCGCCCGGGCCGTCTCCGGTGACCTGCGCCGTGGCCTGCTGGCCCGGGACGTGTGGCCGCAGCTCACGCTGGCCTCAGTGCTGATCGTGGCCGGGCACACGGCCACGTTCGTCATCGCGGCCCGGGTCGCCGGCTGCACCGCACCCCTGGGCGAACTGGTCGCGCTGCTGCTGGTGATCCAGACCGCGGCGGTGATCCCGCTGAGTATCGGCGGGTGGGGGCTACGGGAAGGTGTCGCCGCCTGGGCCTTCGCCGCAGCCGGGCTCGGCGCGGCCACCGGGGTTACCGTCGCCACGCTCTACGCGGTGCTCATGCTGGCCGCGGTCGCCCCGGGCGCGGGCTTGCTGGCGGGGGACGCCGCCCGCCGCGGTCGCCACCCCGCACATCCGGCCGGGCCGGGCCGGCCCGATCCGGCGCCGCGGGCGCTGGAGGCCGTCCGTGATTTACCAGCCAGGCCCGGTGACCGGCCCCGGGCACGCCGCTGCCGGCGCCCGCAAGCTGGCCTGCGGCCGGACGGCTGGCCCCGTGACCGGAGCAGTCCAGGCGGCGGCGATCCGCCGGCGTATCCGCATCCCGCTGCGTTTCGGTGACGACTACTCAACCAGCGCCACCGTGGTCAGCTTCACCGGCCTGACCGACGCGCAGCAGCACGTGGCCCTCGAACTCGGCCGGGCCGCAGCAGCCAGGCTGCCGCTGGTGCGCCTGCACAGTGAATGCCTCACCGGTGATGTGTTCGGCAGCCAGCGCTGCGACTGCGGGCCGCAACTGCGCGAAGCGGTCGAGCGGATTACCAGGCACGGCGGCTACCTGCTGTATCTGCGCCAGGAAGGGCGGGGCATCGGCCTGTACGACAAACTCGACGCCTACGCGCTGCAAGATCGCGGCCTGGACACCTACGATGCGAATCTCGCGCTCGGTCACCGGGCCGACGAGCGCGACTACACCAGCGCGGCCCAGATGCTGCATGCGCTCGGGGCCAGCCGCATCGGGCTGCTGAGCAACAACCCAAACAAGGGTGCTCAGCTGGCCCGGATGGGCATCACGATCGCCCGGCAGGTCCCCACCGGGCTGCACCTGACCAGGACCAACGCCGCCTACCTGGCCACCAAGGCCCGGCGCGGCGGGCATGATCTGCCGTCGGCTCCTGTCCAGCGGTCAGGGTGCTAGCAGGATCCGGCCGGCGGCCGGGCGGTGCCGTTCAGGCGGATCACGGTGGTAACGCGCAGAACTTACGAATAGGCGCTCAGCCGGGCGAACGGCCCGCGAAATCAAGCTGGTGGGCGATGTAGACCAGCTCGCCCGCGGCCAGTTGCCGGCCGCGCTCGGCCAGCCAGCCGGCCAGGTCCGCCGGTGCCACCTGGTCCTGGCGATTCCGCAGCGCGCGGTGGATCGTGTCAAGGATGCTGCGCAGGAAGTAAGCCTCATCGGCCGGGTAGTTCCCATCCGGGCCGGCGCTGACCACCCAGTCTGACGGCCCCGCCGCCAGCGCGGCCGCCCCGGCCGCCCGCAGCTGGTGAAACAGGCGGCGGCCCGTCCGGCTTTCCCCGGCCGGCTGGCCGTAGCGAATGCGCTCATCCATGTCGCGGTGGTAGGCCTGCATGATCTGGTCGTCGCGGGGGTGGCCGGGCGCGAAGATGCTCTCGCCGTCGTAGTTGATCGCGAACCAGTAGACGCCGCCGGGGACCAGCAGCCGCAGCAGCCCGGGCAGCACGGCCGGCACGTCCACCAGGTCCAGCACGGCGCTGGCGATCAGCACATCGGCTGCCGCGCTATGACCGGCCGCCAGGTAGCTGCCCAGCTCGGCGTGCACCAGGCGCACCCGGAGATCACCTACCAGCAGCCCATCCGGCAGCAGGCCGCTGCGCAGGCCCCGTGCGGCCGCCCAGTCAGACAGCCACTGGCGAGAACGATCCAGCAGCTGCCGGTCCGCGTCCAGCAGCGTGTACTCGCCCGCGCCGACCGCGCCCCAGTCCATCAGCCGGGCCACCATGGTGCCCAGGCCAGCGCCGACCTCCAGCACCCGCGGCGCACCCGCGGGCATCAGGCGGCGCAGCTCGGCCAGCACGTGCCGGTTGAGCGCCCGGTCATCCACGGTCGTCTTCGCGGCCAGGTAACGGGCATAACCGGAGGGCATCGGGGCGGCGCCGAAACCGGTCACTGCTTCTCGGCCACGATCGCGAACTTGCGCACCCGCCCGCTGCCGAGCCAGTCACTCCACAGCTGATGGGCGGTGATCAGCTCGGCGGTGGCCTGCGCCCCGATCTGGCCGGCGATCTGCGGTGAATCAGCCCGGTAGCAGCGGAGCAGCGCCGCCGCTATCGCGTGATGAGCGGAGCTGCACTCCTGCCGCCAGACCACGGTCAGCCCCGCCGCGCGCAGCACGCCGGCCAGCTCAGCCAGCCCGATGAGCCAGACGGTATCGGCGCCGGGCATCCGGGCCCGCTCCGGCTGGCTGAGTGGCCGGCCTTCCTCCACCGTGAACGCGAAACGCCCGCCCGGCTCCAGTACCCGCGACACGTCATCCACCAGGGCCTGCTTGTCGGGGAAGGCCAGCATCGTCTCCAGCAGCAGCACCACCTCGAAGCGGCCCCCGGGCAGCGGCGGGAGGTGAGCTTGCTGGAAGCGGCAGCGGAGATTCCCGGCCCGCCGCCGGGCAGTAGCCAGTGCGCGGTCGGAGCAATCGACACCCAGGTAGTGACATCCCGCTTCCGCCGTGATCATCCGGCCGGGGCCAGCCACCCCGCAGCACAGGTCGAGCACTGAGCCGCCGGCGCGGACCCGGGCCCGCTGGGCCAGCGCCCGGACCTCGCCTGCGCGCATGAAGCTCTGCTGGCCTACATACTCGCCCGCGGGATAGGCGGTCGCCTGGGCCCGTTCTAGCGCCGTCAACAATGGTGCTCGCTGATCCTGTCTCACGTCCCGGGCCGAACCGCGTCCGCCGCTGCTGCGTGCCCCCTGTGCCAGGTATGACGCATCGGTCGCGGGTGTGGTTCAGCCCGGCCGCAGGGGGCAGGCTGGCCCGGGAGCGGCAGGCGCTCAGGAAGGGCCGGAACATCGTGCGGGTCCACGTGATAGTTCCCGGGGGGTTCGACGATCCCGGCCAGCCTAGCGGCGGCAACATCTATGACCGGCGCGTCTGCACCGGGCTGGCTGAGGCCGGATGGGACGTGCTGGTCACGAGCGTCGCTGCGGCGTGGCCGGTACCCGGCCCGGCCGCCCGCGCCGACCTGGCCCGCATCATGTCCGCCATCCCCGACGGTGAGACCGTCCTGATCGACGGGCTCATCGCCTCGCCGGCCGCCACGCAGCTGCTGCCGCACACCGGCCGGATACGGATGACAGTGCTGCTGCACATGCCCCAGGCCACTGCCCACGGCAGCCACCATGACGCCAGCACGCTGCGCTCCGAACGGGCCGTGCTCCGCGCGGCGACCGGCGTGGTCGCCACCAGCGAATGGACCCGCCAGCAGCTGCTGGCCCGGTACGCGATCCCGGCCCACCGGGTGCACGTTGCCCGGCCCGGCGCCGACTGGGTCGATGTCCCGGCCCGGCCCGTCCGTGGTCAGCTGATCTGCGTCGGGGCCCTCGGCCGCCACAAGGGCCAGGACCTGCTCGTCGAGGCGCTGGCCGGCCTGGCTGGGCGGGACTGGCATTGCGTGCTGGCCGGGCCGCTCGACCGCGACCCGGGCTTCGTCGGGCAACTGCGGGCCCGTATCACGCACCTCGGCTACAGCCACCGGGTGCGGCTCACCGGCGTGCTGACCGGCGCGGCGCTCAGCCAGGCATACACCACTGCCGACCTGCTCGTCGCGCCGTCCCGCGCGGAGACCTACGGCATGGCCGTCACCGAGGCACTCGCCCACGGCCTGCCCGTCCTGGCCGCCGACGTCGGCGGGCTGCCCGAAGCGCTCGGCTGCACTGCCGGTGGCTCCCGGCCCGGCCAGCTGGTCCCGCCCGGCGATCCGGTGGCCCTCGCCGCCGCGCTCGGGCACTGGCTGGGTGACGAGCGGCACCGGCACCGGCTGCGGGCCGCCGCGCGGCAGCGGCGGTCGGCCCTGCCCAGCTGGGACCAGACCACACAGGAGATAGCGAACGCACTGACGGCGCCATAGGTGCAGCAAGCCCCGGGCCATGGAAACAGCCGCCCTCATCACGGCCCGGCTGTCCGTGCCGCCCTGTCCGGCCCGGGGCCCTGGCGCTGGCTGCGGGTGGGTGCTGCCGCCTCAAGATCGTCGATGCGGCCGGCCATGATCGTCCGGATGTGCTTGGTGATGTGCTGGACCGGCCAGTCCCACCAGGCCAGTGCCAGCAGCCGGGTGATGTCTTTGTCGCTGTACCGGCGGCGGATGAACGTAGCCGGGTTGCCGCCGGCGATGCCGTAATCGGGGACGTGCCCGGTGACGACGGACCCGGCGGCGATGATCGCCCCGTTGCCGATGCGGGCGCCGGGCAGCACGAGGGCCCGGTAGCCGATCCACACGTCGTGGCCCACCACGGTATCCCCTCGGCCGGGCAGGCCAGCGATGAGGTCGGCGTGCCCGGCCCAGGACCCGCCCATGATGGGGAAGGGGAAGGTGGATGGGCCGTCCATGCGGTGGTTGGCGCCGTTCATGATGAACCGCACGCCTTCGCCCAGGGCGCAGAACTTCCCGATGATCAGCTTTTCCGGCCCGTAGTGGTACAGCACATTGCGGGTCTCGAACGCAGTGGGATCATCGGGATCGTCGTAATAGGAGAACTCCCCGACGTCGATCAGCGGCGAGGTGATCAGGGGCTTGAGCAGGACCACCCGCGGCTGCCCGGGCACCGGGTGCAGCACGCCTGGGTCGGCGGGGACGTCGGGCATGGCTGGCCTTCCTTGCTCCGGTTGCCTTCCTTGCTCCGCGCTACCCGGCCGCCGGCGGCCCGAACCAGGTGGCCAGCGCGTCAGGGAGCGCCAGGTCGGCTGGGTCGCCGGCCCAGGCGACATGCCCGTCGGGGCGGATCAGTACGGCCGCGGGCGCAGTGACCTCGCCCAGGACCGGAAGCTCCCAGCGGCCAGCGTATTTGGCGTCGGTCAGCGGGACCCGGTCCGCCCATGGGGTGATGTCGAGGCCGCCGGGCTCGCCGAGGTTGAGCAGCACCGGGCGGGCGCGGTGCAGCAGGGTGTACACCCGCTGCGGGCCGCTGGGGGTGATCAGGTCGAGATCGGGCATCCGGCGCCCCAGCAGCGGATGCCCGGCACCGAGGTCGTAGTGGATGTCGAGGCCGGACATCCGGGCGGCGAACGTCTTGCGCGGCTGATCCATGGCCAGCAGTTCGGACATGGTGTCGCGCAGGGCGTCGGTCTGCGGGCTGGAGCGGGTCAGCGCGGTTTGGGCCATGGTGGTGCGCAGCACCCGGGCCGCGACCGGGTGCCGTTCGGCGTGGTAGGTGTCCAGCAGGCTGTCCGGTGAGCTCCCGCGGGCCACCTGGGCCAGCTTCCAGCCCAGGTTCACCGCGTCCTGCACACCGATGTTGAGGCCCTGCCCGCCAACCGGGTAGTGCACGTGCGCGGCGTCGCCGGCCAGCAGCACCCGTCCCTGGCGGTAGGACGACGCCTGCCGGGTCATGTCGGTGAAACGGGAGATCCAGGTCGGATTGTGCACCCCGAAGTCAGTTCCCCACACAGCGATGAGAGCCCGGCTGAGATCACGCAGGGTCGGCTCCCCGGTCTGGCCGGCATACGGCTCGCTCACCACCACCCCGACCCGCTTCCCGTCGTCCAGCGGGCCCAGGGCTTGAGTGCCATTGCCGTCACGGCGAATGCCCCACCCCGGCTCCTCGCTCATCTCCACCTCGGCGATTAGGGAGCTGACGGACGGGTCCCACCCGGGGAAGTCGATACTGGCCGCCCGGCGGATCAGGCTGCGGCCCCCGTCGCACCCGACGAGGAAATCCGCCCGCAGCGACTGGCCGCCGGACAGCTCGACGGTGACGCCGGTGGCGTCCTGGGTGAACCCCGTGACCTCCCGTTGGCGGTGGATCGGCACCCCCAGCTCGCTGACCCAGCCGGCCAGGATGCGCTCGAAATGCTTCTGCAATAGCGCCAGCCCGTAGGGGTGACGGGTGGGAAAGTCGCTGATATCCAGCCGGATCCCGGAAAAGCTCGCGATCTGCACCGGCTGCCCCGCCGACAGGAAACGGCCGGCGATGCCACGCTGATCGAGCACCTCGATCGTGCGCGCATGCAGACCGCGAGCGCGCGTGCCGACCACCTCCTGGCCCGCGCGCCGCTCGACAATGGCAACATCCACCCCGGCCAGCGCCAGCTCACCCGCCAGCATCAGCCCGGTCGGGCCTCCTCCGGCGATCACCACTGCATGCCCGGTGTTCGTGGCGGTTACGGGTTCCATGATCAGATTCTCCTCAGGTTACAGACTGCCGATGTCGATGGCGGCTGCGATGGCCCGGTAGCCGGCGTCGTTGGGGTGGAGGTGGTCGCCGGAGTCGTAGCTGGGGTTGAGCTGCTGCGGGTCAGCGGGGTCGGCGACGGCGGCGGCGAAGTCGGCGACGGCGTCGTACTCGCCGGAGCTGAGGACCCAGCTGTTGACGGCCTCGCGGATCGCTTCGGCGCGCTGGAAGTCGGCTGCGGATTCGTAGTTGGCCTTGAACGGCAAGATGGTGGCACCGACGACCTTGATCCCGCGCGCGTGGGCAGCGTGGATGAGGGCCCGGAACCCGTCGATGATCTGCCCGGCGGTGACGGCGGGTGTGGTCATGGTCCCGCAGCCATGGGCAGCCTGGGAGTCCCAGATGTCGTTGGATCCTTCCATCAAGATGACGGTGCGGACCCCGGGCTGGCCAAGGGCGTCGCGCTGGAACCGGGTGATCCCGGCCGCACCGAAGCACGGGAGCTGGTGCAGCAGCAGGTTGCCGGTGATCCCGGCATTGGCCACGGACAGCGGGCGGTGCGCCGCGACAAGCCGGTCGGCCAGGGCGTCGGTGTAGCGGTCATTGCCGCCGACGGTGGAGTTGTGCCCGTTGGTGATGGAATCCCCGAATGCCACGACCGTCCCGGGATCGCGGGTGGCCACGTCCACCCCGGTCAGGTAGTAGTACGAGTGGCTGGTGGGCCCGGCGAAGGCGGCGGGCCCGCTGTCGCGGGCATGGTTACCGGTGGCCTGGTAGGTGGTTGTCAGGCCGTCCTCGTGGAAGGTCGACGGCCCGGTGGGCGCGGCGAGGTAGAGCGTGACGGTCAGTGATTCCAGCGGCGCGACGTGCAGGCCGGTGGCGTCGGACGCGGTGACCTGGCCGGCCAGGATGGTCACCGGCCGGCGGCCGCGGAAGGTCAGGGAACGCATCGTGCCGGGCTCGGTTGCCGCGCCGCCAGCTGACTCGGCGATGGTGGCCGCTGCGATGCGCAGCGGCCCGGTCCCGTCCAGGTTGGACAGGCGGATCCGGGCCAGGCTGCCGCCGCCGCTGACGCGCACTTCCTGGCGGACGGTCTGATTGGAGAAGCCTTCCATGGACCAGTTCTCTCCCATGGCTGGGCTGCTGGCGACGGGCTGCTGCATTGCCGATGTCCAGCTCGCTGACCAGTGCATAGCCGGCTGCTGGCGGGATGCGCTGGCGGCTGAGCTGGCTGCTGAGCTGGCCGCGAGGGTGGCGGCCAGCGCGGCGGCCGTGGTGGCGATAATGGCGGCCGGGCGAATACTCATTTCTTGCTCCTGGTGATGAGGGTGGGCTGGGATCCTGGGCTGGACATCACGACGGGGCGAAGTCAGCTGCTGGTGGACTCCGCCGCGAGTTCAGCGCCAGCTGGCTGGCCGTGGGCGGCCGTGGCCGGGCTGGCGGGTTCCCCGCGCCGCCCCTTGATCGCGATCACCCCGATCGCCAGGGCGGTAAGCATGATTCCTGAGGCCGCCAGGAACCCGTGGTTGATGCCCGCGGCGAGGGCGCTGTGGTAGATCGATGTCCCCGGCTGGGTGGTGGCCAGGGCGTGCCCGGACCGCGCGGCAGCTGCGGCGTGGGCTGCCTGGCTGCGGACGCTGCTGGCGGCCTGGGTCCAGACGACCGTGCCCAGCACGGCCAGCCCGATTGCTCCGCCCACCTGCTGGCCGGTGCTGAGCAGGCTGGAGGCCAGCCCCGAATCCTCGTGGCGGACGCGGCTGAGCGCCACCAGCGCCAGCGGGACGAACGTCAGGCCAAGCCCGGCCGCGGTGACCAGGCTGGGGCCGAGCAGCCCACTGGCGTAGGCGGTGTGCACACTGATGCGGGAGAACCAGAACATGCCACCGGTGGTAATCGCGGTGCCGGCCAGCACCAGCGGCCGGGCCCCGGTGCGCGCGATGAGCCGGCCGGCGATTCCGGAGACCACGACCATCAGGCCGGCGAACGGCAGGAACGCCACACCAGCCTGCAGCGCGCTGTAGCCCAGCACGGTCTGCACGAAGATGGTCAGGAAGAAGAAGATCCCGAACATCGCGGTGCCGATCAGCAGCATGATCAGGTACGCGCCGGAGCGGGCCCGGTCAGCGAAGATGCGCAGCGGCATCAGCGCATTCCTGCCGCGGTGCTCGATGGTCACGAAGGCGGCCAGCAGCAGCGCGGCGGCCACCAGCGACGCGGCGATCTTCGGGTCGGTCCAGTGCGAGACGCCGGACCGGTCAGCGCCCGCGTTCGACAGGCCATACACCAGCAGCACCACGGCACCGGTGCCGGTGATCGCCCCGGCGAGGTCAAACCGGCCGCGGCGGCGGGCTGACCCGGGCAGCGTAAGCCCGGCGCCCACGGCCACCAGCAGCCCAATCGGCACGTTCACGAACAGCACCCACCGCCAGGACAGGTAGCTGGTGAGCAGGCCGCCGGCGAGAAGGCCGATCGCCGCGCCGCCGCCGCTCATCGCGGCGACCACGCCCATCGCCCGGTTCCGGGCCGGGCCCTCAGCGAAGACCGTGACGACCAGCGCGAGCGAGGTCGGCGCGATCAGCGCCCCGCCAACGCCCTGGATCACCCGCGCCGCCAGCAGCCAGGACTGGGTGGTGGCAAAGCCCCCGGCCAGCGAGGCGGCCGAGAACAGCAGCAGCCCGGCGATGAACACCCGGCGGCGGCCGAGCAGGTCACCCGCGCGCCCGCCGAGCAGCAGCAGCCCGCCGAAGCTCAGCGCATAG
>Ga0335078_10002788_pt1 | contig 26345 bp, 27 predicted proteins | sample Lox_Sample_32_FD_206711 | JGI IMG/M metagenome (GOLD analysis project Ga0335078, IMG submission 206711) | Soil microbial communities from Loxahatchee National Wildlife Refuge, Florida, United States - Lox_Sample_3.2 | ecosystem: Environmental > Terrestrial > Soil > Wetlands | place: USA... | reverse complement strand
GTCGCCGGCGATCCGCGCATCCCGACCGAGAGCGAAGAGGTGTGGACCTTCGTGCGCCGCCGCGGCGGGCACTGGCTGCTCTCGGCGATCCAGCAGGTGTGAATCGCGGCCAGGCCGCCTCCGGCGACGGTTGTTACGGCCAGGCCGCCTCCGGCGGCAGGGACATCAAAATCGCCTCGACATTGCCGCCGGTCTTGAGGCCGAAGCGGGTACCGCGGTCGTAGAGCAGGTTGAACTCGACATAGCGGCCGCGGCGGATCAGCTGATGGCGGCGCTGCTCGGCGCTCCAGGCGAGCCGCATCCGCGCCCGCACGATCGCGGCATAGGCAGCGAGGAACGCCTCGCCGACCGCCCGCACGAAGGCGAAGTCGCGGGCGAAATCGCCGCTGTCGAGGTAGTCGAAGAAGATGCCGCCGGCGCCGCGCGGCTCGTTGCGGTGCGGCAGGAAGAAATACTCGTCGCACCACTTCTTGAACTTGTCGTAGGCGCCCGCCTCATAGCCGGCGCACGCGCCGGCGAGAGCCGCGTGGAACGCGTCGGCCGCCGGCTCGTCGGGATAGATCGGCGTCAAGTCGGCGCCGCCGCCGAACCACGCCTTGGTGGTCGCGATGTGCCGCGTGTTCATGTGCGCCGCCGGAACCAGCGGCGAGCAGGGATGCGCGACGAGCGAGATGCCGCCGGCCCAGAAGCGCGGGTCCTCCGCAGCCCCCGGAATCTCGCCGCGGAACTCGGGCGCGAACTCGCCGTCGACGACCGAGACGTTGACGCCGACCTTCTCGAACACGGCGCCCCGCATCACCGCCATCGTGCCGCCGCCGCCCCCCGGGCGCGTCCAGTCGGTGCGCACGAAACGCGCCGCAGCCCGACCGGCGAATTCGTCCTCGATGGCCTCGAACTCGGCGCAGATCCGGTCGCGCAGCGCCGCAAACCATGCCGCCGCGCGCTCGCGCCGCTCGATCCCCAATTCGGACGTCTCGGCCACCGTCACCCCGCGGGCAGTCCGCCGGTCTGGCGCAGCGCCTCGTAGAGCGCGATCGCGCCGGCCTGGGCGACGTTGAGCGATCGCGCCGCGGCGCGCAAGGGAATGACGACCCGCGCATCGGCCGCGTCATGGACGTCGGCGGGCACCCCGGCGCTTTCGCGGCCGAGCAGGATCGTGTCGCTCGCCGCGAAGCGAAACCGGTCGAGCGCGACGATGCCCTTTGTCGTCAGCAGCACCAGGCGCGATTCGCCCGGGCGCGCGGCGAGGAACTGCCGCCACGACGAATGCCGGCGCACCGCGGCCAGGTCGCCGTAGTCGAGCGCGGCGCGCTTGAGGCGGCGGTCGCCGACCAGGAAACCCAGCGGCTCGATCAGATCGACGCCAACCCCGAAGCACGCGGCGAGGCGGATCAGCGCGCCGGCGTTTTGCGGGATGTCGGGCTCAAACAGCGCGAGACGCAAACCGGATTCCTCGCTGCTTCCCGCCGCGCATCGGCTGCGCGATCATGGCGGTGGACATTCTGCGGTTTTTGCCGCGGATTTATGCGTCGGTCTGTCGCATAGTTCGGCTTCTTCAACGGTGTAGCTTGCGCTGCCTTCGGCCGCCCACGAGCAAGCGGTCGCCTCGAGGGGTTTCTCATGTCCGACGTGGCGCAATCGCAGGTTTCCCACGGCCATGACGGCGAAACGCGGCGCGATTTCCTGACCCTGACCGCCACGGCGCTCGGCGTCGTCGGCGCTGCCTGCGCCATCTGGCCGTTCATCGACAGCCTCAATCCTGCCAAGGACACGCTGGCGCTGTCGACCACCGACGTCGATTTGTCGCCGATCCAGGTCGGCCAGCGCCTCACCGTCGCCTGGCAGGGCAAGCCGGTGTTCATCGATCACCGGCCGGAGACCGAGATCAAGGCGGCGCAGGATGTCGATTGGCAATCGCTGCGCGACCCGCAGCCCGATTCGGCGCGCGTGAAGAAGCCCGAATGGCTGATCGTCGTCGGCGTCTGCACGCATCTCGGCTGCATCCCGCTGGGGCAGAAGCAGGGCGACGACCGCGGTCCCTTCGGTGGCTGGTTCTGCCCGTGCCACGGCTCGGTCTACGATACATCGGCGCGCATCCGCCAGGGGCCGGCGCCGGCAAATCTCACGGTGCCGCCCTATAAGTTCACCTCCGACACCGCGATCACGATCGGTTAGGAAGACGCCATGCCCGTCACCGGAACCGGCCGGACCAGCCGGATCATCCGCTGGATCGACTATCGCCTGCCGTTCGTCGCGACGCTCGAACACGAACTCAACGAGTATCCGACGCCGCGCAACCTGAACTACTGGTGGAACTTCGGGTCGCTCGCCGGGATTATCCTCGTGATCATGATCGTCAGCGGCATCGTGCTGGCGATGCACTACACGCCGGAATCGACGATGGCGTTCGATTCGGTCGAACGCATCATGCGCGACGTCAATTACGGATGGCTGCTGCGCTACATCCATATGAACGGCGCGTCGATGTTCTTCCTGATCGTCTACATCCACATCTTCCGCGGCCTGTATTACGGCTCGTACAAATACCCGCGCGAGCTGTTGTGGATGCTCGGCGTCGTCATCCTGCTCTTGATGATGGCGACCGCGTTCATGGGCTACGTGCTGCCCTGGGGGCAGATGAGCTATTGGGGCGCGACGGTCATCACCAACCTGTTCTCGGCGGTGCCGATCTTCGGTCAAAAGATCGTGACCCTGCTGTGGGGCGGGTTCACGGTGTCCAATCCGACGCTCAACCGCTTCTTCTCGCTGCACTACCTCTTGCCGTTCGTGATCGTCGCCGTGGTCGGCCTGCACCTGATCGCGCTGCACCAGCACGGCTCCAACAACCCGCTCGGCATCGACCATCGCGGCCCGCAGGACTCGATCCCGTTTCATCCGTATTACACGATCAAGGATATGTTCGGGCTGATGGTGTTTCTGCTGGTCTTTGCCATCTTCGTGTTCTTCGAACCCAACCTGCTCGGCGACCCGCAGAACTACATCCCGGCCAACCCGCTGCAGACCCCGCCGGACATCGTCCCCGAATGGTACTTCCTGCCGTACTACGCGATCCTGCGGTCGATGACCTTCAACGTGCTCGGCATTCCCAGCAAGCTGATCGGCGTCACGCTGATGTTCTCGTCGCTGCTGCTGCTCTTCGTGCTGCCGTGGCTCGACACTTCGCGGGTGCGCAGCGCCACCTTCCGGCCGATCTACAAGAAGATCTTCTGGCTGCTGGTCATCGACGTGCTGACGCTCGGCTATGTCGGGGCGCACCCGCCGGCCGGCACCATCGTCGTCGTCGGCCAGGTCGCGACGTTCTACTACTTCTTCCATTTCCTGATCCTGATCCCGCTGATCGGCAAGATCGAGCGGCCGCGGCCGCTGCCGACCAGCATCGGCACCGCGGTGCTCCCGGCGGCGGCCGGCGCGGCGGGAGACGAGTGATGCCGACGCTACGCCATGCGCTGATCGGCGCCGCGCTCGTCGTGCTTGCCGCGGGATCGTCGGGCGCGCGCGCGCAGGAGGCGCCGACCCCGCCGCGTCAGCAATGGTCGTTCGAGGGCTTTCTCGGCACCTACGATCAGGCGGCGCTGCAGCGCGGCTTCCAGGTCTACAAGGAGGTCTGCTCGGCCTGCCATGCGCTGAAGCACGTGGCCTACCGCGACCTCGCCGAAATCGGTTACACCGATGACCAGATCAAGGGCTTCGCGGCGCAGTTCCAGGTGACCGACGGGCCCAACGATCAGGGCCAGATGTACCAGCGTCCGGCGAAGCCGTCGGACATGTTCGTGCCGCCCTTCCCCAACGACCAGGCGGCGCGCGCGGCCAATAACGGTGCGCTGCCGCCGGACATGTCGCTGCTCGCCAAGGCGCGCGACGGCGGGTCCGATTACGTCTATGCGATCGCCACCGGGTTCAAGGACGCGCCGGCCGATTTCAAGCTCAACCCGAACATGTATTACAACGAGTACTTCGCCGGCCATCAGATCGCGATGCCGCCGCCGCTGACCGCGGACGGCCAGGTCACCTACGCGGACGGCACCAAGGCGACGATCCCGCAGATGGCGCACGACGTCACCACCTTCCTCGCCTGGGCGGCGGAGCCGAACCTCGACGAACGGCACCGCATGGGCGCCAAGGTCGTGCTCTTCCTGCTCGTCGCGATCGGCGTGTTCTACGCAGCGAAGCGGCGTATCTGGGCGCGGATTCACTGACGGGTCTGCTAGTATCCCGGCGACAGCGGTAGCCTGCCGGGGGTTTTCATGGCGACGCCGGTCATCGGCATCATCGGCGGCAGCGGGCTCTACGAGATCGACGGACTCGTCGATGTCGCGTGGCGGCGGGTCGCCAGCCCGTTCGGCGAAACCTCGGACGAATTCTGCTTCGGCACCCTCGGCGGCCAGCCGGTCGTGTTCCTGCCGCGGCATGGGCGCGGCCACAAGCTGCCGCCGACCGACATCAATTTTCACGCCAACATCGACGCGCTCAAGCGCTGCGGCGTCACCGACATCGTCTCGCTGTCGGCGGTCGGCAGCCTGCGCGAGGATCTGGCGCCCGGCGATTTCGTCGTCGTCGACCAGTTCATCGACCGCACCTTTGCCCGCGACAAGAGCTTCTTCGGCCCGGGCTGCGTCGCTCACGTCTCGATGGCGCATCCGGTGTGCGGCCGGGTCGGCGACGCGCTGGCCGCCGCAGGCGGCGACGCCGGGATAACGGTCAAGCGCGGCGGCACCTATCTGGTGATGGAGGGACCGCAATTCTCGACTCGGGCCGAGAGCGAGATCTACCGCTCTTGGGGCTGCGCCGTCATCGGCATGACCAACATGCCCGAGGCCAAGCTCGCGCGCGAGGCGGAGATCTGCTACGCGACCGTGGCGATGGTCACCGATTACGATTGCTGGCACCCCGGCCATGACGCGGTCACCGTCGATATGATCGTCAAGGTGCTGGTCGCCAACGCCGAGCGCGCGAGGGCGCTGGTCAAGAGCGCGGTGCCGCTGCTGTCGCACCATGACCGGCCCTGCCGGCAGGGCTGCCACCATGCGCTCGACCACGCGCTGATCACCGCACCCGCGGCGCGCGACCCCGCCGTGCTGACCCGGCTCGACGCGGTCGCCGGCCGCGTGTTGAACGCCACGGATTGAAGCGCGGCGATGAATGTCAACGGCCGCCCGATGCGCACGATCTGGCTCGCCGAGGACGGGCGCACGGTGGAGATCATCGACCAGCGCCTCCTGCCGCACCAGCTTGCGGTCGGCCGCTTGCGGACGCTCGCCGAAGCCGCCGCGGCGATCCGCGACATGGCGGTGCGGGGCGCGCCGCTGATCGGCGCGACGGCAGCCTATGGCGTCGCCCTCGCCGCCGCGGGAGATCCGTCGGATGAGGGGATCGCCCGCGCGGTCGAGGCGCTCGCGGCGACCCGGCCCACCGCGGTCAACCTGCGTTGGGCGCTCGACACGATGCGCCAGGCGTTGTTGCCGCTGCCGCCGCGCCGCCGGCGCGAGGCCGCGCTCGCCCGCGCCGGCGAGATCGCCGAGGAGGATGTCGCGATCAACCGCGCGATCGGCGAGCACGGCCTGCCGCTCATCGCCGACGCATGGCGCCGCAAGGCAGGCGGCCCGGTCGAGATCCTCACGCATTGCAACGCCGGCTGGCTTGCCACGGTTGACTGGGGCACCGCGCTGGCGCCGATCTACCGTGCGCATGATGAGGACATCCCGGTGCATGTCTGGGTCGACGAGACCCGGCCGCGCAATCAAGGCGCAAGCCTCACCGCCTGGGAGCTGTTGCAGCACGGCGTGCCGCACACCGTCATTGCCGACAATGCCGGCGGCTACCTGATGCGCCAGGGACGGGTCGATCTCTGCATCACCGGCACCGACCGCACCGCGCGCAACGGCGACGTTGCGAACAAGATCGGCACCTATCTCAAGGCGCTGGCCGCAGGCGACAACGGCGTGCCGTTCTACGTCGCATTGCCGTCGCCGACGATCGACTGGGCGATCGACGACGGGGGGCGCATCCCGATCGAGCAGCGCGACCCGCGCGAGGTCACCCACATCGCCGGCTGGTCCGAGGCGGGCGAGCGCGTCGAGGTCCGCCTCGTGCCCGATGGCAGTCCGGCGGCGAACTTCGCCTTCGACGTGACCCCGGCGCGCCTCGTCACCGGGCTGATCACCGAGCGCGGCGTGTGTGCGGCGTCGCGCGAAGGATTGCTCGGTCTCTTCCCGGAGCGGCGCGATCGCGGCGCGGCTTAGGATGAGGGCGCCCGGCGTCTGCAACCCCCGGGATCAGCGGGTGGCGGGCACCCAGTTGTTGCGCCGCGCGACCTCGGCGACGACGCCGGCGATCTGCAGGCCGATCCGCGTCGCGTCGGCATCGACGCCGGCTTCGTTCCGCGTCACCGCACCCGCGAGGGCGACCGGCGGCGCGGTGCGCGAGTCGACGGCGAAGCTTTGCACCGGCTGCACGCCGAGGCCGGGAACCTCGGCCCTGATTGCGACGTCGCCGGCGACGGCGCTGCGCATCTCGCTCGGGTGGCGGCGCGATCCCTCGTCGATCAGCCGCAGCGTGCCGGAAACAAGCAGCGCGCGCTTGCCGGTTTGCGGCGCCTGATCGATCGTGCTGACCGCGCTGTAGCCGAGCGCGCGCAGCCGGTCGGTGATCGTGTCGGTGACGAGAAACGCGACGGCGCGGCCGATCGAGGCGGCCCGCCGTTCGGGCGGCACGCCGGGCTCGCCTCGGTAGAGCGAGAAGCCGAAGCTCGGATCGAGGCGCACCGCCCCGGCCGGCACCGCGAAGTCGCTGACGACGATGTAGTCGGACGGCGCCCCGGGTATCGCCGTCGCTTCCTCGACGCAGGCGGCGAGCGCGACGAGTGAGGCGACAGCGGCGAGCCGCGTGAGCCAGCGGCGAAAATCGCTCACGCCTTGCCGAGCATCTCGTAGACCCCGCGCTCGAAGGCGCCGTACACCGCCAGCACCTTCGGGTCGGCAAAGGGCAGGATCTGCGTCATGATCAGCCCCGTGACCCGCCTCACCGGATCGAGCCAGTAATAGGTGTTGAACGCCCCGGCCCAGGTCACGCTCCCCGGGCTGCGCCCGTTCGGCCCGCGCTCGAGGGTCAGCATGTAGCCGAGCCCCCAACGCACGCTCTGGCCGGGGAAGAAGTCAACGTCGTTGGTCATCGCCGGCGCATTCGTCTTGAGGATGCCGGCCTGCAGCGCACCGATATGGTTTTCCGCCATCAGCGCCACGGTTTCGGGCTTGAGGATGCGCGCGGCGTCATGTCGTCCGCCGCGCAGCAGCGCGGCGAGGAAATTGAGGTAATTCCCGGCGGTCGAATAGAGCCCGCCGCCGCCCGACAGGAATTCGCGCGGGATGGGCTCTTCGAACGGCTGCGGGGTCAGCGACCCGTCGGCTGCGCGCTGATGCAGGATCGCCTGCCGCTCGCGCTGCGCCGCGCTCGGCGCAAATCCGGTATCGCGCATCTCCAACGGGGTGAAGATATGGTCGTGGAAATAGTGGTCGAGCGTCTCGCCGCTGACCTCTTCGACGATGCGGCCGACCCAGTCGGTGTTGATGCCGTATTCCCAGCGTTCGCCGGGATCGAACATCAGCGGCAGGCTCAGCGCTGCCAGCTTGCCGCTGCCCAGCAGCGGCATTCCGGTGGCCGCGACGTAGCGCTCCACCGCCGGGTTCCACATCGCGTAGCAGAACCCGGCGGTGTGGGTCAGCAGATGCTTCAACGTGATCGGTCGCTTGGCCGGGCGCAGCAAGGGTCGACCCGCCGCATCGAACCCGGTCAGGACTTGCGGCTGGCTCAGCGCCGGGTCGATCGCCGGCACCGGGTTGTCGAGGCTCAGCTTACCGCGCTCGACCAATTGCATCGCCGCGACCGAGGTGATCGCCTTGGTCATCGAGGCGATGCGGAATACCGTGTCGAGCGCCATCGGCTCGGTGCCGCCGATCTGCCGCACGCCGAACGCGCTCTGGTAGATCGGCCCGTCGGTCTTCGCCGCCATCGCGACGATACCGGGGACGTCCCCGGCATCCACCGCCGCGTTCAGCGCCTGGTCGATGCTGGCCCAGGCCATGTCAGCGGCGCACGTTGCCGCTTTGCGCGGGGATGCCGGTCTGTTCGTGGCAGACCTTGGCCAGCGCCGCGACGCCCTCGCGGATTTCCTCCTTCGAGGTCAGCGCGAAGCAGAGGCGCAGGCGCGACCGCGAGTCCGCGCCCTCGACCGCCCATTCGGGGCCGGGGTTGAGCGCGATGCCGGCATCGGCTGCCGGCTTGACCAGCTTCATGATGTCGACCTCGTCGGGCAGCCTCATCCACAGGAAGATGCCGCCCTTTGGGATCCACGGCTCGACCGCGGTGCCGAACTCGCGTTCCAGCGCCTCGACCATGGTGTCGAGCTTGCCCTTCAAGGTCTCCGAGAGCTCGTCGACATGCTCGCCGAAATTCTGCGAGAAATACTCGGCGACCACCATCTGCTCCAGGGCGCCGCAGCCGCTGTCGCTGCGGCAGGCGATCATCTGGCTCATGAACCGCCAGTCGGCGATCGCGTAGCCCAGGCGCAGGGCAGGGGACAGCGTCTTGGAAAACGAGCCGATATGGACGGTGTGCTCGCGGTCGAGCGAATAGATCGCCGGCGGCGCCTTCGTGCCGCCCCAGATCAGATCGGCGTAGCACTCGTCCTCGAAGATCGGCACGCCGTATTCCCGGGCGACGGCGACGAGCTGCCGCCGCCGCTCCAGCGGCATGATGCTGCCGGTCGGGTTCTGGATCGTCGGGATCGTGTAGATGTATTTGGGGGTGACCCCCTTGCCCTTGAGGTCCTTCAAGATGTTGCCGAGCGCGTCGATCCGGATGCCGTCCTCGTCGAGCGGCGCGGCGACGATCTTCTGCCCCTCGCGCTTCAGCTTGTTGATCGCGCCGCCGTAGGAGAACTCCTCGAGGATCACGGTATCGCCGGGCTCGAGCAGCACCGCGTTGATCAGGTCGATGCCCTGGCCCGAGCCGGCGAGGATCAGGATGTCGTCGGTCGAGCAGTCGATGCCGCGCAGCTTGGCCTTCGACTTGACGAACTGGCGCAGGCCCAAATGCCCCTGATTGCCTTGCGCGGCGGTGTACATCGCGAGGTTCGGGCCTTCCTTGCGCAGCGCGCTCGCCGTCGCCTCGATCAGCCCCTCGACCGGAATCAGGGTCGGGTCGTTGTGCCCGCCGATGAAATTGTATTTCGGGTAGCCCGCGAAACGCACCGCCGGCGCGGGCAGGTTCTTGGCGAACAGATTGGTGTAGGCGAAGCCGTCGCTCATCGTCGCAAATCCCTGTAGGTTCTCTCCGATCATAGGCGATTTTTCGGCGCTGCGGGTGGGCCGATGCGCAGCTCAGCTTCCCGCCGCGCCCAGCCGGGCGCCGCCGTAGCGGCCGAACCAGATGGGCTGCCACCAGGCGCGATTGTCGAGATACCAGCGCACGGTCTTCCTGAGGCCGGTGTCCAGGCTCTCCTGCGCCGCCCAGCCGAGCCTGCGGCGCAGCTTGGTCGCGTCGATCGCATAGCGCCGATCGTGGCCCGGCCGGTCGGCGACAAAGGTGATCAGCCGCGCGTGCGGCCGGTGGGGCGAATCGGGCGCCATCTCGTCGAGCAGCGCGCAGATCTGCCGCACCACGTCGATGTTGGTGCGCTCGCCGTCGCCGCCGACATTGTAGCTCTCCCCCGGCTTCGCCCGGGTGAGGATCGTGTGGAGCGCGCGCGCGTGATCCTCGACATGGAGCCAGTCGCGCACGTTCTCGCCCTTGCCGTAGACGGGGATCGGCTCGCCGTGCAGCCCCTTCAATATCGCGAGCGGGATGAGCTTTTCCGGGAAATGGTACGGGCCGTAATTGTTCGAGCAGTTGCTCAGCAGCACCGGCAGGCCGTAGGTCTCGTGCCACGCGCGCACCAGGTGGTCCGAGGCCGCCTTGGACGCCGCATAGGGCGAATTCGGCTTGTAGCGGCTCGTCTCGCTGAACCGTCCGCGCTTGCCGAGCGCGCCGAACACCTCGTCGGTCGAGACATGGTGAAAGCGAAACCGCCGGGCGCGCTCGGCCGGCAGCTTGCGCCAGTAGTCGAGCGCGGCTTCGAGCAGCGCGTAGGTACCGTCGATATTGGTGCGGATGAATTCGCCGGGCCCGTCGATCGAGCGGTCGACATGCGACTCGGCCGCGAGGTGCAGCACCGCGTCGGGCGCAAACTCGGCCAGCAGCTGCGCGATCGCCGGCCGGTCGCAGATGTCGGCGCGGCGGAAGCGGTAGCCCGGGTGGTTGTCGATCGGCTGCAGCGAGGCGAGGTTGGCGGCGTAGGTGAGCTTGTCGACGTTGAGCACGCTCTCGCCCCGTTCGCCGACGAAATGCCGGCACACCGCCGAGCCGATGAACCCGGCGCCCCCGGTCACCAACACCTTCATCGCGCCGCGCCCGCCTCCTTCCGCGAAGGTGCCAGTAAGGCAGAGCGCGCCGGCCGAGGCAACCCGCGCCGCCGCGCGGTGCGCGCGGGCATAGAATATCGCGCGACGGCGTTGTTTGCCGGGCGCGGCGCGCATAGCATCGGCCGCGAATTCGGGAGGGCGCTTCCCATGGAGATGCAGGGCCGCACTGTCATCGTCACCGGCGGCGCCTCGGGAATCGGCCGGGCGACCGCGCTGCTCCTCGCGCGCGAGGGCGCACGGGTGTTCGTCGGCGACATCGACGAGTCGGGCGGCAAGGCGACCGCCGAGACCGCGCGCATCGGGGGACACGCTGTCGAGTTCCTGCCCCTCGACCTCCAGGAGCAGGGTTCGATTGCCTATTTCGCCGGCGCGGTGTTCGACCAGGTGGATCGCGTCGACGGCCTAGTCAACGCCGCCGGCTGGGACCGCATCCAGCCCTTCATGGAGAACCCGTCCGAGATGTGGGAGGAGCTGATCGCGATCAATCTGCTGGGCGCGGTACGGCTGACCCGCGCCGTCCTGCCGCCGATGATCGAGGCGCAGGCCGGCAAGATCGTCAACATCTCGAGCGATGCCGGCCGGGTCGGCAGCATGGGAGAGACGGTCTACGCCGCGGCCAAGGGTGGCCTGATCGCCTTCACCAAATCGCTGGCGCGCGAGATGGCGCGGCACCGCATCAACGTCAATTGCGTCTGCCCCGGCCCGACCGACACGCCGCTGTTCCAGCGCCAGCCGGACCGCATGAAGGAGGCGCTGACCCGCGCGATCCCGTTCCGCCGCATCGCCCAGCCCGAGGACATCGCCGAGGCGGTGATGTTCTTCCTCGGGCCGCGCACCGATTACATCACCGGCCAGGTGTTGAGCGTCAGCGGCGGATTGACGATGGTCGGATGAGCTATGATCTGTTGTGCACCGCGCCGGCCCGCGGCCGAAGCGCACAAAGGGGAGAGCCGAGTATGAGACACCTCGCGTCGCTGATTGTCGCCCTGGCGCTGGTGGGCGCGGCGGCTGGCGCCCGGGCCGCCGACCCGGGCGACAACGAGACGCCGCAACAGAACGTCAGGGAGAGCCAGCAATACGACCAGCTCACCTGCACCAACCCGGCATTCCGCGCCAAGCGGATCGCGCAGGAATGCGGGCCGCTCCAGGGCTCGCAGTTCTACGACAACTGCGTTGCCTCGTTTAACTGCGGCCGTCAGCCCAGCGCTGCGCACTGGCGCCAGGCGCCGCCGTCGGAGACAACGAAGTAGCCGTCGTCAGACAGGGAGAGACACCATGGCGAACCCCGCCCCCGGTTGGGTCAAGAAGCCCGAGCACCGCGTCGATCTCCATCCCGAGAGCCGCCGCGTCCGCGTCTTGTTCGGCGGCACGGTCGTCGCCGACAGCACCGCCGCGCTGCGCTGCGAGGAGACCGGGCACGGGCCGGTCTATTACATCCCGGCCAGGGACATGCGGCTCGATCTGATGACCAAGACCGAGCACAACACCTATTGCCCGTTCAAGGGCACCGCGTCCTACTGGACCCTCGCCGTCGACGGGAAAAACTCCGAGAACGCGATCTGGGGCTACGAAGCGCCGTATGACGAGACGGCCCGGCTCGCCGGGCACTACGCGTTCTACGGCAATCGCGTCGACCAGATCGAGATCGGCTGACATGGACGCCTTGATGCAGAACTGGGTCGTCCGCAAGCCGGCGGTCGCGACCCGCGGCGGCATCGTCGCCGCGCAGAACGGCGTCGCCGCCACGGTGGGCGCAGAGATTCTCGCCGCCGGCGGCAGCGCGGTCGACGCCGTGGTGGCGACCGCCTTCGCACTCGCGGTGCGCGAGCCGTGGAACAGCGGGCTCGGCGGCATCGGCTTCATGGTCGTGCATCCGGCCGGCGGGACGCGTGCCGAGGTCGTCGATTTCGGTCCCGTCGCGCCGGCCGCGCTCGACCCGGCGCTGTTTCCGCTGACCGGCGAGTCGCACACCGACCTGTTCACCTGGGCACGGGTGGTCGACGACCGCAACGTGCACGGGCCGCTTTCGGTCATGGTGCCGAGCGCGGTGCGCGGCTACGCCCAGGCCGTCGAGCGTTTCGGCCGGCTGCCGTGGCGCGATTTGCTGGCCCCGGCGGCGGCGCTGGCCAAAGAGGGGCTGCCGGTCGACTGGTACGTGACGCTGCGGACCGCCGCGTTCGCCGCCGATCTGCGCCGCTACGACGAAAGCCGGCGGATCTACCTGCCGGACGATCTGCCGCCGGCGGTTCCCGCGGTGGGCCCGGCGCCGGTGTTGTCGCTCGGCCGGTTGGCCGAGACGCTGAGCCGCCTCGCCGAGGAAGGGCCGGAGGACCTCTACACCGGCGACATCGCCGCTTCGATCGTCGCCGACGTCAAGGCCGGCGGCGGCGTGCTGTCGGCGGCGGACCTCGCCGCTTGCCGGCCGCGCATCGTGCCCACGCTCGACATCCCTTATCGCGGCTATACGTTCCAGGCGGCGCGCGGGCTCACCGCGGCGCCGACGCTAGCCGACGTGCTCGACCGGCTGCAAGGCAAGAGCTTTCCCAAGCGGCCGGACGCCGCCTACTTCGAGGCTGTCGTCGAAGCCCTGCAGCAGGCCTACGGCACGCGGCTCGAAGGTCTGGGCGATGTCGAGCCGCCGGGCGAGAACTGCACGACGCACATCACCGCGGTCGATCGCGAAGGCGGGATCGCCGCGCTGACCACGACCTTGCTGTCGACCTTCGGCAGCCGTTACGTGCTGCCCGGCACCGGCATCCTGATGAACAACGGGGTGATGTGGTTCGACCCGGTTCCGGGCCGGCCGAACTCGATCGGCCCGGGCAAGCGGGCGCTGACCAACATGTGTCCGCTGATCGCCGCGCGCGACGGTCGGCCGCGCTTCGGCGTGGGCGCGTCGGGCGGGCGGCGCATCCTCGGCGCGGTGCTGCAGATGGCGAGCTTTGTCGTCGATTTCGGGATGAGCCCCGAAGAGGCGGCGCACCACCCGCGGGTCGATGTCAGCGGCGCCGAGGGCGTCGCGCTCGACCGGCGCCTGCCCGAGGCGGTGATCGATCGACTGAGCGGTCGCGGCGGCTTCCGCGTTGTCGAGCACACCGTCTCGCCGCAGCAATTCGCCTGCCCAAACATGGTGCTGCGCGGCGAGGACGGCACCAACCACGGGATCTCCGACGTCATGTCGCCCTGGTCGGCCGCGGTGGCCGAGCCTGAGTAACGCCGCCGCCACGGCCGCGCGGGCGAGCCTGCGATGAACGATGTCGCCACGCCGGCGGGCGCCGCGCCGCAGATCGTGCGGGCGCGCGACGCGGCCTCGCTGATCCTGTTGCGGGGGCACGGGCGCGACCTCGAGCTGCTCGCCGGAAGGCGGCCGCTCAATGTGCGCTTCATGCCGGGCGTCTATGTCTTCCCCGGCGGCGCCGTCGACGCCGAAGACGCGCGTCCGTGGCAGACCGAGATCGACGACCGCGTCTTCCCGCCGCGGCTGATGCGTTGCGCCCGCGCCGCGCTGCGCGAGACCTGGGAGGAATCGGGCGCGCTGTTCGGTCGCCCCGACGCGGCGCCGCCGACACTCGAGTCGGCCAGCCCGGTTGCCGAGGCGTACGCGGCGGCCGGGGTCGCGCCCGGCTTTGCGCACCTCGCCTATATCGGCCGGGCGATTACCCCGGCGCGGGTGTTTCGCCGGTTCAATACCCGGTTCTTTCTCGGCGACGGCGAACTCGTCGTCGGCGAGCCGCGCGCTACCGACGAGCTCGAGGACGTGCGCTGGCATCCGATCGGACGCCATCCCCTGGAGCCGTTTCGCGACGTCAGCCAGTTCATGCTGGCGCGCGCGATCGAGGTTTACCGCGGCAACCATGCCTCGCCGCCGCCGTTGTTCTATACGGTTGGCGGCAAGCGGCGGATCGGCGTCTGCCGTGAGGCGGTTCGCCCATAGGGCAGCGGGCGCGATGGGCGCAGGCGTCGGACCTGACCACCCGAGGAGGGGACAATGCCGGGCAAGGACATCCTCGTCGTCATCGACAACGCGGCGACGGTTGCGCAACGGCTGGCGCCGGCCGCCGCGCTCGCCAGGCGCTTCGACGGCCGCCTGACCGGGTTTTTCGCAACCGGTCTGCCCGCCGCGGCGAGCTTTGGCGATCTCGCGAGCGGTGCGCAGCTCGTCGACGCCTTCATGGCGGCGCAGCGCGACGAGGCGGTCAAGGCCGAGGCCGCGTTCCGCCAGGAGCTGGGCCGGCTGCAGTTGACCGGCGACTGGCTGTGCCGCGAGGCCGATTTTACCGAGAGCATCGCGGAGACCGGCCGGCTGTACGATCTGGTCGTGCTGGGACAGTCGGACCCAGACCGCGATAGCCCGCTCCCGCGGGTCCTGCCCGAGGACCTCGTGCTGACGCTCGGCCGGCCGATCCTCGTCATTCCCTATATCGGCGAGTTCGCCGCGTTCGACCACGTGCTGATCGCCTGGAACGGCACCCGCGAAGCGGCGCGTGCGCTGCACGATGCGATGTTCCTCATCGAAGGCGCCGATGCGGTGACGGTGATCGAGGTCGACGCCCCCGGCGGCGACCCGGCTCTGCCCAGCCATGGGACCGCCGATGTCGTCGCCGCGCTGAAGCGGCGCGGCGTCGCCGCGCATGCCGAGCCGACCGTGACCGACGGCACGCCGGTCGCCGACATCATCCTCTCGCGCGCCGCCGATCTGACGGCCGACCTCATCGTGATGGGCGCCTATGGCCACTCCCGGCTGCGCGAGCTGGTGCTGGGCGGCGTCAGCCGCAGCTTCCTGCAGGAAATGACCGTCCCGGTGCTGATGTCGCACTAGCTGCGTTCGCGGCACGGATGTGCGCCGCACGCTTACAGCAACCCCGCCAGCAGGTTGATGCTGAGCGCCAGCACCACCGTGTTGAACAGGAACGACAAAATCCCGTGCGCCAGCACCAGTCGGCGCCATGGCGGCGCAGCGACCTGCACGTCCGAAACCTGGCAGGTCATGCCGACGACGAACGAGAAATAGAGGAAGTCCCAATAATCGGGATCGGCGCGCTCGCCGGGAAACAGCAATCCGGCGGCCCGCTGAGCGGCGCGGTCGGCATAGAAACCGTGCGCGTAATGCAGCGCGAACGCGGTGTGCGCGAACAGCCAGGAGAGAATGATGGTCGCACCCGCGAGCGCGGTCAGCGCGACCGCGGCCGGCCCGCTGGCGCCGCGCACGTCGTGCAGGATGCCGAGCAGCGCGAACATGCTGAACCACGCCGCGCCGGCCATCAACGCCAGAAAAAGCCAGCGTGTCGCGTCCTCGCTCTCGGCGCGCCGGCCCATCGTCACCGGGGTCGCGCGCGCCGCCATCGTCAGCAGCAGCGCGAGGTAGACGACGATGCCGGCGTCCCAGCCGATCACCGCGCGCCGCATGGCGCCGAGCGGTTCGGGGATCAGCAGCGCAACCGCGACCCCGAGCGCGGTCGCGATATAGAGCCGCGGCCGCGCCCGGAAGATTTGCCAGCGTCGCGGCTTGCGGGTGGCATTCGACGGCGAGGCGGCCATGCGGTTCAGCGCGGCGCGATCCGCAGCCGCGGAATTTCGATCGCCGGACAGCGGTCCATGACCACCTCGATCCCCTTGGCCTCGGCCCGTGCCGCCGCGGCGTCGTCACGCACGTCGAGCTGCATCCACACCGCCTTGGCGCCGACCGCGATGGCCTCGTCGACGACCGCGCCCGCCGCCTCGCTGCGCCGGAACACGTCGACCATGTCGACCGGTTCCGGGACGTCGGCGAGGCTCGTGTAGACGCGCTCGCCGAGGATCTCGCTGCCGGCCGCAAACGGGTTCACCGGGATCGCGCGATAGCCGTGGCGCTGCAGGAAGCGCATGACGCCGTGGCTCGGGCGCTGCGGCCGCGGGCTCGCGCCGACCACGGCGATCGTGCGCACGCTCGTCAGGATGGCGCGCAGGTAATCGTCGGTGTAGCTGTCGTGGTTCATCGCGCTTGCCTCGTCCGAACGGACGTGGATCATCATCGCAGCGCATGGAGGACGCAACGATGCTCGAAACCCGCGCCTTGCACCCGACCCTGGCGCGCGAGGTGATAGGCCTCAAGCTGTGGGAGAGCCCGGACGAGGCAACCGTCGCCGCGTTGCGCGACCTCTACGCGCGGTACGGCGTATTGGTGTTTCGCCGCCAGGCGCTCAGCGAACGCGAATTGGCCGATTTCTGCGCGCTCTTGGGCCCGCTGGAGCGGACGGTCCGCAGCGACTGGGCCTCGCCTGGCGTCCCCGAGGTGACGGTGCTGTCCAACCTCAAGGACGGGCTCGGGCGCAACATCGGCGGCCTCGGCGACGGCGAATTGCAGTGGCATTCCGACCAGTCCTACATGCTCACCCCGGCGACCGGTGCGGCGCTCTACGCGCTCGAACTGCCGCCCGAGGGCGGCGAGACCTTCTGGGTCGATCTGCGCGCCGCCTATGCCGGTCTGCCGAGCCGGCTGCGCGCCCAGCTCACCGGCAAGCGGGGCGTCTTCGACTATGCCAAACGGCTCGCCGGCTACGGCCGCGACAGCGACGCGAAGATTTCCGAGGAGACGCGCCGCCTGACCCCGCCGGTGACGCACGCGTTGGTGCGTGCCCATCCGGAGACCGGCGAGCGCTCGCTTTACCTCGATTCGACGACGACGATCGGCATCGACTATATGGACACGACCTCGGGCATGGCGCTGCTCGACGAGGTCTACCGGGCCGCGACGCGCGACGAATTCGTCTATGCCCACCAGTGGCAGGTCGGCGACCTGGTGGTGTGGGACAACGGCTTCACGATGCACCGCCGCACCCCGTTCGATCCCGGCGCCCGCCGCCTGATGAAACGGATGACGATGACCCTCGACCGCTACCGCCACGTCATCCCGGATGGCAAGCTCGCGGTCAGCGAAGTGGGCATGCCGATTTAGCGGCCGATCGGCGCGGGTCTTGGCCTGCCTGAAGCGCTGCTACGGGTTCCGCAGATCGACCGGCTGGTTGATGTCGATCCTGCGCGACGGGGCGTTGCCTTTCGTCGCCTCGGCCAGTTCCGCGCGAAACCCCGCTTCGCCGGCGAAAACCATCGTCGTCTTCATGTCGGTCAGCGCGTGATAGGAGAGCTGGCTCTTGCTCGTGAAGTGGCCGTTCGGCGGCAGGTGAGCCGCGACCCAGTCCTGCACCGCCTTGGGCGACTCGGCAAACGCATCGGTTTGCACGCCCTTGCTCAGGTCCTGGTACAGCCAGAAGCGGTCGGGCGAGGAGCCGCTGACAACGGCGCCGGCATGCGTCTTCAGCCACGCGTCGAGGCTCGCCGGGTCGTGGCTGAACGCGCCGTAGGAAATCACGCCGAAACTGTCCAGAATCTTCGGCGCGCAAAACGTGCTGCAGTTGAAGAAAATCTGGAGCTGGCTCATCGAGGTCGCGCTGCTTCCGACGTTGCAAGCGCGAACATCGATCCGGTTCAACCCCAGCTTCTGCACCTTTTCCAGGCTCGCCTTCAGGGCAGTGAGCTCGGTCGCCGATAATTTGAGTATCTGGCGGGTCTGTTCGTCCGTTTCCTTGCCGTCCTGGTTGCGCTTCACCGAATCCATCGCCTCGGTTTCGAGCTGAATCTTGTTCTTCGGATCGCCGAAGAACAGCTTCAAGCCATGGGTATTGCCGTGACAGGTGACCAGCGCGTTGCCCCCGGCCGGAACATTGGCGGCGATCGCGTCGAGAAGCTCGACGATCCGCTCCGACTTGAGCGCGATCCCCGGCTTGTCCGCCGTCAGCCAATCCGACACGGTGCTTGACGGCGTCGGCTCGACCGGGAACAAGACGTAGTACGGCCCTGCCGCGCCACTCAACGAGGGGACCATGATCAGCTTTGCCGCGGGCATATGCGCCTTCCTCCCGGCGGGGCGGCGGGAATGCCGCCCCCATCGACATGGCGACGGCTCGACGGCGCGACCGTGATCGCGGTCACACTCCGGTGTTTTTTGTCCGCGTCGGGGCGCACGCTAGCCGGATGGAACGCGTCCGGCTCAGGCAGGGTCGGCGAGGTCGTGATCCCGCCGGGCTAGCTGTTCTGCTCGACGGGCCGCGACGATCTATTTGTCCTGCCACACCGGCTTGCGTTTCTGGATGAAGGCGTCGATGCCCTCCTCGGCGTCGTGCGCCAGCATGTTCGTCGTCATCACCTCGCTGGTATAGGCATAGGCCGACGACAGATCCATCTCGACCTGGCGGTAGAACGCCGCCTTGCCGAGCGCGATCGCCATCGCCGATTTTTCGGCGATCTTGCGGGCGAGCGCGTCGGTGGCGGCACGCAGGCGGGCGGCCGGCACCACCTGGTTGACGAGCCCGAGGGACTTCGCCGTCGCCGCGTCGATAAAGTCGCCGGTCAGCAGCATCTCCATCGCCGCCTTGCGGCCGATCGCGCGGCTCAAGGCCACCATCGGGGTGGAGCAGAACAGCCCGACATTGATCCCCGAGGTCGCAAACCGCGCGTCTTTGCTCGCCACCGCGAGGTCGCAGCTCGCCACCAGCTGGCAGCCCGCGGCGGTGGCGATGCCGTGCACCTCGGCGATGACCGGCTGCCCGACGCGCACGATCTTCTGCATCATCTCGCTGCAACGGTCGAAGATGCGCTTGTACGCCTCGCGGCTCGGGTCCTGGCGCATCTCGCGCAGGTCATGGCCGGGGCAGAACCCGATGCCGGCGCCGGCGATCACCACGACCCGGGTCTCGCGGTCGCTGTCCGCGCGCTCCAGCGCTGCGATCACCTCGGCCATCAGCGCCATCGAGAGCGCGTTGCGCGCCGTCGGGCGGTTCAGGGTGAGGCGCAAGATGCCGTGCTCGTCGCGTTCTTCGAGCAGCAGCGCATCGTCGATCCGTCCCGCCAGGCTCATCGCCGCCCTCCGTCTTCGCTCCAGCATGGGACGCCTGCCGCGATGCGGGCAATGGCGAAGTGCGGCCGTGCGAAGATAGGCGTGAGCCGTGGTGCTGCGGAGCGGCGGGCGAGGCGCGATCCGGCACGCGGGGACAAATGTGGTAAAATCATACCTCTACTACAACTCTGTTGTTTTGTAAGGCCGATTGGCTTACACCGACGCTTCCGCGGCACCGGCGCCGCGCAGCCGAGCCCCGCCATGAAGACGTATACCGCCAGACCCGCCGATATCGACAAGAAATGGGTGCTGATCGACGCCGACGGGCTGGTGCTCGGCCGGCTGGCTTCACTCATCGCAATGCGCCTGCGCGGCAAGCACAAGCCGAGCTACACGCCGCACATGGATTGCGGCGACAACATCATCGTCGTCAACGCCGAGAAGGTGCAGCTGACCGGCAACAAGGCTGCGGCCAGCATCTTCTATTGGCACACCGGCTACCCGGGCGGCATCAAGGGCCGCAGCAAGGGCGCGATCCTCGCCGGCAAGCACCCTGAGCGGGTGATCGAGAAGGCGGTCGAGCGCATGGTGCCGCGCGGGCCGCTCGGTCGCAAACAGATGGGCAATCTGCGGGTTTATGCCGGGCCCGAGCATCCCCACGCCGCGCAGCAGCCCGAGCCGCTCGATGTCGCCGCGATGAACCGCAAGAATGTGAGGGCCTAGCACATGGCCGACGAAGACGCCCCGGAGAGGGAAGAACCCCAGCAGCCCGCGCCGCGCACCCCGCGCGCGGCGCAGACCTTTCAGGGTCTCGGCAGCCTGCGCCAGGCGATGGGCGCGGCGCAGCGCGCCCCCGCGGCGCCGGCGGCGCCGGTCCCGGTCGCGGTGCCGACCGACATCCTGCCGAAGCTCGACGCGCAGGGTCGCGCTTACGCCACCGGCAAGCGCAAGAATGCCGTCGCCCGCGTCTGGATCCGCCCGGGCAGCGGCAAGATCGAGGTCAACGGCCGCGACAGCCCGGTCTATTTCGCCCGCCCGGTGCTGCGCATGCTGATCTCGCAACCCTTTGTCGTCGCCGACCGGCTCGGCCAGTTCGACGTCTGGTGCACGGTCAAGGGCGGCGGGCTGTCCGGCCAGGCGGGCGCGGTGCGCCACGGCATCAGCCGCGCGCTGACCTTCTACGAGCCGGGCCTGCGGCCGGTCTTGAAGCATGGCGGGTTCCTCACCCGCGACAGCCGCGTCGTCGAGCGCAAGAAATACGGCAAGGCCAAGGCGCGCCGCAGCTTCCAGTTCTCGAAGCGCTAGCCTATTGCCCTTGCAGCTTGGCGAGCTGGGTCTGCGCCGCGGCCAGTAGCCCGGCTTCGCCCGCGCCGAGCTTGTTGCGGTCCTTGAGCTTCTGCAGGATCGACACGATCAGCGCAAGGCGCCGTGCCGGATCGTCGTTGAGCGCGGCGAGCTGCCAGTGGGTCAGCGCGAGCTGGTATTGCCACTGCGCGTCGTCGGCATCGGCCGCGGCGAATTTCTCGGCGATCGCCTCGGCGCTCTTGAAGGCCTCGACCGCGTCGTCGCGCTGGTTTTCCGCCGCCAGCAGGCCGCCGATCGTCGCGTAGCTGATGAACCTGTCGCGCTGCCACTCGGCGTTGTTGGGGTCGACCGCGGCGAGCTTCTGTTCGAGGTCGAGCCCCGCGCGGTAGGCGGCGAGGGCATCGCCCTGGCGGCCGGCAGCGGCGAGCGCCGAGGCGATCTTGTTGTGCGCCATCGCCAGGTCGCGCTGCCAGACGCGGTTGCCGGGATCGACGTCGGCGAGCTTTTGCGAGATTACAAGCCGCTGTTCGTAGGATGCCAGCGCATCCTGCGGCTTTCCCATCGCGTTCAGCACGTCGCCGATCTTGGCGTTGGCGATGGCGAGATCGCGCTGAAACTCGGCATTGGTCGGGTTTGCGTCGGCGAGCTGCGTGGCGATCGCCAGGCGTCGGCGAAACGCGGCCAGCGCTTCGTCGTGCTGGCCCTGATTGTCCAGCGCGTCGCCGACGCGCTCGTTGCACACCGCCAGTTCGCGCAGCCACTTGGCGTTGCCGGGGTCGAGCGCGACGAGCTTTTGCGCGGCGTCGAGCGCATGCCGGTGGTTGTCCAGCGCGGTTGCATAGTCGCCGTCGGCCGAGGCCAAGTCACCGATCTTGTTGAAGGCGATCGACAGCCCGTCGAGCGTGGCTTGGTCGTCCGGCTTGCGTTCCACGAGCTGCTGCGCGAGCGACAGTTCCTCGCGATACGCGGCGAGCGCTTCCGTGCGCTTGCCGGCCGCGAGCAGCGCGTCGCCCGTGCGCTGGTAGCTGAGCGCGAGGTCGCCGTCCCAGCGCGTGCCGCTCGGATCGGCATTGCGCAGGCTCTCGAAAACCTGCCGCGCGCGGTCCGCGGCGGCCAGCGCGCCGGCGGCGTCGCCGACGGTCAGCAGCGTCGTCGACGCTTCGAGATGCGCGCCGGCCTCGCTCGCGCGCAATTCGGTCGAGGTTTGCCCCGAGGCGGCGAGCTGCTGCTGCAGATAGAGCGCGCGGTCGAGGATCTCCTTGACCAGGGCGGCGGGAATCCCGGTCTGGTCGCGCAGCTGCGTCGCAAGGCCGAAGGTCAGGCTGTTGGCGGTCTTGGTCGCGGCGGTCAGCGCGTCTTCGGCGTGCTGTCGCTGGACATTGGCCTCGCGACGGTTGATCTCGGCCCACACCGCTAGCCCGGCGAAGGTCGCGCTCATCAGCGCCAGCGCGCTGACCCAGTTGCGCAGCCGCCGGCGCCGCGCCCGCTCCGCCCGGCGCACGATCTCGTCGAGGCCGAGCCCGAGCATCCCGGCGACCACCTTGAGCTTCGCGCCTTCCTTGCCGTCGCCCTGCGGGCGCGCGTCGGCGGCGATCGGCTCCTCGCGCTCGTCGGTCAGCGCCCCGTCCGCGCCGACCTTGAAGCGCAGCGCCGGCGGAAAGCATTCGCGCTCCGGGTCGCCGGGCTCGCCGTCGACGATCAGCGGGATGACGTAGTCGGCGCGGCCCATCGCCTTGAAGCGGCGGATCTCCTCGTTGACGTACTGGCTCTTCGCCGCGTTCGGCGAGCACAGCACCACCATGAACTGTGCGTCCTGGAGCGCGGCGGAGGTCTGCTCGGTCAGCGAATGGCCGGCCGAGAAATCCTCGCGGTCGCGAAAGATCGGGCGCAGCGTCTGGGGGACGGGGCCGACCGGCGTCTCGCGTCCGACGAGGTCCTTTTCGACGCGGTAGCCTTCGAGCGCGGCATGCAGCCACTTGCCCCACGTCGTGTCGCGGTGGCTGTAGCTGAGAAACGCGCGGTAATGGAAGGTCGCCGGCTCCGCCACGATCGCCGCCTCCGGGAGCGGCAGGTTAGCAGGGTTTTTCGCGGATGCAGCCGGCTTGTCGCGCTATGCTGGCGGGCGCCGGCGAGCCGAAGGAGGCACTCATGCGCTTTGCGATCGCGATCCCGACCGACGCCGCCTCGTGGCGGGTGGTGCGGCGCGCCGAGGAATTGGGCTTCTACCGCGCCTGGTTTTACGACACGCAGATGCTCTCCGCCGACCCGTTTGTCGCGATGGCCGCGGCGGCGATGAAGACCACCGCGATCCGCCTCGCGACCGGCGTCTTGATCCCGTCCAACCGGCTCGCCGCGGTCGCCGCCAACGCTTTCGCCTCGCTGAACAAGCTGGCGCCGGGGCGGATCGATTTCGGCATCGGCACCGGGTTCACCGGGCGCCGCGCGATGGGGCTGGGCGCGGTGAGGCTCGCCGACATGGCGGAATACATCCGCGTCGCGCAAGCGCTGCTCGCGGGCGAGACCGTCGAGGCCGAGATCGAGGGCAAGAAGCGGCTCATCCGCCTGCTGAACCCGGACCTGGGCCTCATCGACACGCGCGATCCGGTGCCGCTCTACATCGCCGCGACCGGCAAGCGCGCGCGGGGACTGACCGCGAAGCTCGGTGCCGGCTGGATCAACACCGCCGGCGATGTCGCCGGCGCCGCGGCGGGCATGCGCGAGATGGAAGGGCTGTGGCGGGAGGCGGGCCGCCCGCGCGGCGCGCTCGACGCGGTGGTGCTGACCGGCGGCGCGATCCTCGAGCCGGGCGAAGCGCTCGATTCCGACCGCGTCGTGGCGCAGGCCGGGCCGCGCGCGGCGATGCTGCTCCATCGGGCGGCCGACCAGGCGCTGGGCGGGTTTCCGCCGCTCGCCGCGATCCCCCCGGCGCTCGCCGATACGGTCGCCGCCTACGTCGAGACCGCGCGGCAGTTCCGCCCGCAAGGCGCGCACTACCTCGAAAACCACCGCGGGCATCTGATGTTCGTCAAGCCCGAGGAGCGCCGCTTCGTCACCCCGGCGCTGATCCGCGCGACGACGATCACCGGCAGCGAGAGCGAGATCAAGGCGACCATCGCCGGCTACGCCGCGGCCGGCTACGCCGAAGTCGCGATCCAGATCGTCCCCGGCCAGGAGCACGCGATCGAGGATTGGGGCCGCATCCGCCGCGCGTTTGGGTAGTTGCGCGGCTCCGGTCCTGCGGCGCGAGCGGCGGCGGCGCGCGCTGCCCGTCGCCCGCCGCTCGGTTGAGTCGGCCGGCGGGCTAGGTCAATATGGTTCATCGGCTGGTACACGCCGGCCAGCCGGCGCAGGCGGTTCGCCGCGGCGCGAACATCGAACGGGTTGGGCGCCGACGGGGGCGGGCGCCGAGATTGCACCTTGCTCCCGGGAGACCGCGGTGTCGGAGCAGCACATTGGTCCCTATGAACTGGAAGGGCTGCTCGGCGAGGGCGGCATCGGCCAGGTCTACGCCGCGCGCGACACCGTGCTCGGCCGGCGGGTTGCGATCAAGATGCTGCGCCCCGAGCTGGCGCACGACCGCGAGCTGGTCGATCGCTTCTACGTCGAAGCCAAGAGCCTGGGCAATCTTACCCACCCCAACATCACGACGATCTACGCGCTGCATACCGAGGGGTCGCAAACCCTCATGGTCATGGAGCTGGTCGAGGGCGAGACGCTCGATGCGATCCTGGTGCGCGAGCACCGCCTGGGCCTTCGCTACGCGATGGCGATTCTCGCCCAGACCATCGCCGGGCTCGGCTATGCGCACCGCATGGGGATCGTCCACCGCGACCTGAAACCGGCGAACCTGATGGTCAATGCCGGCGGCCTGGTGAAGATCATGGATTTCGGCATCGCCAAAATCCAGGGCTCGCAATTGACCCGCACCGGGATTTTCCAGGGCACGCTGTCCTTTGCTTCGCCCGAGCAGATCACCGCCAAGGCGGTGGACGAGCGCAGCGACCAGTACAGCCTTGCCGTCGTCGCCTACAAAATGCTGTCGGGCAACGCGCCGTTCGTCGGCGACAGCGAATACGCGCTGATGACCGCGCACCTGCAAAGCGAGCCGGCCCCGCTCGCCGACGACGTGCCGGCGCCGATGCGCGCGGCGGTGATGCGCGCGCTCGCCAAGCGGCCGGAAGACCGATTTCCTTCGATCGGCGAGTTCGGCCGGGCGCTGGGCACGACCGCGATCCTTGGCGAGGCGATCGACATCGTGCAGCGCGGCGTCGCGGGGGCGGCGCCGTCCGACGCGGACGATGCCACCCGCTCGATTCAGCTGGCCAGCGTGCGGGCGCGGGCCGCAAGACCGCCCTCCGAGCCCGCCAAACCGCAAACCGCGCCGGCGCGGAGCGACGACAGCGCCGCCTGGCCGGCTCCGGCGCCGCTCGGGCACAACGAACCTTCGGTCTCGATGACCGGCGCGCATTCGGCCGCGGCGCGGCCGGCGCTGGGGCGGCGGCGGCGCGGCTGGCTGCCCTACGCGGCGCTTGGCGGGGTCGCTGTTGCGGCGGCGGTGGGCGTCGGCGCCTTCCTGTTGCTGCCGCGCGCCGCGCAAACCCCGCAGAACGCCCAACGTCAGGCGCCGTCGGTCCCGGCGCCGGGCCAGTCGGCATCGGCGTTGTCCTCGGCCAAGTCGACGACGCCGGCGCCGCCGGCGCCGCGCTCCTCGCCGGCCGCCGCGGGCGAGCCGCATCCCATACCGCCGCCCAGCCGGGAGCCGCCTGCCCCCGCCGCCGCGGCGCCGTCCCCTTCTCCCGCCCCGGCGCCAGCCGCCAGGCAGACCCCACCAGCCAATTCGGTCGCCGAAACGCAGCCCGCCCGAGAGGCGCCTGCACCACCGCAACCTTCCCCGCCGGCGCCCCAGCAGCAGCCTGCGCAGGCGACGCCCGGCACGACCGGCGGCCAGACCTCGGTCGCGACGGTCGCACCGCCGCTGGCCCCGCCCGCGCCGCCGCCGGAAGGGGAGGCGACATGGTCGCTCGACCAGAAGCGCGAGGTGCAGCAGGCGTTGCGCGCGCTCGGCGGCATGCAGGGCGACGCGAACGGCAATTTCGGTCCGCAAACGCGAACCGCGATCACCGAGTTTCAGGCGTTTCAGGGCGATCCGGAGACCGGCGCCTTGACCGAGGACGAGAGGCGCCAGCTGATCGACATGACGCATCGTCTGACGGCGCTCTTGGAGACGGGGGCGGCATCGCCGAGCGGCGTTACGGCGGTCTCGTTGAAGGGTGGGGAGCAGCGCCTTGAACGCGCCGCCGCGGCCGAGGCGGCGGGCAAGCCGGCCGAAGCGGCCTACTGGTACCGCCTCGCGGCCGCCGACGGCGAGGCGAAGGCGTTTACTAATCTCGGCACGCTGATGGTGCGCGGGCAGGGGGTCGACAAGCCCGATCCGGCCGCGGCCCGCCTGCTCTGGCTGGCCGGCGCCGCGCGCGGCGAAGCGGTCGCGATGTTCGATCTCGGGGCGATGTACGAGCGCGGCATCGGGATCGCCGCCGACAAGGCGATCGCGCGCAAATGGTACGAGCGCGCCGCCGCGCACGGCCACGCCCAGGCGCGCGAGGCGCTGAAGCGCCTCGCGTCCTAGCCGTCATGGGTCGCGTTCTGCTCGCCTGCGTTGTGGCCTCGACTGTTTTCGCGGCGATCGCGGTCGA
>Ga0335078_10002787_pt1 | contig 26346 bp, 27 predicted proteins | sample Lox_Sample_32_FD_206711 | JGI IMG/M metagenome (GOLD analysis project Ga0335078, IMG submission 206711) | Soil microbial communities from Loxahatchee National Wildlife Refuge, Florida, United States - Lox_Sample_3.2 | ecosystem: Environmental > Terrestrial > Soil > Wetlands | place: USA... | reverse complement strand
CCCGATTCCGTAGGGTCGAGGACTACCGCAGCCTAGCCACCCTAGCCGTCAAGATCGAACACGATCTGATCCCTAAGCCTCAACTTGAGAGTTACACATCAGCCGAAGAGGAGATGGCAGCCGCAACTATATAACCATTATTCGGACCGTCCGTCACCATGAATTTCCACGCCGTACGGGACATCCTCCGGCGGCGGACCTCACCTACCGGGACTCGCCGGGCGGGAGTGTCCTCGATCGCGAGCGCGGTTACGAGTTCACGCCACTGGCCCAACCCGGATCCGCTTGCCAAGACGGGAACGCTCTACCCTCGCGGGCATGGCCATCATCGTGTGCCCGAGCTGTGCAGCGCGCAACCGTGTCGGCCCGATCGCCTCAGGGTTCCCTCGCTGCCCGAGATGCAAATCGGAGCTCCCCTGGCTTATCGAGGCCGACGCCGAGACGTTCGATGCCGAGACCAGCGCCTCAGTACCCGTCGTCGTTGACTTCTGGGCCGCGTGGTGCGGACCGTGCCGGATGATCTCGCCCGTGCTCGAGGATCTCGCCGGCCGGCACGCCGGACGGCTGAAGGTCGTCAAGGTCGACGTCGACGCCAATCCCGGGCTCGCCGTGCGCTTCGGAGCCCAGTCGATCCCGCTCCTGGTCGTGATCCGCGACGGGCGCGAGGTCGACCGGATCGTCGGTGCGCTTCCCCGTGCGGCCCTCGAGCAGCGGCTCGAACCCACGCTCGCCACCTGATCAGTAATCAATCGGATCCCGGCCGAGACTCGCGCTGACGTCCCGACTGGCCGGGGGACGCGGCAACCCGGCGGCCGTCTTTCAAAAGCGGCCGGTTGTGCGGCCTACACAATTCGGCGAGCGCCAGCGGTTACGACGACGCGGTCACCGCAGCTAGTGCAACCGCGGCAAAGCCGCAGCGAGCGTGGACTAGCCGCTGGAGTCGAAGCAGTCGTAGCGCGCCCAAGCCCCGGGACGCTTGGATGTGGGCGAAAACCCGAGTCGCGCTCAGGCGTACGGGCCCATCCTTGTGCCTATGCAACTCGGCAGCGATGTCCCAGGTTGTCAGGCCGCCGCCCGTTCGTGAAACCGGAAGCGACGCGAATCGGCGTTGCGTTCCGGGGTGCTCAACGTCAGCAGCGATATTGGCTGCGCCCCGCGCTCCTGCTCCGCGCAAAAGGAGGTGACGCGAGCGCACTCCCTTCCCGTCGAAGTGGGCAACGGCGCGTTTTCGTGCGAGTCCTCTACGGCCGGTCGCCGTGCGTGCGGGCCCGCGGACTGGGGGTGGGGATCGCGGTTCGTCTCCACGCTTCGAGCGTGGTCGAGCCATACGGTTCGTGTGCTGGCTTTCAGCCTCGCTGGCGCCGGTCTCCCCGCTGTCTGCCCGTTTCGCTGCTGTCGGCAGTCAGCGCGAACACCTCGGCCCGGAACCGCTCAGCGAACCTGCGGAAGTTCTGCGCGGCGGCGTCGGTGCGGCCTCGTGCCTCGTTCAGCTCGGCCTCGAGCGCCGCGCGCGCCTCGTCTGGTCTGCCGGCGAGCAACAGCGCGGCTGGTAACCGCTCAGGATTCACCCTCCGGTCGGCACGGACTTCTTCGATGATGGACTCTTGCGACACACGCTCCCTCATCCATGGTTCGCCGAACCGAACCACGTGCTCGACGAGCCCTGCGGCCACGTCGTCGGCTGACGTCTCCGGATCGAACCGCCAGACAAGATTCGGGTCTTTCTGTGGTAGGAGATACCCGAGGATGATCGTGGCGGTCGGCTCTGTGCGCGATCCCTTGCGCTCGTCAAGACCGTCGATCAGGTCGTGGATGCGCTCGTGCCTGACGCCCACAGTCGGGGTGACTTCGAGCTCCCCGGTTCTAAGCCGCTGGATGAAGTAGCCGACTCGGCCCCTCACATCATCTGTAAGCTGCTTGACAAAGACGCCTCGATCTCCCGGCGGCTTCTGGTACCCCGCCTCGCTGAGGGCAGTGGCAATAGCCCGCTCAACCTCTCGCCGGTCGACGCCTTCATCGGTGGCGTCGACGGGCTCCCTTGCCTCCTCCGGCCAGATACCCTTTAGCTTGCGGCGCTTCCATCGCGGCTGTCGGGCAGTCCCTTCGAGCACCTCGATCGCGGCCAATGTCGCAGCCTTGGCTATCAGGCCTTTTGCCTCACCGTACAGGTAGTGATCCGCTCGCTCGTGAATCCGCGCGAGTACTTCATCGTCGATCGCTGCCACACGCCGGGCCAGTTCATCCTCGCCGTACGTGCGGAGGTCGAGCCCAAGGGTTTCACGATCGACAATGACAGGCATCGCTATCGATACTGTATGACCCTGACCGGAGTCGGCTTGATGGGCTTGCCGGCCGCGAGGCCGGCGTTCTCTGCGTTGTCGCCCACGGGCGTGCCGCCGTGCTCCCTGATGTACTCGAACACGCGCTGCTGATTGGGGTTGACCTTCGCCCTCGGCCCGTTCTTGACCTCGAAGATGAGGTTCCCGTCCGGGTCCCGCGCGACGATGTCGACTCGGGTGCGACCGACCGGCGTCTGAATCGTGACCTCCTGCCCCTCGATCGAGTAACCCTGCGCCTGGAGCTCCCCGATCGCGCGCTGGACCCCCGCCTGCCCCTTGAGCACCGGGGCGATGCCGCCGCGGCCACTCCCAGCGGCGGGCGTTGGTTGCCCGCCGGACCCGGTCGAGCTCGGGCCGACTCCGCCGCCAGCCTCGAGCTCGTTGACCGCCTGCTCGACATCGCTGGACTCGCTGCCCCCGATCCGCGCTAGGGCCGCTTTGAGCCCGGCGCCGGCGACGTCTTTGAGGACGCCGCCGATCCCGGCCGCGAGCAGGATCGGAGTGGTGATCCGCCCCAGCTGCGCCGATTCATGCCAGGCCCGCTGGTAGGCCTGGGTATCCGCGTCCCCACCGAGGCAGATGCCGTAGCCACCGCACAGCGACCCGAAGAAACCGTCCCACAGATCCCCGGGACTGTGCAGAAGCTTCTGTTGGAGCGTGTAGCCCGAGGCCTGCTCGGCCTGCGCGCGGGGCGAGAGCGCGATCACCGCCCACCCCGGGTGCCGCAGGTAGCTCTCGAGCAGCAACAAGAAGTTGCCCGCGTTGCCGGGCCCCTGCGCCTGGATCATCGCGGCCAGGACAGCCAAGATTGTGAGCGAATGCGGACCCAGCTTCGCCAGCTGCTGCTGGCAAGCGTTGCTGTCGGGCGCGGCCTGCTCGGCGGTCACGCTCGGCGTGGTGCCCCCGGCGCACGCGTCGATCAGCGTGTTCGATCCCAGCGCCCGCGCCTCGGCGGTCGCCGGGTTCGTTCCAACCACGGCGGGCGTCCGCGCGCTGGCGGCACCCAGCGCGCCGGCGGTTCGCGAGGCCGCGACCGTGTCCGGCCCGCTCGCGCATGCGTTCAGCTCGATCCGCTGAATCTCACACTTGACGTCGCGCGCGAGTGCGCTCGGGAGCCCGATCGACGCGACAGCGGCAATGATCGCCGCGACCAGCACCAGCACGCCGGCGTACTCCACCACATCCTGACCGCGCTGCCCCCGCCACACGCAATCCGCGACCCTTGCCAGCGCTGGGCCTGCCGACCGTACGCGCCGGGCGGCGTCCCTGCCGCGCTCAAGGATCGCCACCTCCATCCTTCTCCCGAGCCGGAAGCGTACCCCGATCAGCCAGCCCACGGCGCGCCATATCGAACGACGAGGTCCTGCCCCGTCAGCAGCATCGATCTCGGCAACCACGGCGGGCGGAACCGCCCCAAATCCTGCGCGCATCCGCGTCAACCTGGGGCCGTTGCTCCGCTTCTGGTCTGTCGCCGGACGGGCACTGTCAGCCATGAGCCTCGGCAGCCACCTGCATAGGCACGTGTCGATCCGGGTCACCTACGCGTACCTCTGCTGTCGCCCACTTCCAAGCGTGCGCGGGTCTGGGCGCGCCACGACTGCTTTGAAATCTCGCGGGGGCTCCGGCGTCGCTGTGGCTCTGCCACGATTGCGATCGCCGCGCCGAGCGCGCGGCCGTGACCGCCGGCGATCCCCGATTGTGAGTTCCACACAACCGACGGCTGCTGACAGTCGACCGCGGCTCTCTGCGTCGCGCCTCCCGACGGACGAATCTCGCACCGCCGGTGACGCAGCTCTCGAGCTGCTGCTTCTCGCGGTTGCGGAGGCCTGCCCGGCGATGATGTCCGACTCGGCGACGGTCGAGAGAGTTGTGCGGGTCGTAAGGACCGGAGGGTGCCGACGGACGCGCGAGAGGTCGCTGCTGGCGGCTTGGTTAGGGATGCTGGTCCAGGAACCTGATGTCGATGCGTCGAGGGTCCCAGAGGCGACTGGGGCGCCCATCCGCCGTCATCGCCGGCGCGACCGTCACCGGCTCGACGGTGTCGGCGATCAGCCGTCGCCAAGCCGCTAAGCGCTTCGTGGGTTCGCGGAGCTTGTCGATGTCGTCAGGATCGATGCCATTGCTCTCGCCGCCGTCGCCGAGTCGGGCCCGGACGGTGTGCGCGTCATCGAGGGCCTTCGTCAGCTTCGCCAAGGTCTCCTGGCTCGCGGGCCGGCCCAACAAGCCAAGCTCGCCCAGCTGCCGGATCGTGTCATCGAGCTCCGCCTTGGCGCGTTCGATCGCCTCGTCCGCCTCGCGGATCTGCCGCCTGCGCGAGGCGCGTGCGCCCGCGTCGGCCGTGGCCGAGTACGCCCGGACCGCGTCCAGCACCATCGCCTCGATGCGGTCGGCCTTGACCGCCGCCCGTCGCCGGCACCGGTCAGCGCTCGTGTCCCCGCGCCGGTAGTTGCCGCTGTAGCTGTTGATCACCATCCGCGACCCGCACATCCCGCACCGCAGCAAACCGAGGCGCGCCAACAGCCGCTCGGACTTGGCTTGGCGCCCGCGCGAGACGGTCCGGCGCTGCACGCGCTCAAACAGGGCGCCGATCCCTGATGATCGGCTCGTGGGCGTGCAGGTTGCGAAGCTCGCCGAAGTGGATCTCGCCGAGGTACATCCGCGAGCGCAGCATCGACTCCACGCCGGAGATCGAGCGCTCGATGCCGTTCTCGGCCAGCCACGCCTGGATCTCCACCAGCGAAGCACCGTGGTCACGGCGCTTGAACGCCTGCACCACGATCCGGGCCTTGGGGCGCTCCACCACCAGCACACACCATCCTCGCCGCGCACATAGCCGGGCGAGATCCGGGAGTTGGGCAGCACACCGCGCGCCACCACGCGCTCCTGGGCGGCCTTGACCTTCTCGCCGGTCACCTCGGCGTAGTACTGGAACGCCGCGCCCAACATGTTGTTGCTCATCCGCATCGCCGCCGTACCGTTGGTCAGCCTGCCGTGATCGATCGCGTAGATCTCTCCCCCTGCCCGCTCGACGCGCTCGATCACCTCGAGCTGCACCTTCCGTGAGCGCACCAGCCGGTCGAACTAGGCAACGACGATGTGATCGGCCTCACCGGCCTCCACCATCTCGATCGCCCTCAGCAGCCCCGGCCGCCTCGCAAGCGGAAGCTTGCCACTCACGTCGATCTCCTCGAACGCGTCCACGACGCGGTTGCCCTGGTCTTTGCTCCACAACTTGGCCTCGGCGAGCTGCGCCTTGGGCGAGTGGAAGTTCTCCTCTTCGCGGTCCCCCTGCTCGCTCACGCGCGCGACAACGACATCTCTGGGCTTGTTCGGCATGCTGGCTCCTCTCCGCCGGAATGGACGCTAGCGCCTTTTGAACGCTTGGGATCCGGCTGAGCGGTAGTCATGCAGCTCGAGGTCGGCGGCCCCCGCCGCGCTATCGCTTTCCCGATGGCAGCGGCCGGACCCCACAGGCCAAGAGGCCAGAAGCGATCGTCCCGCCTCGGTCATGCGCGTGATCGCGACGCGCGGGATGCGATCGTTCCGCGACAGCATGCCGGACGACTCCTTTCGCTCCGGGACGAGCCGACCTGCAGTTGTGCTTTATCGTTCGAAGCGCAAATCCGCCAACAGGCCGTGTTAGCCGTCAACCCGGTAGCGAGCAAGCGGACTGCGCCGTGGAAGCGGGAGCGCAGGCGGCACCGGAAATCTGTCTGACCTTGACCGGACGGCAGGGAGCGGCGCGACGCCGTCGGGAGACAGCTTTTGCTCCCAGCCGCGACGGCGGAGGGTCGCGACCTGACCAGGCAGGGCGCACGGCACCCCGTGGCTAACCTCAGCCAATGGCCGCGCCTCGCCATGAAGGTCATCCGGCCGCCGCCCTCATCGCAGCGCTCCTCGGGCGCACGGTCGTAGACGCCACCTGCGACGGCGAGGGAGTCGACGACGTTCGTCTCCTGCTCGACGACGGCACAGCCGTCCTGCTCGATGCACAGCTCGACACCGATCCGGAATCAATGGCGCTCGCCGAACAACTCGGCCGCGCGGCTTGGCCGCGTTCGCGCATACTCATCGGCGGCCGGGAGCTCTGGCCGCTAGACCAGTACTGAGCCCGCGCCGCCTGCGGTCCGGATCCGAGACGCGCGTGACAGCGACGCGAACATCGCCCCCGCGCCGCCAATGTTCGACGGAGCGAACCCTGCGGAGCGGCGCTACTTGTTGCCGCCGAAGAGCCCGCCCCGCTTCTCCGTAAGCGCAAACCCAGGAGGCGGCGTCGACGGCAGATGAACCGGCGGCTTCGGAGCTGGGGGCTTTTCGGGATTGGTCGAGGCCACGTACGTAGCTTAGCCCGCCAGACTGACCGTCCAGAGGATGACTTCGGCCGTCAGAAGCACGCAGCTGATGCTGAACCAGTCCGAGAGATCGCCGATCCCGTTGCGGTTCGACTCCAGCATCGGCTCGATCCAGATGCCGGCGGCGCGGTAGGCCTCGGTGACATCGTCGATGCCCTCGTGATCGCTCGCCGCGAGCAGGATCTGGCCTCTGAACGCGAACACGAGCTTGTGCGGCAGCAGCACGTAGATGGCAGCGCCCACACAGAGCACGAATGCGATCAACGCCAGCACCGCCCAAACATCGAGGGAGCCGTGGCTGACCTTGGTGCCAAGAAACGATCCGGAGACCGAGGCTGCCGCCAGCACGGTTCCCGCGCGGGTCCGCAACGCTCCGACTGCTCGCTCCTGTTGCCGAAGGGCCTCAGCCGTGAGCTGGTAGCTGAACTCCTCGATGGATGCTGCCACGGGTAGGTTGTAGCGCTGCCCGTGGACACACACCCGGGGGAGTCCGTGGCAACACCCGTGGCAACATCCATCGCGTCCAATACGTCCATTCCGCCCACGGAACCCCGCTATTTGGACGATTCAGACGCGACCAGAAGCATGGACACGGCCCGTCCAAGGTTCTGGGCCTGTGGACTTTATGGTCCGTCGAGGTTCGAGTCCTCTCGGGCGCACTGGAAAGCCCCATTCCAGCGGGGCTTTTTACGGTTTGGGCGGCTTCTTTGCTCCGTCCGACGTTGGACGTACCGCCGTCACGTGACAAATACTGCACTGCGTATGTCCATTTGGTGCCCGTGACAACACGGTGGACGTGCCGATGAGCGCGAGCTTCCATCGGAGCGGCTCGGAGGTGCGGTGGCGGACGCCGACGGCCCCCGACGTGCTCGCAGACTCGCGAGCGAGGAGGCCGCGCGGGCGTTCGACGAGGCGCTCGCCGAGGGTCTCCCCTACCGCTCGCCTAAGGCTGCTCACGCAGAGGCATTGATCTGCTGGGAAGCGCACGACGCCGGCTACACGTCGCCGCGCCACCGCGCTGCCGGAACCGAGCCCCGTATGAGCTTCGTCCCGAGAGCGGTCGTCGCGGGGCTGAGATTGCCTGGCAGCGTTTCGATGCGGCCGTCGACGCGTTGAACCGGACGACCAGCCAGACGAACCTTCACCGCGCTGGATCCGCCTATGAGGAGATGGCAACGGCGGCCGGAGCTCTCGGCGGCGAGATCGAGTACGAGGACCTTGCGTGCGGGCTGCTCGCACACGAGCGCACACGGCGATCGGCCTGATCGAGTGTCAACCGGGAGAGCTGCTGCTCTCGCGCTGCCTTGGCAGTCGTCCGTGGGATGATGGGCGAGTCGCGCCGTGCGTTGGCGGGCATGGCGTATCGTGCCTGACCGAAGTTGCCGCAGACGTCTCTGACCAATCGGCACGCCGGGCACCGTCACGCCCGGCGCCTCAGACGACCGCCTTGGCGGGACTCGACGCTGACCAACCTACTCTGGCGGTCGCGGACCCGGCTGGAAGGATCAGGCCCACGGTCCGGGTGAGCTGACGAATGCGGCGCGCGATCGCGTGTCTCGCCTGCCTCGCGACCGTCACAGCAGCGCTCACGCCAGCGGCGGCGCTGGCGGACGGTGACCCCGCCAGCGACGAGCTGATCGGCGCGAACGTTTTCTACCCGTTCAGCCCGCCCGTTGCTGCCGGCCTCCAGAAAACGCTGAACTCGGAAACCGCGGCAGCGACCCGCGTCCATTTCCCGATCAAAGTGGCGCTGATCGCATCGCCGGCGGATCTCGGCGCGATTCCGTCGCTGTTCGCAAAGCCCCAGCAGTACGCGGACTTCCTCGATCAGGAGATCAGCTTCCTCAATATCAAGCAGCTGCTACTCGTGGTGATGCCAAACGGATACGGCGTGCAGGGGCTGCCGCGCCCCGCGACCCTGACGGCGGCGTCGCTTGCGAAACCGTCTGGCCGCCGGAGCGACGATCTCGCGCGAGCCGCGATCCTCGCCGTGCCGAAGCTCGCGAAAGCCGCGGGCGATCCGATCGGAGCAGTCCCCGGTGCGCCTGGTGCCGGCGGCGGCTCGGATGGCGGTGCGGCCGAGGCCGGCGCGGCCGCCGTCGCGTTTGTGGCGGTCATCGCGGCCGCAGCGCTGGTGTGGTTCCGCCGTCGGCGGGCCGAGAGCGACTGAGGGACCGATCGTGGCGAGGCCGAGCCACTGGCCGTCCGTTCGCACCGCGGATTCTCTGTCGAAGCCGGTTGGACGGCGATCGCACTACCCAACCCTCTGACGAGCTTTGGATCGTGCGTCGGCGGTCATCCCGAAAGCGCATAGCTGCCGATGTCCGAGTCCAGTGTGCCCTGCGAGTCGTATTGGCCGGTGTGCACGAACACGACCTTTCCCGCTCGGTTGATGATGATTGTCGTGGGCAGGCCTTGGATCGCGGCCAGCGACGAGAGGCCGCGGGTGGTCGTCTCGTAGCTCGGGTAGCTGACGGGATGCTCCGCGAGGAAGGTGCGAGCGTCCGCGGCGGAGTCGTCGGTGTCGGCGCCTAGGAACGCGACCTGCCGCCCGTAGCGCGCCGACGCGGACGCGAACAGGTCGAACTCGGAACGGCAGGGTCCGCACCAGGACGCCCAGGCGTTGATCACGATCGGATACCCGCGAAGTGCCCGAATGCGGGCGGCGAGCGCGGACTGGTTTCCGAGGAGCTGATCGGCCTGCTGGTGCAGCGAGGCGAGCGGTGGCGGCGAACCGGCCAAACGCTGGCTGACGGTGGCGCCGCTGGCCGATTTGGGCACGCGCGCGAGCGCCGCCTTGACGTATCTGACCAGGACGCTGGTGCTCGGCCACCCGGCCGTCGTTACCTCCCGGTAGTAGAGGAGCTTGCCGGTCGGCGAGGTCAGCACGAACCACGGCAGGCCCAGGACCTCGTAGCCATCCGCGAGCCTTCCGCTCTCGTCGAGCGCGACCGGATACGACAGCGGGTGCGGGAGCCGGTCGAGGAACTCGGTCGGTGTCTTCAGGCTCGGCTCGACGCTTGCCTCGTCCACCGCCGTCAACCGAGGCAGGCCAGTTCGGGCCGCGACCGCCTGGTAGCGGTTGAGCGAATCCAGCTCCTCGGCGAGACCGCTGGTCTCCTGATCCCACGTCGCGAAGAACAGGAACAGCCTGGCAGCCTTGCCCGGACCGACCTCGAGCGTCCCGCCTCCGGTGCGCGGCACGCTTCCCCGCTGGGTTGGTGCGGTCGGCTGGATCCGCATGTAGGACAGATCGGTATGGACCTTGGGTCCGCCGGGGAGGAGCGCAGCGGAGCTGTGCGCCAGCAGCTGACCGAGCTGAGGGACCGCGGTGTACGACATCTGGGTCATGTAGAGGCGCGAGAGCCTGCCCTGTCGATCGATCACGAACAGGGCCGGGGTGTGGGTGATCTCGCCGGCCTGGATCGCGGCCTCGATCCCGTAGTCCTTCCAGACTTGCTTGAGCTGCGCCAGCGTGCCGGTCAGGAAGTGCCAGGAGTGGAGCATCCCGTGGAGCTCGGAGTAGGACCACACATCCTCGAGCGAGGTCGCGGCCGGATTGGCGTCGACTCCGAGCAGTTGGACCTGGGAGCCGGCCTTGCCGAGCATCGCCTTGGCGTCCAGCATCGCCGTTGTCGTGAGCGGGCACACCGTGGTGCATTCGGAATCGTTGAACGCCAGGATCACGACCTTGCCGCGGTACGAGTGCAACGACACGGGCTGACCGAACTGATCAGACAGCGTGAAATCAGAAGCCGTGCCGTGGACCGGAGTGCCTGGGTCCAGGTAAGGGTTCGCCGCCAGCGCATCGGTCTGAAGCTGAGCCGTGGTATTCGACCGTACGAGTATTGCCGCGCCCGCGACGAGCACGATCAGCAGCACCCCGCCGCCCGGAATCGCCAGCCAGGCGATTGACGGCAGCTTCAATCGCCGGGGCGAGAGCCGCGGTCGGGCCCAACGACGCCGGCGAGCCGTGCGATTGATCGCAAACGCGACGCCGGCGATCGCCGCCAGCACGAGTACGACGACTCCCAGCACCTCATCGGTTCTGCGCCGCGGCGCCGGAGGCTGCGCGGCATGGCTGGCCGTCTCGCTCGCAGCGGCCGAGCTGCCCGGCGTGGTAGCGCTGGAGCGGAGCTTGATGCCGCTGGCGTGAGCCAGCTCCCCGACTGCGGCCTCCGTGGTGTTGAACAGTCCTGCTGCGCCCGATCGGATCGCAACCCCGGCGAGCTCGCGGTAAGCCGACGCCGCCGAGTGCCCGGGCCAGTTGAACCCGAACCCATTCGGCATCAGCACCAGCAGCCGCTGCTTGTACGCGAGCGATAACTCGTACCCCAGGAAGCGAGCGTACCTGCGGGGCTGGCGCCACAGCTCCGTGACCGCGCCGAGATCGAACGGGCTAGCGATGATCGCAACCCGGATTGGAAAGCCCGCCTTCGCGGCCGATTTCAGCAACGCGCCCAACCGAGCCTGCTGCTCGACCGACAAGCCTGCGTCCGTACCTGCGAACAGGTCCTGGTAGACGAGCACGTCGCTGCCCGGGTCCCCGTCCGCGTGTGCTGTCGAGGTCACCCACCCAAGAAGCAGGACCACGACGAGGGCGACAACACACGCACACCGGTTCGGCGTCAGTGTCGCGCTCGGTCCGTTCATCGGGACTTGTGCCATCAGCCGAGGGCGCTTCGCACGAGCAGGATTGCCACGATCACCGCGATGACGCCGACGCCTAGCGCGACGATGGCGGCGAACAGCCGGAGGCGAACCCGAGAGGTATTCATGACGCCACCGTGAGCGTGTACGGAGCGGTAACGATCCGCCCGCCGAGCTTGAGCTGGAGGAACAGCCGCCAGGTGCCCGGCGCGGGTAACAGAACCCCGATCGTGAGCTTTCCGGGCGCGGTCGAGCTGCCGGAGATGCGCGATGAGGCAACGCCAGGCAGGACGCCGCAGTTGGGCGCATTCGGCGCGCAGATGTGGGTGTGGAAATAGTCGAGCGTTCCCTTCCGGAAGAAGATCGCGTGCGCGAGCGCACCGAACCAGGGGACGAACGTAGGCTTGTGCCCGTGTGAGTCGGTCACCTCGACGTGTAGGAACTCCGCCTGGATCGCGTGCACCGGTGGGTGGGGCGCCATGTCGAAGTGGTAGCCGTCCACGACCAGGTCAGGCTTGTACGAAGGGAGTGGCAACGGTCGGTAGTTGCCGGTGACGTCGACGGTCCGGAACAACTGGAAGTTGGGCTGCCCCCCTGGAATGTTCGGATAGACGTCGACGAGCACCTTGTACGGACCCGGCGCTGGGAACGTGACGGTCTGACGGAGAAGGCCGTTTGCGCCGACCGGCGGATGCTGATGGATGATGTACGCGAGGTCGTTGCGAACGATGATCAGGTGCACGCCGGTGTGGGGCCCGGGACCGGTCTTGAACTGGGTGAGCGGCTTGCCGCTCGGCAGCAGCACGGTGAAGGTAACCGTGACCGGCCGATCCGGGGTGACTGCCCCGCTCGGCTGAAAGCCGCCGAGGGAGTAGACCTTCGCCGGCGCCACTGTCGGCACGGTAAGCCCGCTACCGGCCCCGCCGCACCCGCTCAGTACGGCGATCGCAGCAAGCACCGCGACGATCGTTGACGTGAGCCGGAGGATGCGGTTGGTCACGAGTTCTTCCTCTCCTCGGTTTTTCATCCGTTCGCCTGGTCGACGATCAGTGCCGTGAACGGCAGACCGTGCTTCGGGGTCACCTGGAACGTGAGCCCCCAGCGGCCCACCATCACCAGCGCCGGCGCCGCCCGCGAGTAGACCCCCGGCCGGGTCTCGGTCAGCTGGTACTCCTGCGTCGGCATCTGCATGTCGAGGTGGTTGAACAGCAACGTCACATTCGCTCCGCGCACGGGCCGTCCGGCCTTGCTGATACGCAGCGCGAAAGAGTCGGGTGCGGCGGCCTTGTTCGGGGAGACCAGGACCTGCAGCGTGTAGCCGGCGTGGTTGATGGTCTGGATCACGCGACCGGGACCCACTTTCGCGAGCGCCGAGTTCTCGAGCGCGAACGCGGGCGGAGGCGGAGCCAGGCTCGAGAGCACGGCCGCAGCGAACACGATCCCGATCACGACCACGAGCTCGCCGCTGATCAGCCCGCGCAGCAGCCGTGCCGCCGGCTCCCCGAGCTCGGGCCGGCGCTGGGCGGCGATCAGTCGTGGCCGGGACCGCAGCAGGTTGCCCGACGCGATCAGCGTCGCACCTCCGAGCAATCCCGCCTTGACAAGGATCGCCTCGCCGTAGCCCGTCTCCCAAAGAGCGTTGACCGCCGGCATGTGCTCGATCGCCTCGCCGACACCGGTTGCGGCCAGCACCAGCACCGACACCAGCGCCACGTTCGAGAAGCGGGGAACGGTCACCGACAACGCCGGCACTCGCACGCCCGAAGACACCGTCGACCACAGCACCAGCAGACCGATCAACCCGCCCAGCCACACCGAGCCGGACGCGAGGTGCAGCCAGTCGAAGGCGAGCGTCAGCCCACGGGGCGAGGTCTGCGCGGCATGCCCGGCCGCGCCCGGGACGATCAGCACCGCCGCCGCGGCCACAAGCGCCCCGCACGACGCGATCAATTCGGCCACCGACCGGCGCTCGCGGTCGGGCCGGTCGACCCACAGCGCCACGCCCGCGGCGATGCAGAACAGCGCGAGGCACAGCTCGAGGTCGACCATCGCCCGCCCGAACGCCGTCACACGGTACAGCGGCACCAGCGCCGTCAGGTTGAACACCGAGCGCAACGAGTCGTTCGCGGTCGAGACGTCGAGATACACGGGGATCGCGATCAGGCCGAGCAGTGCCGCGACCCAGAACGCGACCGACACCGTCCTCAGCTTCACCCCCTCGACGCTCCGCACCATCGGCCGCGCAACCAGCAACCGCATGACGAACAGGCCGATCGCCGCCATGACGAACACGAACATCGCCCACCGCGTGATCAGCAACTGCGGAGTCGTGGCGGTTGCCGAGATGTTCGGGATCCGGAACTGTGGCGCGGGTCCCGGGTTCGGTCCGATGGCGTAGGTGAAGAACCCATTGACCGGATGGCCGTCGACCGAAATCGCCCGCCAGTAGATCAGGTACCAGCCCTCGGGGAGGTTCGGCCGCAGCGGGACGACGAGCGTGTCCGGGTTCGACGGCGACCGGTGCACCGGCCCGGTCGTCTCCTGGTGCCCGTCGACGTCGGTCACCGAGATGATCGCGAACCGCGGCTCGACCGCCTCGTCGTAGGTGAGCTGGATATTCGGCGGCGGCGCGTTCAGCACGACGCTCGCCGCCGGAACCGTCTTGACCAGATAAGCGTGCGCGGACGCTTCACTCGGCAGCGTAAGCCACACCGCCATGGTTGCCGTGGCGAGTACCAGCGCGGACCGCGCCCGCGGGCTCACGCCAGCTCCCGCTCCCGGGAGCCGCCGATCAGGGCGAACCCGCCCGCGAGCAGTCCGAGCACCCCGACGACGAGCGCGATGATCGTCAACACCGACACGCCGCTGCCGCCGAGCGAGCTCGCCACCTCGATCGTCGGCGCCGGGTAGGCCGATGACTCCGATCCCGCCCAATTAACGATCGACCCGTCTGAATACGTCTGCTGGACCTGGAAGGTGTATGTCTTAGCCGACGCCGGCTGCGCCAGGAACTGAAACAGCGAGTCCTCGCCGGTCGGTGTCTTTCCGCCGGTCCAAGTGACCTTCGTGACTACGGCGCTATCGCCCGACCCGGTCTGCTGCTCCTGCATGCGCCATCCCGGCGGCGCCGGCACGAAAGAATCGATTCCGAAACCGGACGGCACGGTCATCACGATCGCGCTGGTCGTAAGACCGGCCTTCTCGGTCGGAACCGCCAGGCTGTAGAGCTGCAGCTTGCCCGACACGGACACCGCCGGGCTGACCCGGGCGTGCGCCGACGCGACCGCCGGCAGCCACAACCCGGCGCCGTCCACCAGCACCGCGGCAAGCACAACGAGTCCCCAACGAGACTTGAGGTTCAAGGTGGCCTCCTTGTTCTGATGATCAGGACTGCGCCGACGATGCGGCGCGCGCTAGATCACCGAGGAGGACCGCGGCCGGACCAGCCGTCCGCAAGCGGCGCGAGCGCCGCCAGATACACATCGAGTCGTTTACACGCGAGGATGGGAGGTCGACCGGGGAGGACGATTCGTCGCGCATGGCGCTCGGCGACCGCTTGCAAAACGCGCCGGGCGCTGTGGAACACGGCCGCGAGCACGAGCGCAACGGCGAGCGCCGCGGGGATCGACCACCAGCCGCCGTACCCGAAGATGCCGGCGAGGCCGCCCGGATGGCCCGTCGCGAACAGTCCCTCGAGGAACTCCTGGGTGGTGTAGATCGCTACCAGACACGCGGCACACAGCACCCACAGCGCGGCAAAAGAGAACGTGTAACGGGGAAGCGAGCCACCCCCTTCTAGCGCCCGTCCGAGGGCGAGCAGAAACGTGCCGACCGCCAGCGCGATCAGCAACACGATCCAGGGCACGACCGAATGCAAGTACGAGTGCCCCTGCGCCGCCAGCTCGAACCCGGCCCGCTTGCCGTACGCCAGCCAATACCGAAGCTGATGAACGGCGAACGCCCCGGCCGGCATTAACGCCGCAGGCGCGACGCGTCGGACCACGACGCCTCGCTGGGGACCGACCATCATCCTGCGTGGAAGATACCGCGCCGTCAAGAACCAGGCGGGAACGTGTACGACCGGTGTGGAGGCACATAAGGCCCCACCTCGAGCACGACCTCCGAGTGCCGGACCAGCGGGACCCGTCCCGGACTTCCGCGCGACCTCCGGCCGTTCACGAACACCGCCACACGCGCACGCCCCGAGGCCGAAAACGACGCCAGTCGCCGCGGCGAAAAGGGCTCGCCCCAAGAGCGGAATAAGTCGCCCAACGACGGGTGCGATCCGGACCGCACGAGCACGAGCCCGGTCGGGTCGAGCGTGACCAGCTCGCCGTAGCAGCCGGCGCTCGAGATACGCCCCGCCGAGAAGCCGCGCGGCGGCCGGGTGCCGATCCCCGCGGGCACGAGCACGACACGGTTGGCGGCGAACACCTCAACGTGCACGCCGACCCGCGGACCGAGCTGCGGCTCGCACGCTCCGACCACAGGCCCGGTTGCCGGCGGCTGAAACCGTGGGCCTCGGCCGATCGGACGCGCCTGCGCCACGAGCGCGGGCGGAGGCGGCGGAGTCGAGATGGTCGTCGTTGCCGCCGCCGGAGCGTGGGGGCTGGATCCACACGCCGTCGGGAGCAGCAGCGCCACGAATACCGCCGAACCGATCCGGCCAAGCCGCATCGCCATGCCGCTACCGGCCGGGCTCGAACCCGGAGTCGCGGTAATCGGACAGGCGAAACACGTATAGCAACAGTCCGACGCCGGTGCCCAGGCACACGATCGTCGCCACGCGCGCCAGAAACGCCGGCAGCGAAATCAGCACGAACCCGTACAGCAGCGTCGTGATCAACTCGCCGCCAGCCCACAGCGCCGCGACCCCGATCAGGAAACACGTGAAGTACCCCGGACGCCGGAACAGGGCTCGCGAGAACCCCCAGGCGACAAACGCGAGGATCAGCGCGAGCTCGACGAAGTGGAAGGCCGAGATCGTCGGGCGGCCGTGCAGCTGCAGACCAAGGGCGGCGATCGTCACCGCAACCAGAGCCGTGACCGCGAGCACCCGGGCGACCGCATAGTCGAGCGCGGGACGCCGCACGCGCAACGCCGCCAGTACGCAGGCCACGAGTACGACGATCCCCCAGAACCACACGATCGTCGGGTTGTCGGCATGCCACACACCACCTGAGATCGAGTCCAGTCGACCGTCCACCCGGAGCGGGATCCTCCACCGCCCGACGAACGAGACCCCGGGCGTCAGCGCTACCGCAGCGAGCGCGTGCAGCCGGCCGTCGTGCCACTCGTAGGCATGTCCGCCGGTCACCCGATGCCAGCTAGGCCGAGCGGTCGGACTCAGGTTCGCCGGAGGAGTCTGGGCGATAGGCGTCGCGTTGAGGTAGTACATCGACGAGTTGTGGTTGACCTCAACGCCCTTGGGCGAGAACCGCAGGTATGGCGCGCCCCGGTAATCCAGGATCACGACGGTCTGCCTGGCCGGGACCTGGAGCCACATCCGCAGATCGCCGTCCACGACCTTGACCTCGAGGCCGGCCGGGAGCCCGAGCGCCTTGGCGAAATAGCTCGACGCCGCCGGCGCGATCGGGCCGTGAGCCTGCGCCGCCGCGGGATAAACGGCGAGGGCCGCGACGACGCATGTCACACCGAGCGCTCCGACGCGCCGGCGCATCCTCCCCCTAGACTTGGCCGCGGCCTGGTCCGACGCTGACGGTCCAAATCCTCTTGCTTCCCGGCTCATCGCAGTTGACGGACTCTACGGACAACCCGACCAGGCGCTCCCGCGCCCGACTTCTCGCGCAAGTCGTCGCGTTGGCCGTCATGTCGGCACTCGCCGCGGGGCCGTTCGCCACCGCGGCCCGCGCCGACGGCGATCCCGCCAGCGACGTGCTCGCCACCCAGCCGCTATTCCTGCCCCAAGACGCCGGCATCCCCCTCGCCCAGCAGAACCAGCTCACCGCCCTGCTCGGCGCCGCCGCGACCAGCGGCTACCAGCTCCGCGTCGCGATCATCGCCTCCCGTACCGACCTCGGGTCGGTCACCGAGCTGTGGCGCCAGCCGCAGCCCTACGCCCGCTTCCTCGGCCAAGAGCTCTCGCTCGTCTACCGCGGGCAGGTGCTCGTGATCATGCCGAACGGCCTCGGGCTGGAGAGCCTCAACCTGGCGGCCCCTGTGGATCGATCGACGCTCGCCGGCGTGACGATCCCGGCCGGCGGCATGGGCCTCGGGACAGTCGCCCTCACGGCGATTCAGCGCCTCGCCGATGCATCCGGCCACTCGGTCCCGATCCCGGCGGTGGCCGCGACCACACACGCCGCCTCCGGCGACACCGTCCCGGTGATCGCGTTTGCGATCGGCCTCGGCCTGATCGTTACCGCCTGGGGCGTCAGCTTGCGCGCCCGGCCACCGCGACTACGCGACCGCAAGGTCTCCTCGACCTGATGGCCGTTGGGACTTGAGACGATCGCATGCACCGAACTACAAGGTGTTGCGAGCGGGCCAGCACCGGGCGTCCGTGCCCTGGGGTATGCAACACCCCCTGATTCCGCTGACTCTTCACGGATGGGTTGCACGAGAGGGCGCGTGCCCGGCCGCCATGATCGGCGCTGAGCTCATCGATTGACAGTTATCACTTCAATCGATATACCTATATTGATGGCTGTCGATTTGGAGCTGGCGCCGAAGGTCAAACGACCGCCGGGTGAGCCGTGCTGCGAGCCGGTGGTCTACCCCGATGTCGAACGCGACGAGGCGATCCGGATGGCCGAGGTCGCAAAGGCGCTCGCCGACCCGGTTCGTGTGCAGCTGGTCGACGTGCTCCGAAAACACGCCGGCAAGGTGTGCGTGTACGAGCTCGTCCCGCTGTTTGACCTCTCCCAGCCAACCGTGTCCCATCACTTGAAGGTTCTGCGCGAGGCCGGCATCGTCGGCTCCGAGCGCCGGGGCCTATGGGCCTATTACTACGTTATCCCCGACGCCTTGGAGGAGCTCTCGGCGTGGCTGAAATGAACGCCGAATGCTGCACGCTGGCTGTCCGGGAGACGTGCTCGCGAGCCGTCCGAGAATGCTTCCCGCTGCCGGCGAGCCGCACGTGGACGGGTGCGAGCAGGCGCTCGCGATGATCCCGGCCATCGTGTGAATCGTGTGACCGCGCGCGTCGTGCGTCAGGACAGCTCAAGCAGACGGACGACGCTCGCGAGTGGCCGGTGCTCAATCGCTCGTCAGCACGCCCGCGACGTGCTGGCGACCACGGTGTAGGCGCGTAGTGATCGTGGACTCGCGCGTGCGGAGCGCTCGAGCCGCTTCCCGGTACGTGAGCCCGATCAGGTCGACGGCGACGACCGCGTCGCGATAGACGGCCGGCGCGCTCGCGATCGCTTCCATGATCTCGCGAGTCTCGAACCCGTCATCGTGGTGTGGCGTTACGTCGTCTTCGGTCAGCGCGCGATCGCCCCTCCGGTGCGCGCTGCTGCGGTAGCCGCTCGAGTAAGTGTTCCGGAGGGCTCGAAGCAGGTAGCCGATCTCGTTGCCCTCGCGCAGCACACGCGGCCGCTTTAGGACATTGAGGAACGTTTCCTGGACCAGGTCCTCCGCGTCGTGCCGCGATCCGCAGAGACCCCACGCGGCTCGGTAGAGCTGGTCGACGTATCGGTACAGAGCTTCCGGATCGAGCATGCGCAGCGATGAGCCGGCCCGGGGCGACTCGCTCGTGTCGTGCAGCGGCTCGACTGGGTGCTTCGCCTCGACTGCGAGCCGGTCAGCAGACATGTGCGAGGACCTCCCGTGCGACCCGTTGGAGGTCGCGCAGATATGCGAGGTGTGCGCCCCACAGGGGATCGTCCTGCTGCTGCCGTCCGAGCTGCACCGTGTCGGCGTGGGCATCGAGAAGCTCGTACACCAGACGCGCGAGCTGCTCCGAGCGGCTGCCCGGAGCAGACGGGATCTCTGATCTCCAGACGGTCATCGGGCCGGTCTCTCCGGGCCAACGGTGTAACTCATCGCCAGTTCCGTTCGTTCTCACAGTGCGGCGTCAGGACAGTTGTATGGGTCGCCGCTTCGCCCAGCCTTAGCGACCACTTAGCAAAGCAGCGCCGCGCCCTTCGCCGACTCTCCTCGCAGCATCGCGATCTGCGCGAGCGCGGTCACCGTGTGGGCGATCCACCGCTCCCGTCCCGTGACCTCGAGCACTGCTCGGGCGTTGAGTAGGAGGGCTTCCACGCGTACGAGGTCGCCGCGCACGAATTCAAGATCGGCGCTTGCCCAGAGGCTGCTGGCCAACGCCCAGCGGTCGCCGGCGGCACGGAAGATGTCACGCGCCTCGCTCAGGTGACCTTCGGCCTCGCGGTAGTCGCCGCTCGCGGTCTCCGTGACGCCGAGCCCGACGAGCACGAGTCCGAGGCCGCGCCTGTCCCCATGGGCCGCTCGTAGCTCGAGCGCCTGACCGAGCGCCAGCCTCGCCGCGGCAAGCTCGTCATCGGCGAGGTCGAGGTACGCACGGCGGACCAGTACCGATGCGATTCCTCGATCGTCGTCGGCTGCCTCGAACCGAGCCGCGCTCTCATCGAGCAATGCCCGCGCTCGACCGAGGTCGCCGCGGGCGCGGGCGATCCCGGCCTGGTTGGCGAGCATGTAGCTGATCGCCTCCTCGCAGGAGACCTCGACGAACGGTTGGAGCGTGTCCTGGAACTCGATGCGGAGCCCGGGCACGCCTCCCGGGCGGCGTGTGTGGCCCTCGGTGATGTTGACGGGCGACATCAGCCGTTGGGAGGACCGCGCGAGTGGACGCAGGGAAGTGATGCCGTCTCTCACGAGCTTTTCCGCCTGCGCCAGTTCGCCTCGAATCCAGTGCGCGACACCGATCGAATAGACCCCGATCGCCTCCTCCGCCGCGAGCCCGCAGCGCCGGGCGAGAGCGAGCGCACGCTGCAACCAGCGCACGGCGTCATCGGCCGCATCCCGCGCGACCGCACACTCGCCGAGGAACTGGAGCGCCGCCCACTCCGCGCGTGGCTCACCGACGTCGGCCGCGACCGCATAGCTGTCCGATGCGTAGGCGACGGCCGTGGCGAGCTCTCCGCTCCGATACGCGACGGCAGCCGCAGCCAGCAGGCCTCGCGCGCGCAGTGGTGTGCGCTCGGGCGTCGCTGCCAGCGACTGCTCGAGGCTCTGCTCGGCCTCGTGCAGTTCAATCCGACGCATCCAAAACGGCCACAGTGCCACGGAGAATCGCAACCAATGTGTCGGCGCACGCTCGGCCAGGGCCTTGAGCCCTGCACGCAGGTTCGCCGCGTCGCGATCGAGCCGCGGGGACCCGCGGTGGGATTCGGCGAGCGCCAGCGCCCAGTGGGCGTGCCGCTCGATCAGCGGCGAACTCTCGCGCGCTTCCTCCAGCCGGTCACGCGCATAGACTCGAACTGTCTCGAGCAGTCGATAGCGGCTCTCGCGCGAGGACCCCGCCTCTGCGATCACGAGTGATTTCTCGACGAGTCGCGCGAGCACGTCCGCGATGCCCATCGGGTCGAGCTCGCCGCCCGCGCAGACGGTTTCCGCCGCATCGAGATTGAAGCCGTCGGCGAATACACCAAGGCGCCGGAGGAGGACCCGCTCATCCGCGGCGAGCCGATCGTGGCTCCAGTCCAGGGTCGCGCTCAGCGTCTGTTGTCGCGTCGGCGCGGCGCCGCTGGCGCTGCGCACGACGCGAAACCGGTCCTCGAGACGATCGGCGATCGCTGCCACGCCCAGAGCGCCGATACGCCCTGCGGCGAGTTCGAGCGCGAGCGGCAAGCCGTCCAGCCGGACGCAGACCCGCGCGACGTCCGGCGCATTCTCGTCGCCGAGCGCGAAACCGGGAGCCGCCGCCGCCGCGCGCTCCACGAACAGCCGCACGGCCTCGTACTTGATCAGCTCGCTCGCGCGCATTGCCCGCTCGGGATCGGGGATCACGAGGGACGGGACGCGGAACACGACCTCTCCCGGTGCGTGAAGCGGCTCGCGGCTGGTGGCGAGGATCGTCAATCCAGGAGCGCAGCGTCGCAGGGCCTCCGCGAGGCGCGCGATCGCTCCCAGCAGGTGCTCGCAGTTGTCGAGCAACAGCAGGAGCGAGGACGGCGCGAGATAGTCGAGCACGGCGTCGATCGGCATCTGACCCGGCAGCGGGTGCACGTCGAGCGCATTCGCAATCACGCCGGGAACAAGCGCGGGATCGGCGACCGCCGCAAGCTCGACCACTGCGACCCCGCCGGGATGCGACGATTCGGCGACCCTCGCGAGCTCGAGCGCAAGCCTCGTCTTTCCGACGCCGCCGGTTCCCACCAGCGTCAACAGCCGCGTGCCCCGCAGCAGCGCCCTTAGCTCGCCGAGCTCGCGGTCCCGCCCCACGAACGAGCTGGTTGGCGCCGGGAGCGGGGGCAGCCTCTTGTTGACCGCCGGACCCAGTGCGGCCAGCTCGTCGGCGAGCGCCTCGGCCAGCTCAGCAAGCTCCTCACGGCGCTCGGCCACCCAATCGTCGTAGCGATTCTCGGGCAGTAGCTCGCCGCGGTAAAGCGACAGCGCGGCTTCGTACTCGGCGCGGGTCCCTCCCTCGCGGGCGTCCGCCGCGGCTATCTCAAGCCGGTCGACGTCGACCTCGGCGGTCAGTCGCAGCACCTCCTCACGCAGCGCGATCGCATCCCTGCCCAGCGCACGCCGCGCAACGTACACAGCCTGATGGAGGTTGTTGGCCGCCGCCGCCGGCTCGCGATCTCGCCACAGCACATCCATCACCTGTTCGCGGTGCAGCCGATGCCCCGGCGCGAGCGCAAGCAGCTTGACGAGCTCGCGCCCCTTCCTCAATCGCCAGGCCCCGTCCGGCACCGGGTGCCCGTCGACACTGGCCGCGAAGCCCCCCAGAAGGATCACGCTGACTCCAGGGCGCGTATCGCCGGCGGCGACCGGGGCGAAGGCGGCCACGGCACTCACGTTCGCCACTCCGGGAAGTCAGGCTCGTCGCGTCGTTGCTGGCGCTGGTCGAGGTTCATCTACCCGCTCGCTAGCGCGTTGATGTCGTCCGCGGTCTGGCTTTGACCGCCGATGCCCCACGCCCCGCTGGCGATCTCCTCGATCACGCACCACGTGTGCTGGCGCAGGTTCTCGCCCTGGACCTCGACGAGCGCATCGGTCAGCCGCTCGATGATCTGTTGCTTCTGGGAGGTCGTGAAGACGCCTGCAACGACCTTGACCTGGATGAGCGGCACTGGTTCTCCCTTCAAGGACAGCCATGGGTTCGTTCGTGAGGAATAGTGCGTCGCTGACCGTCTGAGCGCATCGGGCAGATCCCCTGACATCTCCCCCCGAACATTTTCCAGCGCGATCGTTAGGGGACTTACCATTCGCTCGGGAATGGACCGGACCACACTGGCCTCGCCGGTCGCGCTGCTCGAGCGCGAGCACGAGGTCGAGAGCGTAGAGGCTGCCCTTCGGGACGCGAGCAGGCGGTCGGGAAGAGCCGTGGTGATCGAGGGCGCCGCGGGCCTGGGGAAGTCCCGGCTGCTTGAACTCGCCGGCGCACGAGCGTCAGAGCTCGGCTTTTGCGTGCTGGGCGCACGCGGCACCGAGCTCGAGCAGGGCTTCCCGTTCGGGGTCGTGCGCCAGCTGTTCGAGCGCGTGCTGCTGAGCGCCGACACGCGCGAGCGCGAGCGGTGGCTCCGGGGAGCGGCCGCGCTGGGGGCGACGGTGCTCACCGGTGCGCCGACGGCAATCCCCGCGCCGGCGGTCGGCACGTCCGCGGATGACCCCAGCTACGCCTGGCAGCACGGGCTGTACTGGCTTGCCGCAAACATCTCGTCCGACTCGCCGCTGGCGCTCGTCGTGGACGACCTGCAGTGGGCTGATGCCCCCTCAGCGCGGACGCTTGCGTTCATGGCGCGCCGCCTCGAGGGGCAGGCGCTGGCGCTGATCCTGGCCACTCGGCCGCTCGACCCGGCCGCTTCGACAGACATGGCGACGCTGGCGGCCGACCCCGACGCGGCGCTCCTGCGCCTGTCACCGCTCGCCGAGGCGTCGGTGCGCGCGATGATCACCTCTCGCCTGGCCGGGGAGCCCGATCGCCGATTCACCGAAGCCTGCCTTCGTGTGACCGGCGGCAACCCGTTCCTGGTCGGCGAACTGCTCTCCGAAGCCGCCGCCCGCGGACTGGACCCGACCGCTGAGAACGCCCGGGGCGTCGCATCGGTCGTTCCACGCGGCGTCTCGAACGCGGTATTGCTTCGGCTCGCGCGGCTGGAGGGCTCGGCCGGGTCGCTGGCGAAGGCGCTGAGTACCCTGGGAGACGGCGCCCAGGTTGGGGATGCGGCGCGGCTCGCAGGGCTGACCCCCGCCGGGGTCGAGGCGGCGTTGACCTCGCTCGTGTCCGCCGGGGTGATCGAGTCGGGTGGCGCTGTCCGCTTCGTCCACCCGATCCTTCGGGCAGCGATCTACGAGGACCTTTCTCCCGCCGAACGCGAGCGGCTGCACTGCGGCGCATCGAAGATTCTCGAAGAACGCGGCGCTCCCGTCGAGCAGGTCGCCGCGCACGTCATGCACACCGAGCCTGCGGCTGACCCTGTCGCGGTGACACTGCTGCGCGAGGCTGCGCACGAAGCACTGGCCCTGGGTGACGCTACGCGCGCCGCGGCGATGTTGACGCGTGCAGTCGACGAGCCGCCGCCCGTCGACGAGCGCTCCGCCGTCGTGCTCGAGCTGGGGCTCGCGCGTGCGCGCGCTGGCCTTCCGGACGCAATCGCGCCGCTGACCGAAGTCGTCGAGCGCGGGACGCACGAGGTCGACATCGTGTCCGCCGCAATCGAACTCAGCGGGATCCTGTTCTTCGCGGGCCGTGCCCCCGGAGCCGCCGCGATCCTGCGCCGTGCGAGGGAGCGACTGCCGGCCACGGCGCCGGGACGCGAGCGGCTTGCCGTCTCACTGCTGGGTGCCAGCTACACCTCCGTGTCGGCCCGACGCGAGGCTGATGCCACGATCGCGGCGCTGCGCGACCCGGGCGGCCCCGCGCGCGGAGTGCTCGAGGCCACGACGCTCGCCACGCTTGCGATGGACGAGCTGATGTACCTTCGATCGTCGACGAAGGCCGCCGACCTCGCCAGCCGCTCGCTCGCTGCCGGACTCCCATCCGAGCCGCACCGCGGTGAGGCGTGGGCGATCGTCGGGCTCGCCGTCCTCGCGGCGACCGATCACCTCGACGCCGCGCTCGGCGGTACCGACGAGATCCTCGCTCGGGCTCGCGAGCGCGGTGCGGCCGCGACGGTCGCCAACCTCTCCGGCCTGCGTGCGTTCATCTGCACGCGCCGCGGAGATCTGGTCGCAGCCGAGGCAGACGCAGAAGCGGCGATTGACCTCGCACGAGACCTCCTCGGCGTCGAGTTCGTCGTGCTCGCCGTCTCCTCGGCGGTGCTCGTCGGGCTTGACCGCGATCAGACGCCCGAGTCGCTCCGCCGCCTGATCGACAGCAGCCGTGTGGCCTACGACGACGAGTTCTCGCCGAGCTCGCAACTGCGCTACGCGTCCGGTGTGTTGCGGGCCGCGGACCGCAATTACGAGGGCGCGATCGAAGAGCTGCTTGACTGCGGGATGGAGCACCCGGCCTTGGGCGGAGAGAACCCAGCCGTCCTTCCCTGGCGCTCGGCGGCGGCGCTGTCGCTTGCCGAGTTGGGGCGTCACGCCGAAGCGTGCGACCTTGTCGCCGACGAGGTTCGGCGAGCACAGGCATTCGGAGCACCGCGCGCGCTCGGTGTCGCGCTGCGCGTGCAGGCGCTGGTCGGCCCGGCGCGCCTGCGCGCCGAGCTCTTGCGCCAGGCAAGGTCGCTCCTGGAGGCCTCGGGGGCGCGACTCGAGCACGCACGCGTGCTGGCTGACCTCGGCGCGACGCTCCGGGCCGCGGGCGAGCGGACCGCTGCCCGTGAGCCCCTGCTGGAGGCGCTGACGCTGTCGACGCGGTGTGGGGCCCGGGCACTGGAGCGCCGAGTCCGGGCCGAGCTCGCGTCGATCGGCGTCCGGCCGCGGACCGTCCCCAGCGCGGGAGGGGATTCCCTCACACCGAGCGAAATGCGGGTCGCTCAGCTCGCTGCCGACGGCGGCACCAACCGAGAGATCGCGCAAACATTGTTCGTCACCGAGAAGACGGTCGAAACGCACCTCGGACGCACGTTTCGAAAGCTCAACATCTCCTCGCGTCGTCAGCTCCACGACGTGCTCAGACGAGCCGCCGCGTGACGTGAGGGACTCACTGGATCGCGTTTACCGAGGCAGCGCCTCCCGCGAACATGCGTTTGGCGGCGTGCAGGTAGGGATGCTTGAAGGCGTCGAGAGCGACGTGTCTGTCGACATCGAACTCGAGCCGCTCGCCACAGCGGGTGTCAACAACCTCGAGGGTGATCCAGTTGGTCGACTTGGTCCAGAGCAGAGTCACTTCGATCCCGTCATTGGTGCGGTGTGCCAGCTCTCGGCGGTCAGATGCGGTTGCAGTCATGTTGGTCACTCGTGGGGGTTCGTGCGGCCGGTGTCAGGGTTCCTGGTCGAGGGCGCGCGAGTGGATGATGTTGTTGTCGAGACGAAAGCGTTCGTCGCACCAGAGTTGTGAGGTTCGCCTCTTTTCCCGCGGTTAGCGAGCCCTTAGGGTGGGCGACCTGAGTGAGTGGCGGGATCTGCCCGTGATCTGGAGTCACGACGCCGTGGGAGCCGTCGATTACGAGTTCGCGGGGCCTGAGCGGTCTCTCTCGTAGGTCTCTCTCGTAGGGTTGGGGGCGCGCCGACCGGTAGGAGTGGTGGATGCCGGGCGAGGAGGCAGGAGCAGACGTGCGCCGGGCCGGTTTGACGGAGAGACCTTGAGACGAGGATTTCCGTCCTCGAGAGAGGAACTCCGTGTTCATGCCACGACCGAGGAAGTATCCCGACGAGTTGATGGAGCGAGGCGTTCGGCTGGTGTTCGAGTCCGGACGGCCGATCGCGCAGATCGCAGCTGATGTGGG
>Ga0335078_10002785_pt1 | contig 26353 bp, 23 predicted proteins | sample Lox_Sample_32_FD_206711 | JGI IMG/M metagenome (GOLD analysis project Ga0335078, IMG submission 206711) | Soil microbial communities from Loxahatchee National Wildlife Refuge, Florida, United States - Lox_Sample_3.2 | ecosystem: Environmental > Terrestrial > Soil > Wetlands | place: USA... | reverse complement strand
TCACCGCGGTCGATGTGTCCGACCAGGCCCTGGGCCTGCTCGGCCAGGAGGCGCGGCGGCGCGGGCTGGCCGACCGGATCGGCCTGGTCCACGCCGACCTAGGTGCCTGGCGTCCGGATCCCGGTGGCCATGCGCTGGTGCTGTGCACCGGGTTCTGGGATCCGGCCGTGTTCGCCGTGGCGGCCAGGGCGACCGCACCCGGTGGGCTGCTCGGCTGGGAGGCCTTCACCCAGGCGGCGCGGCGGTCCCGGCCGCAGCTGCCCAGCGCCTGGTGCCTGGGTCCCGGCGAGCCCGCGTCGCTGCTGCCACCGGGCTTCGGCGTGATCAGCCAGGACGACGCCGGAGACGGCAGATCCGGCGCACGGCGGCGGATGATGGCCCGCCGTCGCCTGGACAGCGCCTGACCAGGCCCGTCGCCGCCCAGGCGCCCGGCCCGGCGGGCCGTCCACCCGGCGGGCCGGGCCGGGCTGTCACCCAGCGGGGCCGGGCAGGCGGCTGGTTCTCAGATAGCGAGATGGATTTGAACAGAATATGAGACGGCCTGTTAGGGTAGGGGGGTGGATCTGCTCGAGTGGGATGCCCGCAGCTACGACGCGCTGCCGCTGCCGCACAAGCGGTGGGGGCCGCAGGCCATCGCGCGGCTGCGGCTGACCGGCACCGAGACCGTGGCCGACCTCGGCTGCGGGACCGGCCGGGACGCCGCGCAGCTGCTTCAGGCGCTGCCCCGCGGCCGGGTGCTGGCCATCGACGGGTCACGGCAGATGCTGGCCCAGCTGCGTCGCAGGCTGGCAGCTGACCTGGACCGGGTGCAGATCGTGCAGGCCGATGTGCGCGAGCCACTGCCCGCGCTGCCGAAGGTGGACGCGGTGCTCAGCGTGGCCACGCTGCACTGGCTGCCCGACCACGGGCAGGTGTTCCGCTCGGTGGCCGGACTGCTCCGGCCGGGTGGCCAGTTCGTCGCCGAGGCCGGCGGCGCGGGCAACATCGCGGCCATCCGGGCCGCCCTGGCCAGCATGGGCCTGGATGATGGGGCCGCCATCTGGAACTTCGCTGACGTGCCGGAGACGACCGCCCGGCTGGCCGAGGCCGGGTTCACCGGGATCGAGGTGCGCCTGGTGGCCGATCCCGCCCGGCTGGACTCGCCCACCCAGCTCGAGTCGTTCCTGGCCACCGTCATCCTCGGCGCCCAGCTGCGTGACCTGCCCGCGGACCAGCGCCGCCCGTTCGTCTCCGCGGTGGCCGGCCGGCTGGCCGAGCCGGTGGCGGACTACGTGCGGCTGCAGATCAGCGCGACCCGCGCTGCCGACGGCTGACCGCCCGCCATGCAGGGCCCCGTCATAATGGCCGGATGACACAGCCGACCGGCCCGTCCCGGCCGGGGCCGCTGTCCGGGCTCGTGGTGGCGGACTTCGCCCGCGTCCTGGCCGGCCCGTACTGCACCATGCTGCTCGCTGACCTCGGTGCCGACGTGATCAAGGTGGAGGGACCGGGGGGCGACGACACGCGCAACTGGGTGCCGCCGATCCGGGACGGCGTGTCCACCTATTACCTGGCGATCAACCGGAACAAGCGGTCGGTCGTGCTCGACCTGGCCCAGCCGGATGACCTCGCCGCCGCGCACGAACTGACCCGGCGCGCCGACATCATGGTGCAGAACTTCAAGCCCGGTGGGCTGGTCCGGTTCGGCCTGGACTACCCGGCGGTGCGGGACCGCAACCCGGGCGTCATCTACGCCTCGATCAGCGGCTTCGGCACCGGGCCGGGTGCCGGCCTGCCCGGGTATGACGTGATCGCACAGGCCGTGTCGGGGCTGATGAGCCTGACCGGCGATCCGGATGGGCCGCCACAGCGGGCAGGCATCTCGCTGGTCGACATCCTGGCCGGGCTGCACGCCACGGCCGGCATCCTGGCCGCCCTGGAATACCGGCACCGCACCGGGCTCGGCCAGCACGTCGAGGTCAGCCTGCTGACCTCGGCGCTGTCCGGCATGGCCAACCAGTCCAGCGCGTACGCGGCAGGCGGCGTGGTGCCGATGCGGATGGGTAATTCCCACCCCAGCCTGACGCCGTACGAGCCGCTGCCCACCGCCGATGGTGACCTGGTCATCGCCGCCGGCAACGACCGTCAGTTCGCCCGGCTCTGCGAGGTGCTCGGCGCAGGCGAGCTGGCCGCCGACCCGCGGTTCGCGCAGAACTCTGGCCGCACCGCGCACCGGGCGCAACTGCGGGCGCTGCTGTCGGAGCGGCTGGCGGCGCGGGGATCGGCCGAGTGGTTCGACGTGCTCACCGCGGCCGGCATCCCCTGCGGCCCGATCAACACCGTGGCCGGCGGCGTGGCCACCGCCCAGGACCTGGGCCTGCAGCCCATCGTCACGGCTGGCGGGGGGGCGGCCGGCATCCCGGGCATCCGCAACCCGATCACCCTGTCGGCCACCCCGCCGGACTATCCGCTGCCACCGCCCACGCTCGATGAGCACGGCACCGAGGTCCGGGCCTGGCTGGCCGGCCCGCCGGACCGCCCGCCCGCGCCACCGGCACCGGACACAGGAGAATCCAGATGACCGAACCCTCCCGGCCCGCCTATCCCACCTCGCTGGGTGACTCGGACGCGGACACGATCACCGTGCTCGGCCATGACCTGGCCGCCGAGCTGATGGGCCAGGTGTCCTTCGGGGAACTGGCGTTCTGGCTGGTCACCCAGCGCAGGCCCACGCCGTCGCAGGTCCGGGTGTTCGAGGCGGTGCTGGTCGCGCTGGCCGAGCATGGATTCACCCCGACGGCCATCGCGGCCCGGCTGACCTATCTCAGCGCGCCGGACTCGGTGCAGGGCGCGCTGGCCGCTGGCCTGCTCGGCGGCGGCTCCCGGTTCCTCGGGGTGACCGAGGACTGCGGGCGGTTCCTGGCTGGCGCGCTGGCCGAAGCGGGTGGCGCGGCCCCGGACAGCGACGCGGGATTCGATGAGGTCGCGCTGGCCGCGGTGCAACGGGCCCGGGCCGCCGGGAAGCTGGTTCCAGGGCTCGGCCACCCGGTGCACAAGGTCACCGACCCGCGAACCCCGGCGCTGCTGCGGATCGCGGATGAGGAAGGACTGCGCGGCCCGCACCTGCGCCTGTTCGAGGCGATCGGCCGGGTCCACCCCCAGGTGCTGGGCCGCACGCTCCCACTGAACGGGGCTGGGACGTGCGGGGCCGCGCTGGCCGACCTCGGGCTGCCGACCGGGATGCTGCGCGGCTTCGCCCTGCTGGCCCGGACGGCCGGGCTGCTCGGCCACCTGGCCGAGGAGCAATGGCGCCCGGTCGGCATGGACGTGTACCGGGGGGTGGACAGGAACACGGACTACCAGGCGCCGTGACGCCAGGGCCAGCGGGCAACCTGCGGCGCCCGCAGAGCGGCGGGCCGGCCCGGGTCACCAACGTCGAATTGTTCTTCGACCTGGTGTACGTGTTCGCGGTCACCCAGCTCTCGCACTACCTGATCGATCATCCCACCGTGACCGGTGGGCTGCAGACCCTGCTGCTGCTGGCCATGGTGTGGCTCATCTGGGCCTATACCACCTGGGTCACCAACTGGCTGGATCCGGACCGGATCCCGGTCCGGCTGATGCTGCTCGGCCTGGCCCTGGTCAGCCTGGTGATGTCGGCGGCCCTGCCGTTCGCGTTCGGCGGCCGCGGCCTGGCCGTTGGTGCCGCCTACGCCGTCATGCAGATCGGCCGCAGCCTCTTCGCGGTCTTCGGGCTGCGGGGCGACCGGCTGCAGCGCAACTTCGAGCGCATCCTGGCCTGGTGCGTGGTGAGCGGGACGCTGGCCTTGGCGGGCGGGCTGGTCGCGGGCCGGGCCCGGGAACTGCTCTGGCTGGCCGCTGTCTGCGTCGACGTGCTCGGCGGGGTGGCCGGGTTCTGGACCCCCGGGCTCGGCCGGTCCAGCACCCAGGACTGGACGATCGAGGGCAGCCACTTCGCCGAGCGCTGCCAGGCCTTCATCCTCATCGCGATAGGCGAATCGATCGTGGTCACCGGGGCCACGCTGTCCGGGCTGCCGAAGGTCGGCGGCATGGAGGTGGCCACGTTTGTGGCCGCATTCGTCAGCAGCGTGGGCTTGTGGTGGCTGTACTTCCACCGCAGCGCGGAAGCGGGCGCCCAGGCCATCGCCAGTTCCGCCGACCCGGGGCGGCTGGGCCGCTCCGCGTATCACCTCATCCACCCGGTCATGGTGGCCGGCATCATCGTGGTGGCGGCGGGTGACCAGATCGCGCTCAGCGTGCCGGAGGCGGTCGGCCATGTCGCGGTCTCGGTCATGCTGCTGGGCGGGACCGCGCTGTTCCTGCTCGGGCACGCGCTGTTCAAACTGGTGATCTGGGGCCAGGTCTCCTGGGCGCGGATCGGCGGGGCGGTCGTGGCCATCGCGCTCGGCCTGCTGGCGCCGCACGTGTCCGCGCTCGTGCTCAGCATTTGCGCCGCCGCGGTCGTGGTCGCGGTCGCGGTCGCCGACCACCTGGCCGAGAGCCCCCGGCGGACGGTGCGGACCGGCCTGGATCTACGCTGAAATTCAGGTAACCCGCGCGGTCCTGGACGGCGTGGATCTGGGCCTTGCCGGGCGGCTTGTCGGCCCGGCTGCGAATGTCGCGGGAGTGTTTCGGCCTCGCAGAGTGGGTAGTTCGAACTCATGAGCGATAACGACCCGGTGATCAAGAACCCTGACGACTGGAAGACCGGCGACGAACCCGAGACCGCCGCCCAGCGGTCCTACCTGCAAACTCTGTCGCAGGAAGCGGGGGAGGAGCCACCACCGCAGCTGTCGAAGGCAGCTGCGGCCAAGCGCATTGATCAGCTGCAGGAACGCACCGGACGCGGGCGGGGAACCTAGCGCCGCACGCGACGGAGGAGCAGCGGGGCCAGGCGATCATCGCCATCAGGCGTCATCATCAGCTGGGATACGCCGGTATCGAACGCTGTCTCGACGGGCAGGCCGGCGGCGAGGGCCTGGTAGAAGCCGATGCTGAACCGGATCGCTGAGCGGTCGCCGACGGGCTGCCGCATGCCGATGACCTGCGGGACGACTGCGGCCAGCGCCTGGGCGAGCCGCTCCGTCGTGCACGCGTTGACGATGACGCACCGCACCCCCTGGCCTACTGCCTTGAACGCCTGTACCAGGCCATCTGTGGGGATGACGTGCGCATACCCGGTGTCGTCTTCGGCGGCGAAGCTTCCCTCCGGACCACCACCGTGCCCGGCGAAGTGGACGAAGCGCGGCTGGAAATCGATCAGGGCCTGAGTGATGTCGCGCGGGCGGGCCGCCCACACGGTTTCGACCAGGATGTTGTCCCGTTCCTTGCCCTGCTTTATGGTTTGCCGGATTTCGCGGATTTCCTCGTCGACCCGAAGCGGCCGCGTGTCCCGGGGATTGGCTCCGAAAAAGAGAATCTTTACCAGCTGGCGGGGCTTTGACTCGGGCCTGGATCCAGCCGCCGGGTTGCTGCTGACGCTTACCGTCCTGGTAGTGGCGCTGTGGTGGCGGCGATGCGGGCCGTTGTAAGTAAGATCCAGATGGATCGGCACCTGCGCGCCGACCTCGTGGGCCCGCACGAAAAAGGACGCATCCACCGAGCCGCCAGCCGGCAGCTGCCCCACGGCGAAGCTTTTGCTGCGGCGCTCGATCCAGACCTGCCCGGACAGGATGAGTTTCAGTTCCGAGACATCGACGCTACCGGCGTTGCTGACCCGGCCGCGCAGGATGGTCCACTCATCAAGAGGCAGCTCAGCGGTCCTCAGCTCCGCGGTGATCTTTGGCTCAGGCTGCGCCGCCGGGACCGGATCCACCATGATGTCCGCAGCGAAATCGGTTGTCCGGCCGGTCTGGCCGTTGTGGTCCAGGTAGGAGAAGTTCGGGCTGGTCAGCTGGTAGCGCCCAGCGGCATCGGCCTGGACGCGGAGCGGCGACGCGACCGATTCACCGGGGGAGAGCTTGGGCACCGTGATCGTGTCCGGGCCGCGAAGCCGCCGGACCCCGACCGTCAGCTTGATCGCGAAGATGACGTTCAGATACGGGTCCGGTCCGCTGTTCGTCAGGCGGACTTCCAGGCTGGCGGGGGCACCGGCTGGAATCCTGGCGGGCGACACGGTGACCTCGATCATCGCGGTTCCCTGCCCAGCGAAACGGCCGCGAGGTGATGCTTTCGCCGGCACGCCCGGCAGTGCACAGCCGCCTGGCTGACCGCGCCCGCGACAGCGGCGAACGCGTCGTCGGCGATCAGCACCTGGTCATCGGCGCAGAGCGGCTTACCGCAGTGGTGACAGAGTCCGTTGATCCGGTTCTTCCCTTCTTCGGCGTTGCACTCGCCGCATTCCCAGGTCACAATCACCTCCCTGGATCCTTCAGCCGGGCTCGCCGACCGCGGAATCCTGTCGCCCGAGCGTCTCCAGCGTCAGGTCGCGCAGACGCTTCCACTCGTCACTGATGCGGGTATCCATCTCGTCATCGGTGTACGCGCCCTTGACGACGATCCGGACCTTCGTCGTGCCGCGTTCCGGGCGGATGCCACCGCTATGAAGCTCCTCACCGGTAAGGATGATGTGGAAATCAATGGGGTAGACACCCTCATACCGCCGCCCCGCGATATCCCAGTAGCGCTGTATCAGGTCGGCCCGCTTACCGCTGCGAGGCGGATTCTCGATCACATGCTTGACGTAATAGCCCTCCTCGCTCATCGCGTTGGTCAGCAAGATCACCGTCTCGTCGTCCGGGATCACGTCGAATTCGTCCGCATAGCTGTCGCGGTCGCTGTCCTCTGCCGCGCGATCTGGAACGACGCGGACATCCTGGTAACGGATGCTCGCCAGGCTCAGCCTGAAGCTCATGTCGAGACACGTCTCGACGCGGGCCATCCCGGCATGCTTGCGGGGAGCGCCGAGCGAGTTGACCAGCGCCGCTCGGGTTACCCCGGAGAGCGTTCCACGCATGGTCGCTTTGAGCTGCCCGGATACTTCATCTTCGGGATCGACCTGGCCGGCGAACCGGATCGAAAGCGTCAGCCTCGCTGCCCGGCGTTTGGGATCGGCTGTTTCCGGCTCCGTGGGACGGAGCCGGGTCAGCTCAAGCGACCGGAGCCCGCCCGGCATGAGCCCGCTGACCGCGCCGGTCAGGGCGCTGACTCCCTGGAAAGTCTGCCAGCTGCGAATTTCTCCCCAGCTCACCGGGAACTCCAGCCGCAGCAGTTCTACCGTGTCCAGGCTGAGCGGCTTGTCTTCATCAGGACCGAACTCGACCCACTGGATGTCCAGCTCCAGAGCGTGCCGGTCTGACTCGGGGACGATCGAAGGGGTGATCCAGACCGGTCCCGAGCTGATGTCGGGCTTGGCGTTCAGCTCGTAATGCCGGGCAAAGTGCCACTGGCTGGACGCGGGCGGGTCCTCGGTACGGAACACCGGGTAGTCCGTGGCTTCACCGTCCAGCGCCAGCACGGGGCCGCTGACCTGCTCGCCCGGTTTGATGCCGAACGGCCCTGGGAGCACCAGACGTCCGGCGCAAAACCGGACCCCGGCGTCCGGCGCGTGCAAGCGCCTGCGCCGGTGCCTTACCCGGTCGCGGTCGGGTCGGCCAAAGGTGAGGACCATGCTCACCTTGCCCTCCACCTGTTCCAGGGCGGTCCGGTAGTCGTCGCCGTCCGAGCCGAGAGTGATCGTTCCTCGCAGGTGTTCAGTCAGCTGCACGTCAGAGACTCTGGGATGAAGCGGCACGGGCATACCCATCCGCACGTGGGACAGGCCACGCCGGACGCGCAGACAGGCCCACAGGATGGACAGCCCGCCGGCCAGGACAAGGATCAGGCCGGCGACCAGGCTCAGCCACACGGTGATGAGACCAGCCGCCACCAGCCCGGTACCGGCCAGACCTACCAAGAGCCAGCGGTTTGTGGTCCCGGTAGTTCTGGCTCGGACATGGTCGCAGCTCGCGCAATGCTGGGCCAGGACGTTCTGCAGGCCAGGACCACGGCCCTCGCGGCCGAACAACCTCTCCGCCCATCGGGAAGAAGGCAGGACGTGCTCAGCGCAGCCCGGCCGCCAGCAATGGTGGCACAGCGCGGACACCCGCGACGACCCGCACTCGTAGCAGCGGACCCTCGATACCCGCGGCTCGACATCGACCTTCACCAGTTCGCCCCCTGGTCAGCGCCCAGCCGGCAGGCGGTCGAACCGCTCGTGCAGCGCCCGTCGCAGGGCATTGATCTCACGGACCACTGGCTTGCTCTCGGCGCGCAGCGAACCGTAGATATAGATCCGCAGATCGCCACTGTCGACCGAGGTCCGGTACGTCATGCCACCCGGAACGCTCCGTTCGCGCCGTGCCTTGTATCGCTCGCCCCTGACGTAGAGCGCCAGGCGAAGATGGTCCGGGCCGTGCACGCGATCCGCCATGATCCAGCAGCTGTGTGGATTGCTGGCGTCTGGCGAATCCGCCCTGAACCCCCGGTTCCTCAGCGCCATCATGATGTCATCAATCCGCATCGGGCTGGGAATCACCTCGTCGAAGTACAGCCATTGATAAGGCGACATTGTGCGCCGGGTGAAAGCGTCGTACAGCGGTAGCGAGAACTCGATTCTGACGATGCTCTCCAGCTTCAGCTCAGGCCGCCGAGGATGGCATTGCCTTCCCGTCGCATCGTAGAGACGGGCATCCATGCCCGATAGCAAGCGGTTCACGGTCACTTCAACCCAGCCGCTGAGCTTTTCTTCTTTATATAGATCGCCAGGCTTGGATATCGACAGCGTCATCTCCCCGCTGCTCAGCCCGAGGGTGTCGTCCTTCGATTCACGATCGCGGCCAGCCTCTTTCTCGACCGGCCCGGCGCCTTCGAGGGTCATTGGGATGTCCGACCACTCAAGGCCGCCCTTACGGCCTTCGTGTTCCTGCTCGGGGTTGTACCGGAGCTGAGTGTGCCCATCCGCGTGCAGTTTCAGCGAGCTCAGCGACGTGTGGGTGGGCCAGCTGATGAAGAGCTTGCTGACCTTGGCGTCCGCGCCTTCCGCCTGCTTGCGCGGGAGGAGCAGGCGGATGTTCATGCGAAGCCACAGGTCGGGCTCGAAATCGAGCTGCCGCTCCGGCGATCTCTCGATCACCTTCGCGCGGGCTACCCGGCGTGCCTCCACGTCTGAGATTCCGTCCACCTGTGGATGCTCACGCCGCACTACGTCGCGAGTTTCAGCTGTATCCGGATCAAATAGTTCGATATCGATATACACCGGAACGGTCTTGGGACCCTCGGGCTGGTATTTCTCTGAAGCCACGCAGGCCCTATCATCAGCAAGGATCTGGTCGGGCTCGCCCGGGCCTGGTGGAGGAGGAAGTTCCATCTCAATCGGGACAGAACCATAATTAGCTTGCAGATCAAGCGGGCCCTCGAGGCCGGTCTTTTCATAGCCGGTAAGCGCTAGGAAACCGATGATGGCTTTATCGGCAGGGTCGGCGCCACCGTGCCGCGCGCCCGTCACATCCCGGTGTGCCTGCCGGGTGAAGTATCTGTCGCCGTCGTAAGGAAGGACGAGCTTGATCAGCCCGTCGGGTTCCGCGGACTGGTGCACCCCGGCGTTTAGCGAGATCTCCTGGCTGTAGTGATATCGCTCCTCGATCTGTGCGCTCTCGAGCCGGGCCCGGGCACGGATTGGTTCTCCATGCCAGTTTTTTAATGGCGCAGACGCGCGCATCATGCCGAACCCGAGGAGCCGGCGGATTCGGCCGAATATCCACCCGAGCATTTCCTGGAATAACATGAGCAGGCTGCGCTGGGGTGGCCCGTCTGCGGCCGGGCCCTCCTGCTGCCAGGCCGGTCGCCGCGTCCCGGCGTTCTCGCTCAGAGATGCGACAGCCTCATCGGCCGGCTTGGCGTCCTCGCTCACCAACGTCCCCCTGAGGCTCTATTAGTCCTGTTCACGGCGAACATCTCCATTGTCGCTAATCGCGACGTGCTGTCCATGCCCCAAATAGCGGACCCGGTACCGGGAACGCAGGAGCAGCCGCCGTCAACCCCGCGGGCGGGAAGCCAGAACTCTGCTGTGCGGTAAAGATCAGCCAGCCCGGTCCGCCAGCCGCCGGCCGCCGGCCGTGACTGCAGGCCAGCGCGGTGGCGGGGTGATTGGATGTCAGGAGGACGGTCGTAGGGGGCCCGCGTGTCATTGACCTTGCTGGACTGGCGCCGCCGCGTATCGCGGCTGTACGCCGAGGTCCGCGCGGAACCGGACGTCGTAGCCGCGCACGAGCACTGGCGCCGGACCCGCGATGAGCTGCTGCGTACGCACCCGGATTCGCCCATCCCCGAGGCGGAGCGCGCGAGCTACCCGGGTGCGCCGTTCGCCCCTTATGACCCGCTGCTCCGTTTCGACGTCTCCGTCGATACCGATGTCCCGCCCCGGCAGATGAAGGTTCCCACCGGCACCGATGGGGTCGTCCAGTTCGACCGCATCGGGCGTGCGCAGCTGCCCGGCGCCGGCGACCTGGACGTTTGGTGGCTTGGCTGCTATGGCGGGGGCGTCTTCGTGCCGGTGAAGGACGCCAGCGCGGGATCGGCGACGTACGGTGGCGGCCGGTACCTCATCGACACGGCCAAGGGTGCCGACCTTGGCGGCGACGGTGGCCGGCTGATCCTGGACGTCAACTTCGCCTACAACCCGTCGTGTGCCTACGACCCGGCCTGGGCCTGCCCGCTGGCACCGGCCGGTAACACGCTGGCCCGGCCGCTGCAGGCGGGCGAGCTCATGCCTTCGCCTGGACCGCGGAACGCACCGATGCGAGCCAGCTGATCCTCCCGGCGGTTGGCCGGGTCAGCGATGAGTTCGGCTACCGGACCCGGTCTAACCCGATACCGAGCCGAGGGAGAAGCCGTGGCGAGCCCAGCTGAAATCTTGATGGAAGGCGTTGTGTTCGGCGAGTCGCCGCGCTGGCACGATGGGCGGCTCTGGTTCTCCGACTGGGGCGCCCACCAGGTGATCGCGCTCAACGCCGACGGCAGCCACGAGGTAGTCGCGGCCGTCCCATCGTTCCCGATGTGCATCGACTTCCTGCCCGACGGGCGGCTGCTGGTGGTGGACTCACCGCGGCGGCGGCTGCTGCGCCGTGAGCATGACGGGTCGCTCGCCGAGCATGCCAGCCTGGCCCGGGTCTCGGAGAAGCCGTGGAACGACATCGTCGTCGATGACCGGGGCAACGCCTACGTCAACACGATCGGCTTCGACTTTCCCGGCGGTGAGTTCGCGCCCGGCCTGGTCGTGCTGGTCACGCCGGCGGGTGACGTCACCCAGGTGGCCGACGGCCTCGCATTCCCCAACGGGATGGCGATCAGCCCGGACGGCAGCACGCTCGTCGTGGCCGAGTCGTACGCGAACCAGCTCACGGCCTATGACATCGGCAGCGACCGCGGCCTCAGCAACCGGAGGGTGTGGGCGGACACACCCGGCGATCACCCGGACGGGATCTGCATGGACGCGGAGGGTGCCGCCTGGTACGCCGACGTCGGCAACCAGCATTGTGTCCGGGTGGCTGAGGGTGGCGAGATCCTGGCCACCGCCGAGCTGGATCGTGGCGCCTTCGCCTGCGCGCTCAGCCGCGGGGCGAACCCACGCCTGTTCGTCGTCGGCCAGACCTGGGGCGCACCCGGCTCGCCGCAGCCCAGCGGGCGGGTCGTGGCGTTCCCGGCGCCCGCACCGGGCGCCGGGAGACCCTGACCGCCCCGGCGCCGTCCCGGGCCTGCCCGGGCGCTCGTCACCTGCCGGTCAGGACATCGCGGCGGGAGGGTGCAGCCTGGGTAGCTAGACTGGCCGCCCGGCCCGGCCATACGAACGGAACAAGGATCATGTCTGCCCACGAAGCGGGCGCGCTGCATGCGCCCGGATACGGGACCGTTGCGACAGTCCCGGGCTGGCTGCGGCCTCCCGATGACATCAACGTGCTGCTGCCGCAGGTATGGGCGGACACCGTCGGCCGCACCAGATCGGGTGCGCTGGAGGTCGGCGGGGTCGACGTCGGGGAGCTCGCCGGGCAGTATGGCACGCCGGTGTACGTGCTCGACGAGGCCGACTTCCGGGCTCGCGCCGTGGCCTTCCGCGACGCCTTCCGCGCCGCGTTTGCAGCGCCGTGCGGCGGCGCCGACGTCTACTACGCGTGCAAGGCCTTCCTGTGCGCCGAGGTGGCCCGGTGGCTGGCCCAGGACGGGGTGCGGATGGATGCGTGCTCCGGCGGCGAGCTGGCCGTGCTGCAGCGGGCGGGCGTGCCGGGCCGGGACATCGGCCTGCACGGCAACAACAAGTCCGACGCCGAGCTGCAGCGCGCCGTGGCCGGGAGAATCGGGCGCGTCGTCATCGACTCGCTGCCGGAGATCGGCCGGCTGGCCGACGTCGCGGCCCGGCTCGGCGTGCGGGTACCGGTCATGCTGCGGGTCACGGTGGGCGTGGAAGCCCACACCCACGAGTACATCGCCACCGCGCACGAGGACCAGAAGTTCGGCCTGTCGCTGGGTGACGGCGCCGCCGCGCAGGCCGTCGCGGACATCCTGTCCCGGCCGGAACTCGAGCTTCGCGGCCTGCACTCGCACATCGGCTCGCAGATCTTCGGTACCGATGGCTTCGAGGTGGCCACGCGCCGGCTGCTTGGGCTGCACGCACAGGTCGCGCGCGATCACCACCTAGCGCTGCCCGAGATCGACCTGGGCGGCGGATTCGGTATCGCCTACACCAGCGAGCACGATCCACTCCCGCCCAAGGCGCTGGCCGATGCCCTGGCCGAGATCATCCGGCGGGAGTGCCGGATGCTCGGCGTGCGCGTGCCCCGGGTCTCGGTCGAGCCCGGCCGGGCCATCGCCGGGCCCAGTACCTTCACCCTGTACAGCGCCGGCACGATCAAGGACGTGCAGCTCGATCACGGCGCGGTCCGCCGCTACGTCGCGGTCGATGGCGGCATGAGTGACAACATCCGCACCGCCTTGTACGACGCGGACTACTCGTGCACCCTCGCCTCGCGCGCCTCGTCGGCCGCACCGGTGCTGGCCCGGGTGGTGGGCAAGCACTGCGAAAGCGGCGACGTGGTGGTGAAGGACGAGTTCCTGCCGTCCGACCTGGCGGTTGGCGATCTGCTCGCCGTGCCGGGCACCGGGGCCTACTGCCGGAGCATGGCCAGTCAGTACAACCACGTGCCCCGGCCTCCCGTGGTGGCGGTCCGCGACGGCGCCGCCCGGGTGCTGATCCGCCGCGAGACCGAGGACGATCTGCTCGCCCTCGACGTCAGCTGACCATGATCGTGGTCAATAAGTGCCGCCTGCGAACACAAACTGACCACGATCATGGTGGGGGACCGCAACGGTGGCGTTAGCGGGGGTAGAGGCCGCCGTCCAGGGAGATCACCTGGCTGGTCAGATACCCACTGCGCAGGATGGCCAGGGTCAGGTCGGCCACCTCATCGGGGGTGCCCAGCCGGCCCAGCGGGACCTGCCGGCGCAGTTCTTCCGGATCGCCGGGGAGCATCCCGGTGTGCGTGATCAGCGCCGGCGCCAGCGCGTTCACCGTGACCCCGGCTGAGGCAAAGCGGCTCGCCAGATGGTGGGTCAGGCCGTGCAGGCCGGCCTTGGACGCGGCGTAGTGCGGCCCGATGATCCCGCCGGTAAACGCGGCCACCGAGGACATGAACAGGACCCGCCCGAAGCCACGGTGGGCCATGCCCGGCAGCACCCGCTGGGCCAGCAGGAACGGTGCCCGGAGGTTCACCGCCAGCACTTCATCGAAGTCCGGGACGGTGATCTCGTCCAGCGGCTGGGCGCGCCCCGTCCCCCCGTTGCTGACCAGAATGTCGACCGGGCCGAGCGCGATCTCGGCGGCGCTGAGCAGTTCGCCGGGGCCATCGATCTGGCCCAGGTCGGCGGCGACCCCAGCGGCCCGGCCGCCGGCCTCGGTGATCGCCGCGACGGTCTGCTCGGCGGCCTCCCGGCCGCGCCAGAAGCCCACCGCGACCGCGGCCCCGGCGGCGGCCAGCCGGTGCGCCACGCTCCGCCCGATTCCGCCGCTCCCGCCGGTAACCAGCGCCACCCGGCCGTCCAGCGCGCCTTTGCCGTCCGGGTGTGCTGGCGGCGATGTCATCTCTCGTCCTTCCCGGTCACCTGACGGTGCCCGCCGCCACGAGGGCCGTATCGGGTGACTGGCCGCTGTGCCCGTGCCCGCCGGCCGGGCCGGCGGATTTCCCGGGGCCGGGAGGCTTCCCCGGGCCGTGGGGCTTCCCGGGACCAGGGAGTCTGCCCGGTCCCTGACCCGGGCGGTGGCCGGGCGGGGTGGCGTGGTGGCGTGGTGGCAGGCCCCGGCCAGCGGGGACGAACACGCCGGTCAGCACCACCGTGCTGCCCCTGGGCAGCCAGCCAGCCGGCTGTACCGACCGTACCGTCCCAGATTCGCCGCCCCGGGCCGGCTGCCACCGGACCTGGACGGCAAGGCCACTCCGGCGCAACTCGGCGCGCACCGTAGTGACCGGCTGTCCCAGCAGCGCGGCCGCCTTCACTCTGACCAGCCTGGCCGTCGAGGCATGCGGGGCCGACGTGCTTGAAGGCACAGCGGCCGGCTGGTGCTCCGCCGCCGGGCTGCCCAGGCCGGTCAGCGTCACCGCCAGCACGGCCACCCCGGCACCGACCGCGGCCAGCACAGTCCTGGGCCAGCCGCGCCGCCCCCCTCGCTGCGGCGGGCCAGGGTGGCCCAGCCCGGTGGACGGCTGCGGCATGGGCAGCGGTCCAGTGGGCCACGCGTCACCGCCCGGTACGCCGTCCGGCGGCGGCCCGTCCGGCGATGGCCCATCCTGCGGTGGCTGCCGTCGGGCGGCGCTGGGATTGGCCGGCTGGCCGGCTGGCCCGCCGGCCGCCATGTTCAGCCGGTCGCGCAGCCGCGCCGCCTCGTCGGCGACCTCACCGGCTGTCCGTGGCCGCTGGTCCGGGTCCTTGGCGGTGAGCCGGCTGACCAGGCCCGCCACGTCGGCCGGCACATCGGGAGGCAGCGGCGGCATGGGGCGGTCCAGGTGCGCCAGGGCCACCTGCAGCGGGCCCCCGGTGAACGGCGGCGTGCCCGTCAGGCACTCGTACGCGACGACCCCGAGCGAGTACAGGTCGCTGGCGGCCGAACCATGCTCGCCCGCGGCCCGTTCCGGCGCCAGGTAACCGGCCGTACCCACCAGGTGCCCGGCATCGGTCAGCGGCGCCGCGCCGGCCGCATGCGAGATGCCGAAATCGGTGATCTTGACCACCCCACCGGAACCGGCGGGACCCCTGGGACCCAGGGGACCACCGGGACCACCGGGACCACCGGGACCCCCTCCGGGACCACTGGGGCCTCCCGGGCTGATCAGCAGGTTCCCTGGCTTGATATCCCGGTGAACCAGGCCGGCCTGGTGCGCCGCGTGCAGCCCGGCCGCGGCCTGGGCGACGATGTCCATGGTCTGGGCCGCCCCCAGCGGGCCCTGGGCCAGCAGCGCGGCCAGCGATGGGCCGTCGACCAGCTCCAGTACCAGGAACGGTGGCTGCGGCGGCGCGGGCTCAGCGTAGTCATAGACGCGGGCGATGCCCTGGTGCGTCAGCGACCCGGCGTGCTGGGCTTCGGCGCGGAACCGGGCCACGGTCCCGGGTTCGGCCGCATAACCGGACTGGAGCAGCTTGACCGCCACCGGCCGGGCCAGCACGGTGTCCGTGCAGCGCCATACTTCCCCGAACCCGCCGGTGGCGATCCGGCTGTCCAGCAGATACCGGTTCGCCAGCAGGCCGTTCCTGGCCGGTGACATGGCGCTGCGGCTACCCGTGGGCGGGCCCGCTAATCATCACCGGCCGCAGCAGACCCACCAGGGCGCCTGACGAATCGGGCCAACACCGAACCGGGCCAACACCGAACCAGGCCAACACCGAACCAGGCCAACACCGAACCAGGCCAACACCGGGGAGACGGCACCGCGTCCCGCTGGCCGCCAGCCGATTACCGGCAGGGCCGGTGCGCCCGCTAAGCTGTGTGGGCTTCAGGCACGCGGCGGAGTAGCTCAGTCAGGCAGAGCAAGCGGCTCATAATCGCTGTGTCGCCGGTTCAAGTCCGGCCTCCGCTACCAGTGCGCGCCGCCCAGCACCGCAGGCCCGGATCCGGTCCCGCAGCGCCCCGCGGCGGGCGCTGTTGCGGGCTGCCCGGGAATCCTGGCTGGCCGCAGGATGTTCAGGATTTCGGAGTACAGGTCACCGCAGAGAAAGGCACTCCATAGTGGCTGCCACCGACGTCAGGCCCAAGATCACCCTGGCCTGCCAGGAGTGCAAGCACCGCAACTACATCACCAAGAAGAACCGGCGTAACGACCCGGACCGGCTCGAGCTGAAGAAGTACTGCCCGAACTGCCGGTGCCATCGTCCGCACCGCGAGACGCGCTAGTCTCGCGGCATGCCGGTCAACCAGGACTACGCGGGCCGGACCTTCCCGGCCACGGAGCCCTATGAGGTCAGCCGGGTCAAGATCGCGGAGTTTGCCGAGGCGATCGGCGATCCCAGCCCGGTCTACCGGGACCGGGACGCGGCCATCGCCGCGGGTCACCCGGACGTGATCGCGCCGCCCACGTTCCCCATCGTGGTGACGATGGCGGCGTCGGCGAAGACGATCGCCGATCCCGGCCTCGGCATCAACTACGCCATGGTGGTGCACGGCGAGCAGCGCTTCGAGTACACCCGGCCGCTGCGGGCCGGGGATGTGGTGACTGCCCAGTCCACCATCGAGACCATCCGGTCAGTCGGCAGTAACACGATGCTGACCACCCGGACCGAGGTGCGGACGGTGGCGGGCGAGCCGGTATGCACCGCCCACTCGATCATCGTGGAGCGTGGTGCGGCGTGACCGCGACCGTCAAGTACGCCGACGTCGAGGTCGGCACCGAACTTCCCCCGGCCAGTTTCCCGGTGACCCGGCTCAGCCTGATCAAGTACTGCGGCGCGTCCGGCGACTTCAACGTGATCCACTGGAATGAGCGGATCGCCAAGTCGGTCGGCCTGCCCGACGTCATCGCGCACGGCATGTTCACCATGGCCCAGGCGGGCCGGTACATCACCGACTGGGCCGGCGACCCCGGCGCGATGACCTCATTCGGGGTGCGCTTCTCCGCGCCGGTCGTGGTGCCCGACACCGACGGCTTCGCGACCATCGAGGTGACCGGCACGGTCGAGGAAAAGCTGGACGGCAACCAGGTGACGGTGGCTATCACCGCCCGCTCGGGCGAGGCCAAGGTGCTGACCCGCGCCCGCGCGGTGGTCCGGCTGCCCTGACTTCTTTTGCTCTACGCTTCCTGCCGGGAACTGCCATTGCCACCGGCGTGGGTGATCCTGGCCGGGGTGAGCCGGGACTCGCCGCCCGCTGGCCAGCCTAGAGAGCGCAGCCGATGCTGAACGTCCGTGAGCAGGTGATGCTGTCCGGCTTCACCACGCTGGGACTGGGCGGCCCGGCCCGCCGCTTCGTGGTGGCCGGCGCCGAGCGGGAACTCATCGCCGAGGTGCGGGCGGCCGACCGGCGCGGTGAGCCGCTGCTGGTGCTGGGCGGCGGGAGCAACCTGGTGATCGCCGATGACGGCTTCCCGGGCACGGTAGTCCAGGTGGCGACGCGGGGGGTGCGACGCGTGGCGGCCCGCGGCCCGGATGCCGTCCAGCTCACGGTGGCGGCCGGGGAGGACTGGGACGGGGTGGTCGCCTCGTGTGTGGCCGCCGACCTGGCCGGATTTGAGTGCCTGTCCGGTATCCCGGGCCTGGCCGGGGCGACTCCGATCCAGAACGTCGGCGCCTACGGCCAGGAAGTGGCCGAGACGGTCACCGGCGTGCGGGTGTATGACCGGGCCCGGGACCAGGTGGCCGACATGGCGCCCGGTGAGTGCGGCTTCGGCTACCGGACCAGCTCGTTCAAGCGCGATCGCGGCGGCCGGTTCGTCGTGCTGGGCGTGTCGTTCGAGCTGACCGCGGGTGGGCTGTCCGGGCCGGTGCGTTACGCCGAGCTGGCGGGTGCGCTGGGGGTGGCCGAGGGAGACCGGGTTCCGCTGGCCGAGTTGCGCGCGGCGGTGCTCGGCTTGCGCCGGGGCAAGGGCATGGTGGTCGATCCGGCCGACCCGGACAGCCGGAGCGCGGGCTCGTTCTTCACCAACCCGGTGCTGGACACCGCGCAGTTCGCGGCGCTGCGCCGGGTGGTCGACTCGCGGTCCGGGCCGCAGACCCGGATTCCGCAGTTCCCAGCCGCGCCCGGCCGGGTGAAGGTGCCCGCCGCCTGGCTGATCGGGCAGGCCGGCTTCTACAAGGGCTACCTGGGTAACGGAATCCGGACCAGCGCCAGGGCGGATGACGCGCCGGCGGGTGACGCGCCGGCGGGTGCCGGGGCAGCTGGCCCGCCAGCGGCCGGGGCAGCCGGGGGAGCTGGGGCGGACACGACCCCCGCGGCTGAGACGGCCCGGGCGCGAATCTCGGCCAAGCACACGCTGGCCCTGGTCAACTCTGGTGGCGCCAGCACCGCGGACGTCGTGCGGCTGGCCCGGGAGATCCGCGACCGGGTCCGCGACATCTTCGGCGTCGAACTGACCCCCGAGCCGGTGCTGGTCGGCGTCAGCCTGTGACACCGACCGCTGCCCGCCGCCGGTTTCCCGGTACACCCACCCACCCCGACCCCGCCCGGCCCACCCCCGGTGGATCGGGCTGAGTGCGCAAGTGTGGACGCTAGCCGCTGTGCCCACGCCTGTGCCCACGCCGGTTTGCGTCCACACTTTGCGCCTGGGCCGCCCGGGCGACGGCGTCACCAGAGGGTAGGGCCGGGCGGGCCGGTGAGCGCGATCACGGCCAGGGTGCCCCCCACCAGGAACGGGCCGAACGGGAGCTGGGACTTTCGGGTCGCCCGGCCCGCAGCGATCAGCGCCAGCCCGGTCGCCGCGGCCAGCAGGTAGCCGAGGAACAGCCCGGCGACCAGGGCGCCGGGGCCGAGCCAGCCCAGGTAGAGACCGAGCAGCCCGGCCAGCTTGACGTCGCCCCAGCCCAGCCCCGCCGGGTAGGCGACGGCCTGCAGGACGAAGCAGGCCACGGCGGCGGCCATGCCCAGTACCGAGTCCAGGAAGTGCCCGGCCCCGCCCGGCTGCGCGGCCGCCGCGATGCCCAGCAGCAGCAGGGCGATGGGGTAGGAGGGCAGGGTCAGGGCATCCGGCAGCCGGCGGTGCCGGGCGTCGATGAGGGCCAGCGTCACCCCGGCCGCGGCCAGGTAGCAGAACGCGGGCAGCGCCGGGCTCAGCCCGAACCGCAGTGCCATGACGGTCATGGCCGCCGTCACGGCCAGCAGGCTGGCGCTGGCCTGGCGAGCCCGGAACACGGTCAGCCGCCGTTGATGCTCTGGATCTCTGCCACCGGGAACGGTGCGCTCCGCCCCGTCACCTGGATGGGCGGCAGCGGGCGTGCCCCAGGGCCATTGAGCACGCCCGCTGCCCAGCTCACCGTCCACCGCAGCGTGGCCTGGACCGTCGCCCGGGCCACTGGGCCCTGCCACAGCACGCCGCAGTCGGGTGCCGTACCCGCGCCTGCGCTGGTCGGGACTCGCCCCACCGGGAAGTGCGAGCCGCCCGGGCCGCAGCCGGAGTACGCCGCGCCCGGCCCATTCGCGCGGACGCTGAAGGCGCCGGGGCCGGCCAGCTGCGCCCACACGCTCACGGTTTCGCCGCCGAGCGTCGCGGTCACCTCGTAGGCGTTGGGCCGCCCGGTCACCCCGCTGACCGGCCGGGTCCGGCCCCACACATAGGTGGCCAGGTCGACGTAGCCCCGGGTGGCCGGGTTGACGGTCAGCGCCGGGGGCGGGATCCGCATGTGGTTGTAGGCGAAGTCGGCCAGCGTACGCAGCGGGACCGGCGGCTCGGCCGGCGTCTGCCCGGGTGGCGCGAACGCGAACAGCGGGAAGGACTGGCATACCTTGCGCTGCGCGGCGGTCGCCGCCGGGTTCACCGGGAGCTGCCACCAGAAGCCGGGCGGCGCCGGGTGCTGCCGGAGCAGCCGCCGGGCCCGCTGCACCGCGCCGAACACACCGAACGGCGTGCCCGGAGCGGCCGCCCCGAAGTTCCGGATGATGTAGTTGCCGCCGGTGACCGTGTCCCCGATGGACTGCCACAGGCACGGCGGCTGGGCCACTGGCAGCTGGGCTCGGGCCGAGCCCACGCCGGCGATGTCGCCCTTGAGCGTGATCAGGCTGCTGAGCAGGACAGAGCAGTCAGTGCCGGCGCAGCCGACACCAGAGCCAGCCCGGGCCGGCCCGGCTACCGTCAGGGAGATGACCAGCCCCACGACCGCGAGACCAGCGAGGGCGACGCGCGATCTCACGGCTTGCACTCTGCCGCCTGCGGATAGTAGATGACCGGGTCAACCGACACCACCTGCCACCGGCCATTGCTCTCAGCCATCACATCCGTATTGAGATAGTAGTGCTGGTTGGCGGGCACATGATCGGCGACAACCTTTCCCGTGGCCAGATCAGTGTTATCCGATCGCGCATTGTCGAAGCATTCGGACACGTCTACGGCACCCTTGGTGGTGGGGTCCGGGGATGCCTGCATATGCGTGAAAGCTATGGTCCCGGTGAACGACTCTGTGGACACGACTGGCTGTGTCAGGCTTGATTTGAGTGCACTAAGCACCGTAGGCGAAACGTATCTGGCCCAGCGATCGTCCTGATTTCCCCGGTACTCAGCATAGAGGAAAGCCAGCAAGAAATTTTTGGCCGCGAGCACGGCCGATGCCTGGTGTGGGTCGGTGGGCAGCCAGCCGGGCATGCCAATATGCACGTCGCGACCGAACGGGGGCCAGTCGAGAGGCTTTCCGCCCCCCGGCCCGGGGGGCGCGGGACCCGACGCGCCAGCCCCGGCCGCGGCGGAGCCCCCCGGGTGAAAAGTTCCTGCCGGCGCCGACCCACAGGCCGCCATCGTGGATGCCAAGCAGGTCAGCAGGGCTGCCCGCAGGGTAGCGGCACGGGACCGACCCCCGCCGGACCGGTCCCGCGTGCATCTACCTGGGTTGCCCCACATTCGATGCCCTCCGCCTCGTGGGCTGCCGCTGTGCGGAACTTTACAATGCCGGATTACGCCTGGCGGCTCGTTCGCAAAAAAAGCTGAATTACCAATCTACTAATTACTGTAAGACTTTATCTGGCTGAACCAGGGTGACCGGTGCCCCCCGTTTCATAACTGTGCCGGATGCTCACCCTGGGTAGCCGTTGTGCGGGCTATATATGACGGCGTGATGACTTTCTCTGCTTGGCCGCTGCCGCCGCCCCGGGTGGCTTTATGGTGAAGGTGCGCCGACGTGATCCGGGCTACCAGCGGCGCCCGGGCTAAACAGGTATGACGTCAGCAGGGAGAACACAGCGGAATGCCAACTGACCGGGGAACACTGCCACGGGGTAAGGGGAGCCGGGCCGATCAGCAGCCAACCTGGGAACCGACGGCACCCGCGGCGCGGCGGCTGCCGGCCCCGCCGCGGGAACGACGGCCGGCCCTGGCCGCACTAGCGGTGCTGCTCATTCTCGGTGGGGCATTAGGCGCCAGTTTCCTGGTCCTGCGCAGCGGCCATCGGGTCGCCGCGATTGAGATCTCCACCCGGATCGGGGCTGGTCAGCGGATCCCGCTCAGTGCCATGCAGCCAGTGCAGATCCCGGCCGACACCGGGCTGGGCTACGTGCCCTGGGCGCAGGCGGCTCAGGTATCCCGGTTCTTCACGGTCGGCGTTATCCCTGCGGGCGCCCTGCTGACCCGGGGCATGGTGGCGCCGGCCGGCCTGTCGGTGGCCGGGAAGGCGGTGCTCGGGCTGGCGCTCAAGGACGGGCAGCTGCCGCGTGGTCTGCAGACCGGCGACCACATCGACATCTACCAGGTCAGTGACTCCCAGCAGTCCTGCCCGGGCGGCTCGGGCAGCGTACTGACCGGCGACGCGGTGGTACTGGCCATCGGACGGCCGTCCGCCGCCACCGGCAGCGGTGCGGTGGCCGACGTGCAGGTGGCGGTGAACCCCACGGACGCGGGCGCGGTCGCCTGCAATGCGGCCAACGGCATGGTGGGCATCGCGGTGCTGCCTGGGGCGGGGCCAGCGGGCGGGGTCGGCTGACCGATGGCGCTGATCGCAGTCGCCGCCGATAAGGGGGCACCCGGCGTCACCACCACGGCGCTGGCGCTGGCGGCCGCGTGGCCGCGGCCGGTGCTGCTGGCCGAGTGCGATCCGGCCGGCGGTGACATCGTCTACCGGCTGCCCGGGGCCGGCGGCGGCCGGCTCGATCCGCGGCGCGGGCTGCTCAGCCTGGCCGTGGCCGCGCGGCGCGGGCTGACCCCAGCCCAGGTCCGGGAGCACGTGCAGAAGCTGCGTGGCGGCCTGGACGTGCTGCTCGGCGTGACCACCGCCGAGCAGGGCAGTGGGCTCGACCCGCTGTGGGACGCGATCGGCGGTGCGCTGGCTGCGCTGCCGCAGGCCGACGTGATCGCGGACTGCGGTCGGCTGGGCCCGGACGGCCCTTACTACGAACTGCTGGCGCGGGCGGCCGCGGTCGTCCTGGTCGTCCGGCCCAGCTTGGGAGAGGTGGTCCGGCTGCGGGACCGGGCGGCCACGCTGTCCGCCGCGGTGTGCCAGCGGGGCGGCCGCGACGGCCGGGTCGGCCTGCTGGTCGTCGTCGACCACCGGGGCTTCGCGGCCGCGCTGGCCGAAGTCGGCCACGCGGTCAGCCACCGTGATGGTCCGGCCAGTGTGCTCGGCGCCGTCGCCTACGAGCCCAAGAGCGCTGAACTGCTCCGCGGCGAGTGGGGCGGGAAGCTCCGCAAATCCCTGCTGATCAGGACGGCGGGCGAGGTAGCGGGGCGGCTGGTCAGCCAGCTGCCCACGGCGGCCCAGCCCGCCGCCGCTGGCTGGCCTGTGGCCGGCCAGCATGCCGCCGCTAACCAGCCATATGCCGCCGGCCAGCCCGCCGCCGGGCCGGCCGAGGCGGCGGAGGGGTCGCATCGTGCACCGCGCCCTGCCGGTGCGCGCCGGGCCCGCGCCGCGCATACCGGACCCTTTCCCCAGCATGCGGGGCAGACTGACCCAACGCTGACCGGTGCGTCACGGGTGGGGCCAGTGAACGGGGTGCCGCGCGGCCGCTCGCGGCCGGCCTGGTCGACGCCCCTCACTCCCGCCGGATGGGCTGGTCCCGCCCAGGCTGGCCCGGAAGGGGGCGGGCCGCCAGCCGGCTCTGCTCCGCAGAGCACGCCGCCTTGGCCGGTGCTGGATGGCACCGATCCGCGGCCCACGATCCCGCCATACGCCGCCACGCCCCGGCCACGTCACGCGGCCGGGCCACCGGATCGTCAGCCGCCGTCTGGGGTGCCGGATCGTCAGCCGCCGTCTGGGGTGCCGGATCGTCAGCCGCCGTCTGGGGTGCCGGATCGCCAGCTGCCGTCGGGGGTGGTGCCGGTGGATGGCTCGATGCCGTCTGGTGCCATGCCCGCGCGCGGCCCGGAACCCGCCGCTGACCTGGCTCCGCTGCCCGCCCCGCCCGAGCTGGCCCGGCCCGGGCTGGCCCGGCCCGGGCTGGGCCGCCCCGACATGGCCCGGTCCGACGTGGTTCATCCTGACGTGGCCCGGCCCGACCCAGCCCATCCTGACGTCGCGCTGCCCCGGCGGGGAAAGGCCACCGGCCGTGGCCGGCACGCGCAACCCCGCGATGGCCGCGCCGCCGACCGGCAGGGGTGGTGACATCGTGGACCACCTTCTGGTCAAGCGGCTCCGCGCGGACGTCGGCAACCGGCTCGCCGAGCAGCGACGGCTCGATGCGGCGGCCGGGCGGGCCCCGATGTCCGCCGAGGACGAGCGCCAGTTTGCCCGGGCGATCATCGCCCAGGTGCTCGAAGACCACGCCCGCAACGAGATAACGGCTGGCCGGGCCCCGCCGAGCGCGCCAGAGGAGGAGGATCTGGCGGCGGCGATCCACGCGGCGCTGTTCGGCGTCGGCCGGCTCCAGCCGCTGCTGGACGACCAGCTGGTGGAGAACATCGACATCAACGGGTGCGACCGGGTGTTCCTCAGCTACGCCGACGGGAGCGAGGTGATGACCGAGCCCGTGGCCGAAAACGACGACGAGCTGGTCGAGCTGATCCAGGTGCTGGCCGCCTACTCCGGCCTGTCCAGCCGGCCCTTCGACACCGCCAATCCCCAGCTGGACCTCCGGCTGCCCGACGGCGCCCGGCTGTCGGCGGTGATGGATGTGACGTTGCGCCCGGTGGTGTCCATCCGGCGGGCCCGGCTGGGCAAGGTGTTCCTGGCCGACCTGGTGGGCAACGGGACACTGCTGCCCGAACCCGCGTCGTTCCTGGCCGCCGCCACCGCCGCGCGGAAGAACATCATGATCGCCGGTGCGACCAACGCGGGCAAGACCACGCTGCTGCGCGCCATCGTCAACCAGATCCCGCCCGGCGAACGGCTCATCACCGTAGAGCGGGCCCTCGAACTGGGCCTGGACTACTTTCCGGAGCTGCACCCCAACGTGGTCGCGCTGGAGGAGCGGCTGCCGAACATGGAAGGCCAGGGAGCCATCTCCATGGCCGAGCTGGTTCGCCGGTCGCTGCGGATGAACCCCAGCCGGGTCATCGTCGGCGAGGTGCTCGGCGACGAGATCGTCACCATGCTGAACGCGATGTCGCAGGGCAACGACGGTTCGCTGTCCACCATCCACGCGAACTCCTCGCTGGAGGTCTTCAACCGGATCGCCACCTACGCCATCCAGGCCACCGAGCGCCTGCCGGTGGAGGCTACCCACATGCTGATCGCGGGGGCGGTGGATTTCGTCGTGTTCATCGAGAAACGCAACGACTACGCGCGCGGCGGGCAGCTGCGCCGGTTCGTCAGCAGCATCCGCGAAGTGACCGGGGTGGACGGGCGAGTGCTGTCCAGCGAAGTGTTCACGCCCGGCCCGGACGGCCGGGCGGTTCCGCACGCGCCGCTGTCCTGCCCGGCGGACCTGGCCAGGCACGGCTACGACCCATCGAGGGGGATGTGGTGACCAGCTTGTTCTCCGTGTCCCCGGTGCTCGCCGTCCTGGCCGGCGGGGCAGTCGGCGGCGGCCTGTCCCTGCTCGTGGCCGCGCTGCGCGGCCGGCCGGCCCGGCCGGGGCGGCCGGCCGGGCTTGGCCGCCAGATCCGGCGGCTCACCGGGCCACGCGGCGCCGCCGCGCTGATCACCGGTGCGGCAATGCTGATCTTGACCCGGTGGGTGGCCGGTGCGATCGGCGTGGCCCTGTTGGTGCTCACCTGGCGGACGCTCAGCGGTGCGGCCGCGGAGCGGCGCACGATGGCCCGGCTGGAGGCCCTGGCCACCTGGACCGAATCGCTGCGTGACACGATCGCCGGTGCGGTCGGACTGGAACAGGCGATTCCCGCATCGCTGCGCGCCGCAGCGCCAGCGCTGCACGATCCGCTGGCCCGGCTGGTCGACCGGCTGCACACCCGGATGCCGATGGCCGAGGCGCTGCACCGGTTCGCCAGCGATCTGGACGACCCGGGCGCCGACCTCATCATCGCCGCGCTGATCATCAATGCCCGGCTCCGCGGGCCCGGGCTGCGTGACCTGCTCGGCGCGCTGTCCGCCTCGGTCCGGGAGGAACTCGACATGCGCCGCAAAGTCAACGCGGAGCGCCGGGCCACCCGGCGCAGCGCGCAGATCGTCGTGGGTGTATCGGTCGGCCTGGCGCTGGCCCTCGCGCTGTTCAACCCGGGCTATGTGCGCGCCTACGGCGGCCCCGTGGGCCAGCTCGTCCTCGTGCTGGTGGTCGGCCTGTACGTGGCCGGCTTCGTCTGGATGCGCCGGCTGGCCACGTTCGAGGAGCCGGAACGGCTGCTCCTCGGGCCGTCCCCGGTGCTGGCCGACGCCGGTGGGCCCATCGCCGCTTCTCCGGCGGTGCCGTCGTGACCCCGGGGCTGGCCGTCGGTGCGGTCGCCGGTCTCGGGCTCTTCCTGCTCGTCTTCGCGCTCCTGCCGCGCCGGGCCAGCCTGGCCCGGCAGGTGGCGGCGTTCGACGCCGGGCACAGGACGGCGCGGTACCCGGTGCAGGACCGGGAGCGGGAGCTCGGCAGGCGGCTCGGCCAGCGGCTCTCGGCGCTGTGCGCCCGCCAGGGCTGGGAGTTCCCGGCGGTGCGGGCCAACTTGTCCATCATCGGCAAATCGTTCGAGAACTACCTGGCCACCAAGGTGCTGCTGGGCCTGTTCGGCTTCCTGCTGGCGCCGCTGCTCCTGCTGCTGCTGAGCCTGGCTGGCTGGCACATCCCGTACGTCGTCCCGCTCTGGCTGGGCCTGGCGCTGGGCGGCGCCTTCTT
>Ga0335078_10002784_pt1 | contig 26358 bp, 24 predicted proteins | sample Lox_Sample_32_FD_206711 | JGI IMG/M metagenome (GOLD analysis project Ga0335078, IMG submission 206711) | Soil microbial communities from Loxahatchee National Wildlife Refuge, Florida, United States - Lox_Sample_3.2 | ecosystem: Environmental > Terrestrial > Soil > Wetlands | place: USA... | reverse complement strand
GAGGCTGACCGCTTCCGCCACGTGTTCTTCGGACTTCCCAGCATCGGCGGGCGTTATTCGGCGCTCTCGAATTTTGGCACGGTGCCCGGAGCTTTGATGGGACTGGACGTGGTCAAGTTCCTTGATCGCACCCAGGAAATGATCGAAGCCTGCGCCTCTTGTGTCCCGGTAGAACAGAATCCAGGCGTGGTGCTCGGGAACATTCTCGGCACCGCAGCGGTCGGCGGCCGCGACAAAGTGACCATCATCACCTCCCCGGGAATCTACGATCTTGGGGCATGGCTCGAGCAGTTGCTCGCAGAATCCACCGGCAAGCAAGGAAAAGGAATTATCCCGGTCGACCGCGAGGAGTTGGGACCGCCGTCTGTCTACGGCAACGACCGCGTCTTTGCTTACGTCCGCCTCGAATCGGCGCCGGACGAGCAGCAGGAGGCGAAAGTCGCGGCACTGGAGCAGGCAGGTCAGCCGGTTGTGCGCATTTCGCTGGCGGATATCTACGATCTCGGCCAGGAGTTTTTCCGCTGGGAGATTGCGACGGCCGTCGCCGGGTCCATCATCGGCATCAACGCATTCAACCAGCCCGACGTAGAAGCCAGCAAAGTCGCCACTCGCAACCTGACCAGCCAATACGAAAAAACTGGCTCGCTTCCGGCTGAGAGCCCTGTGCTGGAAGATGGCGGAATTGAGCTGTTCACCGACAGCAAAAACGCCGAGGCCCTGGCCAAGACTGCTGGCAACGACAAGACGCTGGCTGGTTATCTGCGCGCTCATCTTAACCGGCTCGGTGCGGGAGATTACTTTGCCTTGCTGGCCTTCATTCAAATGAACGACGACCACGAAGAGAGTTTGCAGGAAATTCGCCACGGCGTGCGCGACAAGAAACGAGTTGCGACCTGCCTGGGCTTCGGCCCGCGCTTTCTGCATTCCACCGGACAAGCATATAAAGGAGGACCCAACACCGGAGTCTTCCTGCAGATCACTTGCGATGACGCCGCCGATTTGCCCGTTCCGGAACAGAAGTACACCTTCGGGATCGTGAAGGCGGCGCAAGCCCGTGGCGATTTCCAGGTTCTTGCAGAGCGTGACCGTCGCGCGCTGCGCGTGCATCTCCCGGCTGACGTTGACGCCGGTCTCAAGAAACTGTTGGCCGCTTGCCGCCAGGCCTTGAGTTAAAAAGTTGTGTGAAGCTTAGAAAAACGATTTAATAGGGAGCATTCGCATGCGACTGGGAATGGTGGGTTTGGGCAAGATGGGCGCCAACATGGTGCGCCGCCTGATGCGCGGCGGCCATGAGGTCGTGGTCACTGATCTGAACCCGGAAAACGTCAAGCAGATGGCCAGTGAAGGCGCCATCGCCTCCTCGTCGCAGGATGATTTTGTCTCCAAACTCGGCAAACCGCGGATCGCCTGGCTCATGGTTCCAGCCGGCGACCCCACTGAAAAAACTGCCCAGGCCCTCGCACAGCGCATGCAGGCTGGCGACATTCTCATCGATGGTGGTAACTCCTATTTCAAAGATGACGTCAGGCGTTCCAAGCAGGTCCGCGACAAAGGCATTCACTATGTCGATGTCGGCACCAGCGGCGGCGTCTGGGGCCTGGAGCGCGGCTACTGCATGATGATCGGCGGTCCCAAAGAAGTGGTGCAGCATCTCGATCCCATCTTCAAAACTCTGGCTCCCGGTCGCGGCACCATTCCCCGCACTCCCGGCCGCGAAAAAATGCCCGGAACCTCTGAAGACGGCTATCTCTACTGCGGTCCCTCCGGCGCGGGACATTTCGTGAAGATGGTGCATAACGGCATTGAGTACGGCATCATGGAAGCCTATGCCGAGGGCCTGGACATCTTCTACAACGCAACGAGCAAAGAGCTTGCGGAAGATTATCGTTACACTCTGAATCTGGCAGACATCGCGGAAGTGTGGCGGCGTGGCAGCGTCATCAGCTCGTGGTTGCTCGATCTCACGGCGATGGCCCTCGCTGAAAACCCCACGCTGGCCGAATACAGCGGATTTGTACCCGATTCTGGCGAAGGCCGTTGGACGATCCAGGCGGCGGTCGACGAAGCGGTACCGGTGAACGTTTTGTCGGCGGCCCTGTTCACCCGTTTTCGTTCGCGTGAGGAGCATTCGTTCGCGGAAAAAGTTCTTTCCGCCATGCGGCAAAAATTTGGCGGGCATTTGGAACCTGGAGTCGCGGCGAAAAAGACGGCGTAGCATCCGGGGTTGCACGAATATCCAGGCAGCCGTTGCTAGGGCCGCCTTTAAGGAATTCTCTTATGGCTGAGACCGATGTAGCCACCGTTGCTCAACCAGCACGCACCGGACGAGTCGCCGACCCCTGCTCCATGGTCATCTTCGGCGCCGTCGGCGACCTGACACGCCGCAAGCTGATACCCGCGCTCTACAACCTGGCAAAGAGCCAGTTGTTGTCGCGAGAATTTGCCATCGTGGGTGTGGGGCGCACTCAGCTTTCGACCGACGATTTTCGCAAACGAATTTCCGACGACATCAAGCAGTTTGCCACCGAAGCGGTGGACGCAGACGTGTGGGAATGGTTTGTTCGCCGCCTCTACTATTTGCCCGGCGACTTCAAGGATAAGAACCTCTATCCCAAACTCAAAGATTTGCTCGAACAGGTGGACCGCGAGAGCTCCACTCACGGCAATCATCTCTATTACATGGCCACGGCCGCAGATTTCTTCGGGCCGGTGGTCGAGCAACTGGCCGCCGTCGGCCTGATGCACGAAGAAAACCAGCAATGGCGGCGGGTCATCATCGAAAAGCCTTTCGGCCACGATCTGGAGAGTGCCAAGGCGCTCAATAAGCAGCTTTTGCAGGTGGCAAGCGAGAGCCAGATCTATCGCATCGACCATTATTTGGGTAAGGAAACCGTCCAGAATATTTTGGCCTTTCGTTTCGCCAACGGCATCTGGGAGCCGATCTGGAACCGCCGTTACATCGATCACATTCAGATCTCGGTGGCTGAGACCGTCGGCGTGGAGCAACGTGGCAGTTACTACGATCAGGCCGGCGCTCTACGCGACATGGTGCCGAACCACATCATGCAACTCATCAGCCTGACCAGCATGGAACCGCCGGTTTCGTTTCGTGCCGATGCGGTTCGCGACGAGCAAGCCAAAATTTTGCATGCCATTCAACCCCTCAGCGCCGAGGAAGTTCTGAGCAAAACCGTGCGCGGCCAGTATGGCCCCGGCATCTTAAGCAACGAACGAGTTCCCGGTTATCGCGAAGAAGATGGCGTTCCTCCCGACTCCAAAACCGAAACTTTCGTTGCCATGAAGCTGCAAATCGACAACTGGCGCTGGGCGGATGTTCCGTTCTATCTCCGTACCGGCAAGCGCATGCCGAGCCGCAGCACGCAGGTCGTAATTCAATTCCGCCGCGCGCCCTTCGTTTTGTTTCGCGACACGCCCGTGGAAAATCTCATGCCCAACCAGCTGGTCTTACACATCCAGCCGGAGGAAGGCATCTCGTTGCGTTTTGCTGCCAAAGTTCCCGGACCTTCCATGCGGCTTGATCCCGTCGACATGGATTTTCAATATCAGGATTATTTCGGCAGCCAGGCGAACACAGGCTATGAGCGCCTGCTCCACGATTGTATGATCGGCGATGCCACTCTTTTTCAGCGCGCCGATATGGTTGAGGCGGGCTGGTGCGTTGTCAGTCCCGTTCTCGATGTCTGGAAGGCTTTGCCTCCACGTAATTTTCCCAACTATGCTGCCGGCACCTGGGGTCCCAAAGACGCGGATGAATTACTGGAACGCGACGGCCGCCGCTGGAGGAACTTCGACAAATGATCCTGGCGGGCGACATCGGAGGCACCCACGCCCGGCTGGCGTTCTTCGATGTTCTCAACGGCCACTTCAATCTGGTCTCGGCTTCAGTTTTTCCCAGCCGCGAATATTCCGGCTTGGACGAGATCGTTGCCAAATTTGTCAAGGATTCGGCGACAAGGCCCCAGACCGCATGTTTCGGCGTTGCCGGCCCGGTGCGTAACGGGCGCGTGGAAGCTTCCAATCTTCCCTGGATCATCGAGTCCAAACGCCTGGCCGATGAACTCAAACTGAGTAGGACTTTTCTCATCAACGATCTCGAAGCCAACGCCTGGGGCATTCCGGCTCTCGATCCTAAAGATGTGGTGCCACTGAATCGAGTCAAAGACAATCCGCGGGGCAATCAGGCCGTAATCTCGGCCGGAACCGGACTGGGCGAGGCAGGAATGTATTGGGACGGCTCGCAATATCAGGTCTTCGCCTCCGAAGGCGGCCATGGCGATTTTGCTCCTAACAACGAACTTGAGATCGAGCTACTGCGCTATCTGCGGGTCCGCTTCGGTCATGTCAGTTATGAGCGCATTATCTCTGGGCCGGGACTGGTCAACGTGTACCACTTTCTGCGGGATACTGGTCGCGGCACTGAGCCGCCATGGCTGACAGAAGAGATGGCGACCATGGACCCCGCCGCTTCCATTTCGCGCGCCGCCCTGGAAGCAAAATGTCCCCTCTGCGAGCAAGCGGTCGATCTCTTCGTTTCCATCTATGGCGCGGAGGCCGGAAACCTGGCGCTTAAGATTATGGCGACGGGCGGCATTTACCTTGGCGGAGGAATTGCGCCCAAAATGCTCGCCAAGCTCTCCGGACCTTTGTTCATGCAGGCTTTCGTTAGCAAAGGCCGTTTGCAACCTCTGCTGGAAGCGATCCCGGTGAAAGTCATCACGAACGACGGAACGGCCCTGCTTGGCGCGGCGCGTTGCGCTGCCGCCAAAGGTGCCACTACGTGATGCCGCCGCCGGAAATCCGCGTGCTCGACTCCGCGGACGACCTTTTTCACGCAGCCGCTGTCGAGTGGGTCTCAGCCGCTTCTCAGGCTGTTCGAGCTGGGGGACGCTTCACGGTCGCCCTTTCCGGCGGCTCGACGCCCAAGAGCTTGTACGCTCTTCTTGCCAGCAACTTCGCTTCGAAGCTGCCGTGGGACAAGACTTTCTTTTTTTGGGGCGATGAGCGCCACGTTCCTCCCGATGACCCCGAGAGCAATTACCGCATGGTGAATGAAGCCATGCTGTCCAAGGTTTCCGTTCCGCCGGCAAATATCTTCCGCGTTCATGCGGAGGAAAAAGATGCCACGGTCGCGGCGAATTCGTATGAACAAACCTTGCAAAACTTCTTTCATCTGAAACCCGGCGAATTCCCCCGTTTCGACCTGACCCTCCTCGGCATCGGCCCCGACGGCCACACCGCTTCCCTTTTTCCCGGCTCTGCCGCGTTGCGGGAAAACCGCCGGCTGGTGGTCGCCAACTGGATCGAGAAGTTCAAAACCTACCGCATCACGTTTACCTATCCCCTAATCAACCAATCGGCACATGTAGTGTTTCTGGTGAGCGGAAAAGATAAATCCTCAATCCTGCGCCAAATACTTGAAAACCCAGCCGCGAATTTGCCTTGCCAAAACGTAAAGCCGGTCGACGGGAATCTCCTGTGGCTGGTTGATCGCGACGCGGCCGGCGCCTTGCGCAACCAGAAAGCATAGATTGTTCACATGAGTACGTCCCCTCAGGGACCCTCCAGACGCGGAATTCTGGTGTAAGATCGGTGGCAGAGCATTTTATTTGACTATTCATGAAGCGGATCGCCATTTTCATTCTGCTTGCCGCCTCGAGCTTCGTATGGTCCTCGCCCGCTCGAGCTCAGATTTTCAGGGGACCCGATAGCGATCGCAAGGCCGAGAAGGCCGGCGAGAAATACCGGAAAGCACAAAAGAAAGCGCTGAAGAAACAAGTGAAAGCGATGAAGAAATATCAGAAGGCGCAGAGGAAGGCCGCCAGGAAAGCGCAACGCGGACACGCTTAACTCTCTGGTTGGAGGACGAATTCCCGTGGACTCTGATCTCGGCAGAAAACGCGAGGCAGAGGCTCAGCCTCTAAATGACGCCAAAGAGCATCTTTCCCACGCTCGCGAGTTACTGCGTTCCTTGCGGGAGAAGACGAAGCTGGACGAACACCCCGAACTGGACGAGGCTATCCGCAAACTCGAAATCGCCCTGAGTATCCTGACTGTTAAGACCGGCGCGCTGCTGTGAGAGACGCCCGGGAGCTGCGTCACTAGAACACGGGCACTAGGTTGTACTTCTTCTGATAAAGCTTGCGGTCGATGGCACGGAGTACGTCTTCGCAATCGGCCCCAGTGACGTAGGGAGCCAACGCCCACCGGAAAGACATTTCGTAATCTTTCTTGTGGTTCAAGTTCCACTGTTCGACTTCCCGCAGCAACCGCTGTAAAGGAAAGTCCGCTTGTTCTTCTTTGGTGTCCGGCATCATCACCAGAAATTCGTCACCGCCCTGGCGGAACACGACGTCGCCGCCGCGAAATACGCTTCTCAGAATCCGCGCGAATTCGCTCAGCACCGTGTCGCCTTCCAAGGCTCCGTGCTTTGAATTGATCTCCCGAAAGCCGTTGAGATCAATGGTCATGAAACTTAATTGGCCGCCCAGCCGGTTGGCCCGCGCCACTTCGCGCGGAATCAGTTCATTCATCCCCCGCCGATTGAGCAACTGCGTCAGGGGGTCGATCAGGGAAAGGTTCTCCAGGCGCTCGTTCAGCACCAGTTCGCGAATCAAGGCGCGGCGCGTCGTGTTGAGCATCGCCCGTTGTCCCAGGATGTAGATGTTGAACAGCAGAACCAACGAGATCAGTCCGAAGAACAATTGCGGCAGATAAACCTGTTCCACCCGCACAATTCTCTGCGCCCACATCACGTTGGGCAGAATCAAGGCCAGCAGGCCGGCGGTCAGGATCAGCATGACCAGCGCCCCGATCGACCAAAGCTGCAAGTCGCGGCCGGAAAGTTCCTGGATCTGCCGCTGCAGCTCCTCGGCGCGTATCAGCATCGAGGGCTGCGCCTCTGCCCCGTCTTTCGACGACGCCATCTTTCCTCCTGTTCCGCGAGCACACTTCTGCCCCGGAACACTTGTCCATAGAATTCTCTATCGGAGGCACGGCCCGGAACGATTAGAAAATTCCGACGCGCGTTACCTTGGTAATCGCATGGAAGAAAAGTTGGGGGACTTCAGGAATAACTGACCTTAAGCAACTCGTTATAACCGCTTCTTTTCCGGAACGCGATTTCAACTCGTTGCCCAACCGGCAGGGCGTTGCGGAGGTCCCCTTCAAAGACCAGCATTTGCGAAGAATTGGCGGAGTTCGAAAGCCGGACAATCGATTTATTGGGCTGTCCTACATTCGACTCGTAGAATTCGACGCTCTCCACCTTGCCTTTCTGCGCCAGCCCACTGGCGGTCCGGACCGCGACAGCCGGAGCCCCCGGCGAAACCCCTCCTTGCATTCGTTTGCGCAATTCGTACAGTGCGTTCAGTCCGAGAATCGCCGACATGGAAAGCAGGATCAGGGACATGAACAACCCGTCCACTGTGGTCAGAGTGCCAAAAAAGATGATCCAGGCAACACCCAGCAGCGGAATGAGGGCCAGGCACAGCGAAATGATCAGGGCCATAGATTCTCTTTGCAGACTCCAGATGCGGGATTCACGAGTAACAGATTAGCAAATATTGCGGCTGTTCTTCACCTGCAGGAACCGGGTTTGGAATCAGGCGCAGGAAGCGTCTCGCCAGTCGGCAATTTCCTTTAAACCTTCGCTGCGGGTTTGCTCGAAAAGTCGCACACGATGCCGACTGTGTTCAAATTCGTGGATGTCGGCCCACACCTCCGCCTGCCAGGGTTCATCGTGTACTTCGGATTCACCGCAAGTAGCGCAGCGAGTGTGCAACTTGCGAACCATGCGCACAGGGACCGGACCCGGAGAGAGTTCGATAAAAATGCAGCGGACTTCTTTGATCTCTTCGTTGTCCCCGATAAGGTGTTCGTAGCGGAGCAAGTAGTTGAAGCCCAGTTTGCGGGCCTCGTTCTCTGCTTCTGCGCGCGTGTGAAATGGGCCGTACTCAGCCCGCAATTGTTCGGTCGAATCGCAGGCCATCCAAAACGTCTCTTTATAGGTCATCTTTTCCCCGATGCGCTAGTTTCCGCCGCCGGGGACTGAGTGCGGGCCGACGAATGCGCGCCTGATCCCGTGCAATCGAAATGCCAAAGAATCCTGCTATATGCCTTGTTGACATTCACTTACGCAAGTTCGAAAGGATACTTCCAAGATTTCATGCAAGTTCTTGCAGAGTTTGTTCTCGAATTTGGACCGCAATCTTTCCTCCCCGGTCGCCGCACAGTCACTTGGCTTTCGGCGATGAGCTGGACTACCATCGAGGGCAACTGTCCAGTGAGCTCATTTCGCAGCGGAGGGATGCGCTCTAGCCCATGGGTCAACGTCGGGAGCCCCGAACTCAAAGCAGGCTCCCTGTTCGTATCTTCGGCACTGATCAGGACGGCCGTCCGTTCTCTGAGAACGTCTTCACAGTCGAGGTTAGTCGCGAAGGCGCGCGCCTGGAAGGAGTTCAGGCTCGCGTCAAAGTCGGCGAGATCATCGGGCTCGCCCACGGCCCGAACAAAGGGCGATTTCGCGTCAAATGGACCGGCCAGAGCGGCTCTTCCGCGCAAGGACAAATTGGCTTGCAGAATGTTGATCCACAAAAAGCATTGTGGAGCGTAGCTCTCCCCGAGGCTAGAGTCGACTCCTTCGGCCGCCAGTCGAAAGGCGCGGAGAGACGTCTGCACCCGCGCCTGAAATCCACGAGTTCAGTCGAACTCCATCCCGACGGCCAGACCGCGCCCATTTGGGGCAAAGCCAGTGATTTGAGTCTGGGAGGCTGCTTCGTTGAAATGCCCATGCCGCTGAAGGTTGGCACATCCTTGAAAGTTGGCCTCTGGATCAAAGATTCCAAACTCTGGGCCAGCGGAAAAGTCGTCAACAGCCGGCCCGGATTCGGCATCGGCGTGCAATTCACTGCCATGACGCCAGAAGATGCCGATCGCTTGCGCAGTTTTCTCCAGAGCATGTCAAGGCTTCCACTCTAAGAAAACCGACTGCGGTTTCCAACCCTGGTTCCCAAATAGGAGATTACAAGCCTCAGAACCCAGTGGGACAGTCTGACCGAATGCCCAACCTGCCGGCCAATTGATGGAACCTAAATTTTCCCTGTTTCTATATTGAATTCGCGGGCCTTACTGCCTCGCCTGCAATGGTCCCTTCTTCCGGAATGCCCGTATGCGCCTCGAATTCCAGGTTCCATTCCGCGCCGCCATGGCAGGCAACGTAGAGCGCCAGCTCCAACCGGCTCCAGACGCCCAGCTTGTCAAAGGTGCTGCGCAAATAATTTTTGACGACTTGCTCGGTCGTGCCGATCGTTTCTGCGATCTCGCGGTTGGTGCGCCCCTCAAAAACCAGTCCAGCCACTTGCACTTCTTTTGCGGTCAACCGTTCACGGGGTTGCATGATTTCATCTGCTCCTTGGCAAACATCGCCGTTGCCAGCTTCACTCGCTTTCTTCCATCACGGATACCAGCCCGCAGGAACAGCGTGCGTAGATGCTGCTTAACTGTCCGCGGGCTGATGCCCAGTTGCGCCGCGATTTCCTTGTTGCTGCACCCTTGAATCAGTAGCTTCAATACTTCGGCATCGCGTGGCGTGATCTTGATGTGATTGACGTTCAACATTGCCTCTCTCCAGCCGGCCTTGTCTCAACCACCTCCTCCGAATGCAACTGCTTCGCCAAAGCTTCGCTCCTACTCTCGAAAGGGTAAGCCCTTGAGAATATGTGCCTCCGGGTACAATCCATCGCCATCCTGCCCGCATTCCCGTCTTATTTCGGGATAATTCTCCCGGAACGGGTCGGAACACGCTCCAACCCCTCGAACTCCTCACAGGGCACGGAAGTGGGAAACGGATACTGCAAGGAGTGTCGTAGTGGTGGTATTTCCGCCACCCAAAGTGCATCGATTTGCACTCTGCTGGCAATCTGGCGCCAGCCCGCCACACCCGAACTCAATTCCCTAGAATCAATAGCTTGCAGGATCGCTCCGGGCTGCTTGGATTGCCAATTGCATTACAATGGCTTTGGGTGCCCCAAAGATCTTGAGGGAATTGCCGGCCTTTATGACACCTCCCAGCCCAAAGCGCACTCCCGCTCTGGACGAAGCATCGTTCCAGAAGCTGCTGGAAGCAGCATTTGTGCTGCAACAGCACAACGAGCGTCAGGGCGGAAACGCAGCGCAGCCGGATTTCAATGCCACTTTGGCCGCTATTGTCGAAACTCACAAACTCATCCAGTCCGGCCAATTTGACTTTCAAACCGCGATTTCTCTGATCGCCGACCTCGCCCAAAAAACCACCCACGCGGCCGGAGTTGCTATCGGCATGGTGGATGGCGGCGAACTGGTGTATCGCGCAACTTCCGGGAACGCGCTTGCCGATGCCGGAAGTGTTGAGCCGCTCGCTTCCTGCGCCTCGGCCGATTGTTTCGTTCGTGGCAAGCTGCTGCAATGCGCCGACGCCTCAACCACAATTTCTCCTCCTCCTGAAACGTGGACACTGCGAAACATCCAAGCACTGATCGCGGCTCCCGTTTATCAAAGAGGAAAAATCATCGGCGTTCTCGAGTTGCGCTTTGCGCGGCCCCATTCCTTTGAGACCAAGGACGTAGGTACCGCGCAACTGATGGCAGGTTTGGTCAGTGAAGCCATGTTGTATTCCTGCCGCGCCGAACCGGGCGGACTTGCCCGACCCGATCTGGGTCGTTCCACCGAAGACGTCCTGGGCCTCGAGGACGATCTGGAGCAAGAAATCCGCCCCCCGGAAGGAAAGTCCCTTTCGTCCCGGCAAATCTCATCGATACCCGGAGTCGCTCGGCCAGAGCCCTCCTCGCAATCTCTGCCGGCAGACATATTTTCGAAGTCGACTGAATCTATTGCGGCCTCGCCGCCGGCAACCTGCGCCACTTGCGGACACACCCTCGACGAAGGCGAAGCCTTCTGCGGGCAATGCGGTACGCCACGCCCTGGTTCCGGATTCAGCATTCAGAGCAAATGGGCCTCACTCTGGCAGATGCAGCAGGCAGGCGCCAAGGGCGATGTTCCAGCTTCGCGCAAGGGCCCGCAGCCTTCTCACGCAGTCCCAGATTCCCCAGCGTCTTCTCCACGCGAGACGGCGAACCAAACCGCTCCGGCTGAAGCCGATCACGAATTCGAGAAGATGACGGAAGTCGCGGCGGAACCCCGCTCCGCCAAGACTTGGCAACCGACTTCTCAGGTGCGCGAGCATCCTGAAAGCGAACCGGTCCATCTTCAGGCAGAACAAGGCGTGAGCCCGGCTCCTTTGCAGGCGCCGTCTTCATCTCTTTCTCCACCTTCAGAGTTCTCCGCTCCTCCGGCTCATGCCGAAACGGAAGCGGTCGTCAATCGCGCCGGCGACTCACTGGCTCCGGCCTCGCCGATTCGCATCATTCCCGACGAGGAGATCTCAGTGACGGAAACTCCCGTTTCTCCCTGGGCTTCTGCGCAGCAAGCACGCAGCTGGCTGGATGCCGCGAAGGGCCAAAAACATGCCCTCACTCCGCTCTCCGATTGGTGGAAGCGGCATCGCGCCAACGTTTACGTGGGAATGGCTGCCGTTATCCTTTCCATCTCCGTGGTGATGTTCGTGGTTTCGTTGGGCAGAACGCCCGTGACTCCGAGCTCACCCGTGGCCAACGCCCACCATCGAAAAACTCCGCCGCCTCCCAACCTGACACTTTTCGAAAAATTTCTGGTGGGCATCGGCCTGGCTGAACCTCCCGAGGCTCCCGTTTACCTGGGAAACCCGAATACGCAGGTTTGGGTGGATGTGCACACTGCGCTCTATTATTGCCCCGGGTCGGAACTGTACGGTAAAACTCAAGGAGGCAAATTCACCACCCAGCGCGATGCGCAACAAGACCAGTTCGAACCTGCCAATCGCAAAGTTTGCGACTAAAGTGTCCTTGAAATACGCCCTCGCTGGAACAACCCCGTAGCAGACTTTTGACATCTTTCAGCCACAGGTGTGGAATATGCAATACACCTGCATCAGCTTGATGGGAGTCAACCATGTCCGATTTCCGGCAAAAGGACCAGGATCCATCAGGCATCTTGCCGAGGCCCGAGCTTAATCCGTTGGTGAATCCTCTTCTGGAGAATCACCTCGGGGAATGGGCGGAGGTTTATTTCACCTCACCTCCAGCAGAACGGGAACGTGCGGTCGAGGAACTTCTGCGCGAGTTGCAACGAGCGGCCCAGTCTGAGCCGGATGGCGCCGTCGCCGGTGCGGAATTGACGCCATCAGTGGAAGTGGTGTGCCTCGATTGCAGGTTTAAAAACTTCCCTGGACAGCGATTCTGTGGAAACTGCGGCGCGCCGTTAGAAGAAACTAGCGTGCCAATTCCAGTGCAATCATCAGAGACGGTGATTCCGCTTCAAACGGCAAACTCATCTCGCACCGATCCACCCGATGATCCGAATGCCATTGAACTGCAATGGCTGCGGCAAAAAGCATTTTCCCAATGGGACGAAGTTGAATCGCCGGCGATGCCAGGCAAGAGGCTCTTGCTGGCTTCGCTCGCGCTCGTCGTGGTGGCCGGAGCTTGGGTCTGCTTTCGCTGGCTCCGCATTGAACCAACGCCTCCATCCGCCCCCGCAGCCAGTACGATCCCGGCAAAGACTGAAGCGGAAACGGCAAGCCAACCAGCGCCGCCTGAGCAAGCCCCCGTGCCAGCCACAGATCAGCCCAAACAGCGATCGATTGCCGTTCTTCAGCCGCCCTCACGCCCCCATCCAGCCGTCGAAGATGGCGCACAGGAAGTGCTCCTGGCCAGGCAGGTGCTGGACTCCGGCAACGGGTCCCGCGACAGCAGCCAGGCCGCGAAGTTGCTTTGGAAGGCCGTCGGCAAACAGAACGTTCAGGCAGCGCTCATACTTTCAGACCTGTATGCCCGCGGCGATGGCGTGACCAGGAGCTGTGACCAAGCGCGGCTTTTGCTGGTGGCCGCGGCTAAGAAAGGTTCTCCGGCAGCCGCGCAACAGCTCCGCTCGTTGGAGTTCAGCGGCTGCCGGTAGCTCTCTGGCTTTAGGAAATGACCCGGTGATCGCCAATCAGAATATTGTCGTAACCCGGGTCGCCTTCCTCCAAATCGAAGAGTCTGTGCTCCCAGGCCTCCAGCAGTTCAGGCCGCGTCCTCAGGTCGGCGGGCTTCGTACCAGAGTGCAAGCTCGACTCGGTTCCAGAGCCCGAGTTTATCGTAGATAACGCGGAGATAATTCTTAACGACGTGTTCTGTGGTTCCAATGGCGTCCGCAACCTCCCGGTTCTTGAGCCCTTGTGCGACAAGTTCGATGACACGCTGCTCGCGCTGGCTGGGCGTGCGGTTTCCATAGCGTGCTGTTCCGAACATAATTGCCTCCGATACAAGATGGTCGCCAACTTAACTCGCTTAATCCCGCTGGTAATGCCAAATCTCAAAAAAAGCCGGTTGAAATGTGCTTTTACGGTGCGCCGGGCCATTCTTAGCTGCTTCGCGATTTCTGTGTTGTCGCAACCTTGAAGCAGCAATTCTGCAATCTGCTCTTCGCGTGGACCTAACCGCACAAACCTGTCCTCCATTCGCACTCCCCCTTGTGCAAAATGCCCCTCCGGGACGGCGGGAACTCGGGCCAATCGCGTGCCTGAGCATCCCTTGGCGAGGTGAATTCTCGTGAAAAACGGCTTCTCCAAAATTTCATAGCATGCACGGTTCCAAGGAGCTTGCGGACTTGAACAAAAATCTCGAAAAAGATTTCCACAGGCACGTGGAGTTTCCAACTCCCTTCCCTTGCCCACAACCACCGCCTTAAGCTTCCCCAGCGAGAGCTCAAGCAGTTTGTTTTCAGTCGCATATAATAGTTGCAGCGCCGCCTTAAGACAACCATTGCGCAGGATAAAGCCCACGTTCACAACGGCGGAGTTTTCCACATCCTACGGGAAGTCCCTGACTTGTTTGCGTGTCGCGGCGCAATCGGGTGCCGAAAATGACGAGAATGCCGTACTCTCGGCCTGGCCAAATTGGAGGCGAAAGATCGCTAAGTCCTTTATCTCCAAGTTAAGGCAAACACCTTACGGGAAAATTTTGCTGGATCTGCAGGATCTTTGAGGAAGTAATTACACCGTTCATGTAGTCGATTCGCCCATTTTGGCCGTCTGTCCTGCACCGGGAACTACATTCGCGATGTTCGCAACCAAACTGCATGAACCTGCTAGCGGTCAAAGCCCGAAGGCGACCCTTTTCAGACTTACCTCGCCTTGCGTATATTCATCGGTAGCAAGGCGGTCTCAGTTGCGTACATCTGGGTCGGCTTTGGAAAGATCCATGAAATTGACCGTTGTCATGCCCGTTTACAATGAGCGCTCTACACTTGCCCAGATAGTGGAGCGTGTCCTCTCGGTTCCTATTGATTTGGAGTTGATCTGCATTGATGACGGGTCGCATGACGGCTCGCGGGAAATCCTGCTCGAACTGCAAAGTCGTTTTTCACAAATCCAGGTGCTGTTGCAGCCGCGAAATATGGGGAAAGGAGCGGCGCTTCACCGTGGGATCCAGGCGGCGCGCGGCGACTTTGTCATTGTCCAGGACGCGGACCTCGAATACGACCCGCGGGAATATTCCGGCTTGCTCGAGCCTTTGATGCAGGAAAAAGCCGATGTCGTCTACGGCTCCCGTTTCCTGGGTGGCCGTCCACATCGCGTGCTCTATTTCTGGCATTCCGTCGGCAACTGGCTGCTCACGCTGCTTTCCAATTGCCTTACCGACATAAATCTCAGCGATATGGAGACTTGCTACAAAGTCTTCCGACGCGACGTTATCCAGGCCATTCCGCTGGAGGAAAAACGCTTCGGCTTTGAGCCCGAGATCACTGTCAAAGTAGCGAAGCGGAAGCTGCGCATTTACGAGGTTGGAATCAGTTATTGCGGCCGAACCTACGAGGAGGGGAAGAAGATCGGTTGGAAGGATGGTTTCCGCGCTCTTTGGTGCCTTATCAAGTACACCATCAAGGAACCGTCCGTGAAACCGAGGCAGGCGCAAGCGCCAGTTCGAGACGTGCAGGCCACCAAGGTTTCAGATTGAGCCTCTCGTCGTAAGATTTCTTCCCCTGCGTTTTGGTGCGCCCGAGAGAAAACCGACCGCGGCAAAAAAACCGCTACAAAGATGCAGCCCGGTGCGGCCTCCCATTTTGCCCGGTTTTTCCCGCCGGGCGGGAAAAGTTCATGCTTTTGCTCCGCGTTTTTTGGTCGGCTGCCTTGGTCGGTTTTGCCGCCGGAGTCCTTGGCGCTTTCACTGAACTGTTAGTCCGGCGCGTCTCGGACTCCAGTTTTGCCAGCTGCTGATTGAGGCCGGGTTTGGATGAGTTCGCCCCGCGCGTTGCCACACTCGGCACCCCGCTCTGATGCGCAACGCGGGTGCTTCGTCCCGGGTTCGTCGTGACCGATTGATCGCGGTAGCGAACGTGTGAGTCGTAGTGACCCTGGGTACTGGCCAGCGGAGCCATTGCAAAAATCGCCACAACGGCTGTCGCAATACGTTTTACAATCGTTTTACAGCTTCCGTAGCAAGGACTCATGATTGACACCCCTATATCCTAACTCCCTTAGAACCTCAAGTCTCTCAAGAAAGGATGCACATCGACGAATGGCTGGAGACCGTCTTTGCGGTTTCCGCATTTGATGTCGCAAGAATTTGCACATTGCATCGAATACCTTCTCTGGATCGGCTCGCTGCATGGCTATCTTTCTGTTCTGCATAGGGTTACTAGGATGCCCGGCTTAGACTTAGGAAGCGCGATTGCTCGAACTAAGAGGCGATTACGCCTTCATGACCAACAGACTTGGCCACAGAACTCATCGGTTATAGTTACTTCGATAGATCGGGAGGTTTACTAGACTTGACAGCCCCAATTAGCCATCTTGTCGCGCCGCACGGCGGCGAACTTGTTCAACTGATCGTGGATCCGGAACACGCAAACGACCTCAAGGCCCATTCCCGGCAGTGGCCGTCCTGGGACCTAACAGCACGCCAAATTTGTGACCTTGAGTTGCTTTTGAACGGGGGCTTTTCTCCGCTGCGCGGGTTCATGACCCGCGCAGACTACGAAGCTGTGTGCTGCAACATGCGCTTGCAAAACGGCGTCTTGTGGCCCGTGCCCATCACGCTCGACGTCAGCGAGGAGTTTGCGAAATCTTTGACGCCAAGCAGTAAGGTCGCGCTCCGCGACCCAGAGGGCGTGATGCTGGCAGTGCTGCATGTCGAAGAAGTCTGGCAGCCCAACCGCAAATCCGAGGCGGAGATGGTTTTCAAAACCACCAGTCCCGCGCATTCAGGAGTGGATTATCTTCTGAACAAGTCGAACCCTTGGTATGTCGGTGGCCGCCTTGAGGGCATTCAGCGTCCGGCGCGCTACGACTTCCGGTCTTGGCGGCTTACTCCGGCAGAACTACGCGCCGAGTTTACTCGCCTGGGATGGCGCCGGGTTGTGGCCTTTCAAACTCGCAATCCCATGCACCGCGCCCACGTCGAGCTCACTTTCCGAGCTGCTAAGCAGGTGGAAGCCAATCTGTTGATTCATCCCTCGGTGGGTATGACCAAACCCGGTGACGTGGATTATTTCACCCGCGTGCGCTGCTACCAGTTGCTGCTCTCCAAATATCCGCACGGCACAGTCAAACTTGCTCTTCTCCCTCTGGCGATGCGGATGGGCGGACCCCGCGAGGCCATCTGGCACGGAATTATTCGTAAAAACCATGGTTGCACCCATTTCATCGTCGGCCGAGACCACGCCGGACCTGGCAATGACGTCGACGGCAAACCCTTCTATGGTCCCTACGAGGCCCAACAGTTATTTCGTAAGCACCAAGCCGACGTCGGTGTCACCATGGTGCCTTTCAATATGATGGTGTACCTGGAAGATCAAGACCGCTATGTGCCTGACAACGAGGTTCCTGACGGTGCCCGTGTGCTCAATATCTCAGGCACTCAGTTACGTCAGCGCTTGAACGAAGGCCGCGAAATTCCCTCTTGGTTCACCTACCCTGAGGTCGTCGCCGAGCTGCGCCGCAGCTATCCCCCACGACACAAACAAGGCCTGACGATTTTCTTCACCGGTCTTTCCGGGTCTGGCAAATCGACGATCGCCAATGTCCTGCTCACCAAGTTCCTCGAAGTTGGGGGTCGGCCGGTCACCATTCTCGACGGCGACCTGGTCCGCAAGCACCTCTCTTCCGAGTTGGGTTTCTCCAAGGAGCACCGTGACATCAACATCCGACGCATCGGCTACGTGGCTTCGGAGATTACCAAGAACGGCGGCATCGCCATCTGCGCTCCCATTGCTCCTTACGCCGCCACCCGGCACCACGTACGCCAGTTGATCGAGCCCTTTGGTGGATTCATCCTGGTTCACGTCGCCACTCCGCTGGAGGAATGCGAGCGGCGTGATCGCAAGGGTCTCTACGCGAAAGCGCGCGCCGGCATCGTCAAGGAGTTCACCGGAATTTCCGATCCCTATGAGGAGCCGAAAGACGCGGAAGTCGTCATCGACACCACCGAACTCACTCCCGAAGAAGCTGCCCAGGAGATTATTTTGCATTTGGAGCGTGAAGGCTTCATCGGAGTTAACGGGCCCTCGGCTTAGGTCAACATGCTAAGACAGCAGGCAACAGGAAAGCGCTGATTGCGATGGAGATCGTTTTTAAGATCCTGGTCGGCTTCATCGTTGGCACTCTAATCGGCATGACCGGAATGGGGGGCGGTGTGTTGTTGCTTCCCGTGCTCATCTTTGGACTGCGCATTCCACCGATCATCGCCGTAGGATCCGACGCAGTGTTCAACTTCGTCACCAAGATTGGCTCCAGCATTGTTCATCTGCGCCGGGGAGCCGTACGTCGCAAGGTTGTTGTGGCTCTGGCGGTGGGCAGCGTGCCGGGTTCAGCCTTGGGCGTCAGCTTCCTCACCCATCTTCGCCATGTCTACGGCAGTGGCGTCAATACCTTCATTACTCACGCCATCGGCGTCTTGTTGATCTTCATTCCGACTCTTTTGTTGTTTCAGACGCGGATTGAGCAGCACGTGGCCAGCCGTCCGCCCACACTCAAGTCGTTCGCGGGAATGTCTGCTATCGGACTGCTCGCCGGAACCTTGGTCGGTATGACATCAGTGGGTTCGGGCAGCATCATCATGATGCTTTTGCTCATGTTCTACAGCTATGCCCCCAAAGTGATGGTGGGTACGGACATCGTGCATGCAGTAGTGCTCACCGGAGTCACCTCAGCCTTGCACTGGCGCCTGGGCAATGTGGACCCGAAGTTGGTGGCCGCGTTGGTGATTGGTTCCATCCCGGGCGGCTTGTTTGGATCTTACTTAACCACTCGTGTTCCCGTTCCCTGGTTGCGACGCATTCTCTGCTCGGTGTTGCTGGCCACGGGGGCGAGGATGCTCTGGGCCTGAACGGTTCCGATTCGTGGATCAGCACATCGATTCCGAGATTCTCTTCCGCATCGAGCGAGCGCTCGAAGCGGCCCGCTCCGTGCTAACGCGTTTCACCCCAGGCGCGGTCGCGACCGAATATAAGACTGGGCACGACCCCGTAACCGAGGCGGATCGTGCCGTCGACGCGGTGTTGCGCCGGGAACTTCTGCGGCTAGGCGAAGGCTGGCTATCGGAAGAGAGCGTCGACGACTTTTCCCGTCTGGAAAGGGAACGCGTCTGGGTAGTCGACCCTTTAGACGGGACCCGCGAGTTCGTCGCCGGCATTCCCGAATTCTGCGTCTCGGTGGCCATGGTGGAACGCGGTCTGCCCGTGGCGGGGGGTATTTGCAATCCGGCCACTGGGGAGATTTTTCTCGGATCGCTGGGCTCCGGAGTCCTCTACAACGGTAGGCCGGCACGGGCCAGCCGGCGAACCAATCTGCATGGCGCCATGATTCTCGCCAGCCGTAGTGAGGTGAAACGGGGCGAGTGGAAGCGCTTTGAGAACGCCTCATTCACGGTACGCGCCGTGGGTTCGGTGGCCTACAAGCTCGCTTTGGTCTCGGCAGGTTTAGCCGACGCCACATTCACGCTTACTCCTAAGCACGAATGGGACGTGGCTGCCGGTGCGGCCCTTGTCCTGAGCGGCGGCGGATTGGTCAGCACCCTCGAGAACGCCCCCGTGTCATGTAACCACCCATCACCGCTGCTTTCCGGTCTGGTCGCTTGCGCGCCCGGCCTAGCTGACGAGCTGCGAACGCTCATCGCAAACTACTTGCCCGCGGACTGCAATCCATCCCGTCATGGCTGAGCCTGAAATCGTTTTCCTCATGTATCACGAGTTGGAATTGCCAGGTCGACCCAGGATTCAGTCCGATCCCGGCTACGTTCGCTACGTTTTGAGCGCTTCCTCCTTCCGTGCCCAAATGCTCACTCTTAAACGGCAAGCCTGGCGGGGAATGAGCGTGACTGAAGCACTCGCTTCCCCGCGGCTCCCTGGCGTGGCCATTACCTTCGATGACGGCTGCGAAACCGACCTCCTGGTCGCGGCTCCCATCCTCCACGACAACAGCTTCGGCGCCACCTTTTACGTTACGGCGGGCTTCCTTGGGCGCCCTGGATATATGTCCAACTCCCAAGTGCGGGAGCTTGCTGCTCTCGGCTTTGAGATCGGCTGCCATTCGATGACTCATGCTTACCTCTCCGACTTGGATGCGGCTGGCCTGCAGCGGGAGGTCGTCGAAGCCAAAGCATGCCTGGAGCAAATCCTTGGCAGACCGGTTGAACATTTTTCCTGTCCCGGAGGACGGTACGACGCTCGAACAGCGGAACTGGCTCGCGCCGTAGGTTATCGCACGGTGGCCACGAGTCGCATTCAGGCGAATGGAAGAAAGGCCGACCCCTATGCTTTGGCACGCGTGCCCGTATTCCGCGGGACTGGATCGGAACAATTCATGAAAATCTGCCGCGCTCGCGGACTCTGGCGCCTTGGCCTCAGCCAAACCCTCCGCGTGGCAGCCCGCAAGTCTCTGGGGAATTCTTTGTATGATCGTCTGCGGGCTGTCTTGCTCCGTAGCCCGTCATCGCCGGATTAAACACGATTGCCGATAGCTTCTACTTCAACTCAACTACAAACACATCGGACCTATAGCCTCGTCCATCAGTGCTGCCAATTTTGCACGGTTCGGTACTGCCGTTCTCGCAGCCCAAGGTGTTCATCCAGTCGGAAGTAAAGATCGCGAAGCGGCCAGTTTGCGAAATCTGGCCGATCGCCCATTTGGCATTAAATCGCTGGTTCTTTCCCGAAGTAAACGTATGGTGCTCGCGGCGCACTCCTGATCCGTCGAGTGGAAAGATCAGTCCTTCGTTGTACCACGCCGCCGGAAACGGAAAAACCGGGTTCCCGCCGGCCGCGAATGAAGCCGTGGTGACGTAGTACGGCTCCGCGTCATCTCCTGCATTGTTGTTCCAAGACAAATGTTGATCGAATGGCGCCCTTACGCCTGCCATGGCCAACAAAGGAGTCGTCAAGGTGATGGCGCTGAGGTTAGCGTACGGCCGAATGTGACTTTCTCCAAACTGTGGATCTCCGTCGTTATTGATCCAATGCGTGAATCCCATCACCCAATGGCCGCCGCACAGGCTGCCCTTCGGACAGATCTGCACGTGAGTTGTTCCGGACTGCCAGAAATAAGCATATTTCGGGCATGGAACGGTGGACGTGCACACATTGTGGCCCAACGCAACCTGCGAATTGTCGCCCGCACCGCCGATGTTATGCAGAGTAAAACGATAAGGGATATCGATGGTTCCGCTCTGCCCCCAATCCCCGGATACCTGTCCCGTTGCCGTGTTCAGCAGGGAACAGCCTTTGCCGACTTCGTACACGGTTACGTAAACTCCGGTCTCCTGGCCTCCGGCGTTGGAAAAAGCGATCGAAAAGGTCTGGTCTCCAGTGCCTACCGTCAGAGCCGAGTGCCAGGTCGCGACAAAACCCAGCGGCAGACACCCCGCCGAAGCAAAATCGAATACCAGGGTCTGCACAGGCATCTTGGTCTGATCTGTGAGATCGTATTTCACCAGCCTCGTGTTCTGCACCACGTAAATCCATTCGGAATTCGCACGGCTCCACTGGACTTCGCTGTAGGGAAACGCCAACCCTCCAGTTTTCGGATAAAGCGCAGCAAACGGACGCGAAACCTGCAAGTTCGCGGAATCCCAACCCAGCACATAGCTCGAGCCTTTGGTTGAACCGACAACGAACATGGAATCATCTGTGTTCCAACTGTTGGCTGCGGCGCTGCCTCCACCTACGGTGATGAACGAGGTATTGCAGAAAGTGTGTTGAGCTGCGCAGGATTTCAGGCTGGGATCGGTATCCACGTCGGTCACACGCACGATCTGGGTCCCGAAGTCGGGGTCCTGAATGGTCGTCCCTTGCCCCGTCAACCCACCTACGTCGGGCACGGGAACGGGCACCTGAGCAATCTGGAAATCACTGCGGGCACAAGAGTAGCTGGGTGGTCCGCAGGCGGCAGCGCTGACTCTGGCCTGGCTCGCTCCCTCGCCAATCATGAGCGCTGAAACCCGCGGAGAGAGTCCTGGAATTTGAGCGGCCAAGTTGGCTAACGCCAGCATGGCGTGTTGCGCTTCTACTGTGATGATCACCAGAATGCACACGATGACAAAGCACTTACCAAAACGGAACAGCGATTCTCGCATGGGTCAACTCTCGTGTGGATCAATCTAGCGATCTGCGGATGCCGATCACTAGATCACAGAAGGGCACGCTGCACCTTTGTGTGCTTGCAGGAGTTTTTGTGGTGCCGAAACGGAAATATTAGAAATTGCGCGGCAGTCCATCGCCGTCCGCTCGTGTGATGTGGAACAGTGGTTGATTTTGCTCGAGAGGTTCCAGCAACTGGCTCAATTCTTTTGAAAGCGCAAGCACGAAGTTGGAGGGCGCCTTGCAGTAACCCGCAGATCGGAAGGCTGGCCTCCACGCCCGGTGGCCATGATTCGCCACGATCAGATCCATGCCTTGCGCCTCCAGAATTCCACTGGCGGCTTCAATCACGGCCTGCTCTTCCCCAGGCAGCGCTAGGCAATCAATGATCGATCCGACCCGCAAGTCACCAAACTTCGGGTCCTTTCTCCTCGCTCCGACCACTGCCCAGCCAATGACCTCTTGGTCGCGCTGGAGCCGGATGCGGGTGAGATCTTTTTCGCTCGCCGGATATAGCAGCCTCAGCGTGGCGGAGTTGCGCAGCGCCGCTATGGCGCATTCCTTTTGCGCCCTCGACCAAACACGGTCGACCCTTCCGTCGAACTCATCCATCTGCTCGGCAATGAACGGCGCCGGCCGAGCCACTCCCAGCCGCGCCGCTTCCTGCGCGATCTTGAACGCGCCCGGCCCCAAGCCGGTGATGGCGGAGAAGTCGATCAACACCCTTCGCCAAAAGGTTTGTCGCAGCGCCTGGATATTTCGCAGGAAGCGATAGGGACGGATGGCCTTGAAATAAAAGGGAACCAGGAAAAGATTCCAACCCACGGCGGCCAGCATCCTGGCCAACGGCCGGTCCAGGCCGCCCATCCCCAATGCGTACAATCGGGGCTGCCTTCTCAATGCATCCCGCAGCATCAGGCCGCCGACGGCGGCGTAAGAACGGTCTACGATGCCTTCCGATAGCGGGTGATGATAACAGGCCACGGCCTGCGTGCCACAGCCACGGACGAAAACCGTCTCGTGCTTCAGCGCATACGCGCCGCGAATTGTCGCGCCGTCCAAGGCCACAAAATACTCGTTGTAAAGGGGACGATTTTCGACGTGGGGCAGCCAATGGGGCTGGGGCGACCGGTAGAAAACCATGTTTGACCCGGCCCCGCCTTCTTGCAATCGGCGGTTGAAATCCTGCATGGCAACGCGATGCTCTTCTCTGTAAGGCTCAATCAAAATGGCCATAGCGATTGCAAAACAAGTCCGCTCCCGTTCCGGAGGGTTTCTCGCAGTTGCAGATCCCGCGCTTGACGATTAATTGGAATTGCCGCCGGAAGACTGCAATTTGTTCTCGAGCACTCGCACTACCTCGCCGATATTGTGCATCCGCTCAACTTCTTCCGGCGAGAGCTGGCAGTGAAATTTTTCCTCAAGCGCCAGCACGAGAGTCAGGTGACGGACGGAATCCCACTGCTCCAGACTTTCGGGCGATGATTCCGCTGTGATCTTCTCTTGCGGTACATCGAAAAGATCCGATGCCAGGCTGCGCACCTGCTCAAGAAGAGTTGGGGTCAGTTTCTCCCTCCCACTCCCGTGTCTACCTGAATCCATTCCGGGGAGTCGATCCGGTGATCGCCGAGGTCGATTCTCCAATAAGCGCCTTCGCCGTTTCTCGTTTGCACGCTGAATCCATGTTGGGCATAGAAATCCTGGGCAGGCTCGTTCTTTGCCGTCGGCAAAAACCAGCCGCCCAAATATTGTTTTCCCCTGGCTTTTGCGCTTTCCGCCACATGCGAAAGGAGTGCCGTCTCCACTTTGCGGCCAATGACCCGGCAGCTCAAGAGAAATGTATCGATCTCGCAAACCTGGTCGCCGTCCCGGGTGATCGCGACGCCCACCATGCCATGATCTCCAAAACGGTCCCGCATCCGCAACGAGAGCACCTGGCAGCCGGGCGTAGCAGCTAGTTCCGCAATTTGCTGTGCGTTATAGCGGCGGGTTGTGAGATTGAACTGGTTCGTCTTTTGAGTTAACTGCGCGATCCGCGTCAGGGTCGCGGACGAAACCGGAGCTATCTCCGCCCGCTGTTCCAGAAATCGATAGAAGTCTTCTTTGGATTGGAAGCGGTGTTCTGCCTGGCTGCGTTCCCGCTCCGCCTGATAAAAGGTCGTGCGTTGCTGGTCCTCGGCGGAAAGGGCGAGGCGCTCGAAAGCCGGACAATCTCGTACGGTCGCGGCCCAGTCCGCAATATCACCCGGCGGCTCAATCACCAACACCTGTGGAAGGAGATCGCGCACCTGCTCCCGCTCCACAGGATTATCGTCGAGAAAGGCCATGGCGTCGATTCCGACGTTAAGCTCGGATGCAATTGCGCGAAGGTTCCCCGCCTTATCCTCCCAATTAATCCGCATGGCAGCAAAGTGCGAGGGTCGCAGCAACATGCCGGGATGGTTTTGCAGCACCGCCAGGGCGTCATTCCGATTGTTCTTGCTGCACACCGCCAGGAGGATGCCACGCTGGTACAAATCGAGCAGCGCCCGCTGCAACAACTGATAAGCGCTGCCCGGATACTCTGCCCCCAATTCAATTCCGTCCATTCCCTCTTCGCCGATTACGCCTCCCCAAAGCGTGTCATCCAGATCCACCGCCAACACCTTGACGCTTTTTCCGGAAAGCGGGACCAGAAACCTCAGCCATTCCCGGGTCAAATGAGCCAAATGCTCAGCCGCTATTGGCAGGCGCGAAGTTCTCCACTTGCGTTCATCATGCCATCTCACGCGGCCATGGCGCGCGATGAGCCCGTCGTAGTCCACCACATACACACCGCGATACTGCCCCGTTAGGCATCTCAGCTCACGATTGATGTCCTCGATCGCTGTGCTTTGTCCCTTGGCCGACTGAAAATCTAACACCCCAGCGCTGGGCCAGTTGGGTTGCTCCAGAGTGTGGATGAGCAAGTTCGCGTGACTGCGCTCCCGGAAAATATGGATCCATTGCCTGAAGCTCTCCACCACCCTGTGGAGTGCGGCAGCAACTGCCGCGGAATCGAGATCGGCGTATCCGGTCCATAAGTCGGGCGCAATGTCACGCGTCTGCACGGCCAGGATCGCGGTGTGTGGTGCGAAGCTGTAGAGGGCGCTCTGCGGATCCAGAATCTCCTGCGCATAGGCATTGAAATCCCCTACGTGTAGGGTGAGATCGATTCCACTGGCAAAACCTTCGGCGCGCAATAATGGCACCAAGGGCTCAACCGTAAACGAGCGTAGAATGGCAACCCGGTGCTCCACCATCGCAAGCTTTCCCACCAGCTTCTGCCAGCAGGAAACCGCAAACGCCGCAACCGCTAAACTGCTTTCTTTCCTCCATAAATCAGCCAGATCACGGGCCGCTCCATGGAAATCGCCCTTCGCAATCTCTTCCGTAACCTTCTGCCTTAGCTCCAACTATCACCTCTCCTGCCTGTCGCACCCTTACAGAATAAGGTGTGCCCGTTTTGAAGCCAATCCTCGTGCGTCCGTCCGCTACACCTAAGTTTGACATCGCAAAATAACCTCGTCAGGCTTTGGCCCTGCGAGCGCTTTTTGCTAGCTGAAGGAAGGCCATTATCCGGTCACGGTGCAGAAGGAGCAAGGTGGCGGCGTAAAGGATCGCTCCTCCCACGACCTCCAGAATCAAGCACAGCAATGTCGGCAGGTTGGAATGTCTTAGTTCCCACTTCAGGGCGAGCACTCCCAGACTCATCACCACCACGCCCTCGGCCGCTGGCCGCAGGGCGCGCAAATATTCCGCCGCATTCATCCCGACCATGCGAAATGTCTTCCAATACAACGGCAACGCAACCAGCGGATACGCTACCACCCAGCCCCAAGCGATTCCCGTAATCCCCCAGCGGCTGCCCACGTAGAAGGCACAAGGCAGAATGACCAGGGCGCGCAAATCATTCCACATCACGAAACGGGGATTGCCCATGGCCGTCAGCATTTTGGGCAAGAGCGCCACTACTGACCGAAAGGTCGTGTAAACGGCCAGAATTTCCAGTGCCGGCACCATCGGTTCCCACTTTCGACCCAAGGCGAATGGAACCAATTCCCGGGCCACCAGCGCCAACCCAAGGGTCGTGGGAAAAGTAGACAATGCCAGCGCTTCAGTAAGGGTCCGTAAATAGCGACGTAACGCGGCAGGTTCTTTTTGCACGGCGGCCAGATAAGACGGCACGATAGTGGTGACCAAGGAAGTCAGCTTTTCCAAAGGCACGTTGGCCAGGCTCCATGCCAATCCGTAGAAACCCAGCGCGGCTTGCCCCAGCACGCGCCCCGCTGTCACGTTGTCGAGCCTCTCGTATGCCGACCATGCAACCATCGAGACCAGAACGTGCCAGCCAAAGGTTAGCGGCTTTCGGATCGAATTAAGGTGCGGCACCGCATAACGGTGGGGTCGGAACATCAGCACCAGAAGGCTGCGCGAGGTGTATCCCGCCAGGTTGCCCAGCACCAGAGCCCAATATCCCATTCCCTTGTAGGCCAACACCAGAGTGACAATCGCCGACACAACGGACAGGACCGCTTCAAACGAGGCCAGCAGACGAAAGCGCATGTCCTTCGCCAGCAGGCCTTCCGACCCAGCTTTTGCGCCCAGCGGGATCAAGCCCAGGCAGGTCACGAT
>Ga0335078_10002783_pt1 | contig 26368 bp, 30 predicted proteins | sample Lox_Sample_32_FD_206711 | JGI IMG/M metagenome (GOLD analysis project Ga0335078, IMG submission 206711) | Soil microbial communities from Loxahatchee National Wildlife Refuge, Florida, United States - Lox_Sample_3.2 | ecosystem: Environmental > Terrestrial > Soil > Wetlands | place: USA... | reverse complement strand
AGCGGAGATTCCACATTCGTCTTTCCCGACAGCGGCCCCGTAGGATTCGACCCTGATACTGCGGCGTTCCGCGATCCGCCCGCCGCGCATGCGGCGCTCAGGCGGCTCGCCGGATACCTGGCCGCCAGCTCTTCGGCGCGCATCGAGCTCACTGGCACCACCGCGCGCTGGGGCTCCCTTGCCGGATGCATAGCCCTGGCACAGCAACGGGCCAATACGGTGAAAGCCGTGCTGGTACGGATGGGCGCCCTGCGCAGCCAGACCGTCACCCGCGGACTTGGCTGGCGCTTCCCCGGCTATGAAAACGACCAGGGACCTGACGGCACGCTCCTCCCCGGCCCGGCCGAGCACAACCGCTCCGTTATTGTCACCCGACTGCCCGATCTCTGATCGCCAGGAGAAGCTGGACCGCCCCGGTGATCTTAGAGGCTCTGATTCCCGGGAGGACGCAGAGTCATGCCAGCACAGCGGAAGTACCCCGAGGAGCTGCGCGAGCGCCGGGAGCCGCCGTCCCTGGCGGCCTGGCCCTCGTTGCCGAGAGGCGCCATGGCGGGGTTCGGACCATAAGCAGGGCAGTCACCGGAACCGCCCGCGAGTCTCTCGTCATCGGAACACTTGAGCCGCGCCAGAGCGCATGCCCCCAGCCTGACGGCGAGACGAAGGTCACACACGGCCCGCAGGACGGGCTCACCATCTACAGCGTGCGGGCAGTCCTCGTCGTAGCGGGGCCGCCGAACCCAGCCGACCAGGCACTCACCGAGGCAGGCCGACACCGGCAGGCGCCGGCCGGATCTTCACCGACAAAGTGTCCAGCCGCAAGTCCGTCGCGGAGCGCGAGGGGCCTGTCGGCCGCGCTGGACTACCTCCGCGAGGGTGACACGCTCGCCGTCTGGCAACTGGACCGCCTCGGCCGGTCCAAGAAGGAGATCCTCACCATTGCCGACGACCTGCAAGCGCGCGGCGTCGGGCGAGATCGTCCGGGCCGATAACTACGCCGAGTCCGGCAGCTGGCAGGTGCTGCCCGGCGGGGTCCGGGTCGGGTGGATCCGGCGCACCTGGCAGGACACCGAGTCCAGCGCCGTGTGGCAGGCCCGGGACGCGCAGCATGGCTGGATCAGGTGCACGGGCAAGGGCGGCACCGCCCGCGAATTGCTGGTCAGCCTATGCAGCGCCAGATGCGCGCCCGCGAGCAGGCCCGCAAGGACCATCGGGCGCTGGCGCGGTAGCCCCGCTCTGGGGGGAGGGGATCTGGGCGCCGGGCCAGCCAGCTCGTCTGTAACGGGCGGCGCGCGGTCCGTCCCGTCGTGACGCCCCACACGCGATCACCAGGTCAATAACGTTACGTTATTCCATTTCATTTACGTTTACGTTTACGGCCAGTCCGGCCGCCGCCTTGTAGGCGTATGCGAGGTTGTTCCGCGAGGTGAGCGTCTGCGGGTGGTCGCTGCCCAGGACCCGCTCGCGGTCGGCCAGGGTGTGCTCGTAGAGCGGGATCGCCTGGCCGAGCCGGCCGGCGCGCTGCCCGAAGCACTCGCCGAACTGACCGCCGGATTCGCCGGTAACGACGAGTCTCACGCCTGACCGGGTGATAACCCGCTGCCGCGCCAGTCAGGACGGCGGCCAGCTGGGCCGGGATCTGCGGGGCGTGGCAGATCCGCTCGTGCCCGGGCCTGCTGGTGCGCTCCCGCCAGTCCATCGAGCGCATCAAGACACGGCACACGCCGGCGTAGTGGGCGGCACGGTTGGTGTACCAGCCCTGGGCCTCGATGTTGTCCAGGGCGGCCCGGAGCCATTCGCGCTGCGAGCGGCAGCGCCGTGAACCGCCCGGGACGGCGGCGCAGATCGCCGCCCGGCCGGGTGGGGGAGTGGGGCGGGGCCGGCTGCCTGCCGAGGTGCGGGCACGGCTGCTGGCGCTGGTCAGCACGGAAGCCGACGAGGCCGACCCGGGCCTGCTGGCGCTGATCAAGGCATCGGCGGGCAACGTCAGCCTGGCCTCGATGCTGACGGAGATCGCGCGGCTGGAGGCGGTGCGCGCGATCGGCCTGCCGGCCGGGCTGTTTGCCGACGTCGCGCCCAAGGTGGTGGCGGCCTGGCGGGCACGCGCGGCGATGGAGTCCCCGTCGCACCTGCGCTGCTGCAGTCAGCGCGGTGCCTGGGCGAGCGAGGCTTCGCGCTTTTGACTCAGCGCTGGCAAACCCTCCAGCACGTCACCGCAAGCCCTGGGAAGATTGGCCTGATCGCCCCAGGGCCGCGCTGGTCTTGGTGCTACGGCGCCGGCCCAGGCCGCGACCCGGCGCAGCCGCCGGCCGCGGGCATCATCCAGTTCCGGCATGACCCTGCCATTCCCGCGATCGTGTCGCCGGGACCGGGGTGGCCGAGGCCCTGCCCAACCATCTCGTCGACCTCTCGGACTACATCGCCCTGGCCAAGTTGGCCATCTTCCAAGATTTTGCGGGAGTGCTGGTCCCCGCCGATGCCGACCGGCGGCTGCTGGATCAGGGACAGTTCATCGATGAACACTTCGTGACCCAAGGCCAGCCCGACGGACACGGCTTCATCCTCGGCAGCCAGTGCAACTGAAATTCGGGGGGGTCCACCGCTTTTGGGCGGCGGTTGCCATGCCGCGGATTCTGTCCATGTACGCGATGTGTCCGCCGCCCGGTCCATAGACCGGGCCCGCCGAGGTCGATGTGGCGGGCGCCGACGTGGAGCCGGTCGACGCCAGCGCCATACCGGACAGGAAACCGAAGATCACGATGAGCAGCGGCAGCGCCGGCAGCACCAGGAAGAAACCGGTACGCCGCGCGCGTGCAGCAGCCTCCCCGACCGAAGCCGCGACCGGCGCCGGTGCTTCGTGCAGCCTGACACCAGGACCGGCCTGCGCAAGGCCCACGTTGCGGGCACCAGGCTCGGCATCGCCGGCCACGGCAGGACGGGCTGGCCCCGAAACTGGATCGCGGGGATCATTCGATGTGGACATCCGGGTTCTCCCATGCTCAGTAGTGTCATGTCTCCACAGAGGCAGACCAGCCGAGGATCCTGCCTGATACGGGGTTCACTGGTATCTAGCCAGACCACGCGGCCCATGCCGGACACCGTGAGGGTGCCCGGGAGTGGGCACGAGGGCCGCCGGCGGTACCGCCTGCTCTGCCATCGGCTCGCGGTCTGAGTGGCTGGCGGCGGGGGAGGCTCAGGACCCATACGACGATCTGCCCGCTGGGGGTCTGTCGGCGGAGTTGCAGCGGAATCATGGCCGAACCCTAGCCCTCGTCCGTCTCGTCCAGGTGCGGGTGCAGGTGTGTGTCCGTCATGGGCGCAGGGTAACCGGCAGTACTGACATAACCACGCACCGAAGACGAAACCTCTCGCGTGGAGCGAAACCGGACCGCAGGGCGGCGGCCAGGCGGCGAGTTCCACCCAGCCGCCGAAGGCACGGGCGGAGGCCAGCGCGCGGCTGACCAGGAGGTCAGGAATCCAGGGAAGCCCAGCCGCTGATGATCTGGCCGGCCGAGAACGCCCGCTGCAGGACGGGCGTCGCGCTGGCAGGGCTCAGCGCGGCGGGGTCGACGACCTGGGACACGAGGATCAGGAAGCCGCCCAGCTCGCGGGCCCTGGCCAGGGTGACCGGCTCGGCCGGGGCGCTGTACGGATTCGGCGAGGCCGGGAAGACCACGCTCGCGATGCCCCCGTCGATGGCGGAGCGGACGCCCGGCAGCGGGCTCCCGGCAGCGCCGGGAAGCATGCCGGCCGCGCTGAACCACTCGGGCAGCACCGGCCGCCAGCCGTCCGGGCCCTCGCGCAAGAACACCGACTCGAAGCCCGGGTTCACCAGCAGCGCCGGCAGGTAGACGGGGCCGGGCGCCCCGGCGGCGGGAAACAGCCAGCACCGCGCGGACCTGGAGACGGTGCCCGGCCCGGGGGCGACCTCGATCAGGCCGCTGTCGTTCCACTGCGGCGGGACGCAGGCCGGATGGTACAGCCGCGCCATCGCGTGGCCGGGGGACAGGACGCTGACCGACAGCGCCGGGGGACGGCCGCCGAGCGGCCGGTTACACGACTGGCAGTCGCCAGGAAAGAAGCATTCCCGCAGCGCGGCCAGGCCAGGCCCGCCCAGGTGCAGCCGCGTGCCCGGGTCGGCGATGATCTCTATGATAGCCATGACGCTGTTTTAGCAGGCAAGCCTGCCATTCAGGCGGAGTACGTGTCAGCGGGGAGCGCACCAGTGGGGCGGGCTGGTCCGATCCCGGCGCTGCGATTCGCGGCCCTGCTCCCAGGGCCTCACGAGGCGGGCCGCGGGCGGGGCGGGGCCTGCCTGCGGCTGAGGAGGAAGGCTGCGGCGAAGTCCGGCAGTACGTCGCCCGGGATGGGCGTCAGCGTGACGCCGCCCTCGTCCGGGACTCCGTCGCCGTACCGCATGGGCCTCGTCCGGCCGAGCGCCACGCACTGCGGGCACGGCCACGAGGACGTCAGCGCCACCTCGCGGGTCAGCGGGTGCACGTGACTGTGCGACGGCAGGAACTCGCCCGGACCGGCAGCCCCGGCTAGTTCCTGGCACCGGGCCGCCAGGCGCTCCGCGCGCACCTCCAGGAAGACCGGGCGGAGGCCGAAGTCGGGGCAGCCGGGATCGGCGCAGGTCTCGTAGCTGAACGGGCCGTCCCAGCGAGGCGGCGGCTCCGCGCCACCATGCAGCACCAGCAGGTGGACCCGGCCGGCGGGCATCGCGGTAGTCAGCAGGTCCCGGTTCCACCCGGGGCCCGGATCCTGGCCGGGCAGCACCGGGCAGGCGGGATCGCCGCAGACCCAGCACGCCACGCTGGTGACGCCCCGGCTGCGCGACTCGTCTGACGGCGGGACGTTCTCCAGGTCCGCCACCTCGTAGCAGACCGGCAGCTGCTTTCCCGGCGCCGGGTCCCGGACGGGTCCGCCAGGCGGGACCGCACTCGCCCGTGAGGCTCGCCTGGCCTTCTTTAACTCACGTCTGTCTCTTGCGCTCATAAACGCACTCTAAAGCGAATGACCGACGATTCCGCCCTATCAGGAGGACAGGTCAGGAAGAGACATCATGCAAGCATGCAAGCAATCAAGCATCACGCCATCCGAGAATGCACGCAGACACCAAGGCGCCAATACACCAGGGAGGGAAGGAGGAAGGCGCAGGCAAGGCAGGAAGATCACATTTCGCAAGGCCCACGAGAAGATCAGCAAAGGCAGGAAGGAAGAGGAAGGCAAAGGCAGAGCAGGCAGCACAAGATCAGCAGGGCAGGGCAGGAGAGGACGCCAGGACCAGGCAGGACGCCAAGATCAGCAGGGCAGGAAAGGACGCTCGAGATCAACGGACACGAGATCAACGGACACCAGTATTGCACTTAGTGGCCGGTGTCGCCGGCGGCTGGTATGTTTCCCGGCATGAGCTTTGCGGTGGCGGCTGTCGGCAGCGGGAATTATCCGCTGTCGCATGCGCTCAACCCAGGCTCGGAGAATTACACCGGGTATCTGGCGAAGGGGGCCGGGGGCGAGCTGCTGGAGCCTGCCGGGGTGTGGTCGGGAAAGGGCCTGGAGGTGCTCGGGATCGAGCGCGGCTCGCTTGTCGATCATGACGATTTCCTGGCGCTTTTCGATGACCGGGTGGCGCCGAACGGGCTGAAGCTCGGGCGGGCGGAACGGGTCAGCTACAAGGCGTCGCAGGCGAAGGTGGAACAGCAGCTGGCGCGGGTGATAGCGCGGGAGCACCTGGACCCGGAGGCCGACCGGGAGCGGATCGCGGACCTGCGGGCGGGGTATGAGCAGACGCTGGCGCGCAGCAGCGTGCGCGGCTGGGACGGGGTGACCGGCGCGGTCAAGAGCGTGGACGTGCTGTACGCGAGCCTGCTGTCGGCGGCGCGGGAGGCACGGGAGGCCGGGGACCTCGATGCGGCGGCGGCGCGGACCGCGCAGGCGGAGCAGATCGTGGCGCGGCTGCTGGAGGCGGCCGAGGCGGCGGTGCCCGAGATAGAGCGGCTGGCCGGGACCCGGACCGGTGCCGGGGGGCAGGAAAAGCAGGACATCCGGGGGGTTGCCGCGTCGCACTGGCTGCACCACGAGAACCGGTCGAACGAGCCGCATCTGCACGTGCATTCCTACCTGCTCGCGATGGTGCAGGCCGCCTGGTCGGACGGGCGGGATGACGAGCAGTTCCGCACGCTGGACGGGCACACGGTCCTGAAGGCGGCCGGGCACATCCAGGGGGTTGTCGACGCGCACATGGCGCGGGGGATGGCCGCCGACGGCTGGGTGATGGTGCAGCGGGAGGACGGCCTGGCGTGGGAGGTGCGCGGGGTCACGGCGGCGCACGCTGAGGCGTTCTCCTCGCGCGCGGCGCAGGCGGAGGGCCGGGAGTCCGAGCTGCTGGCGCGGTTCCGGGAGGACTACGGCCGCGAGCCGTCGCGGACGGAGCTGTGGGATATCTCGCGGCGGGCGCAGCGGGAGACGCGGGACGCCAAGAAGCCGGCGCCGTCGGAGGAGGAGCGGCTGGCGGGCTGGGAGCGGAAGTTCACGCTGGCGACCGGGGAGAAGCTGTCGTCGGTGTGGGAGGCGGCAGCTGCAGCGCGGACGGAGGAGACTGCAGCGCCGCAGCAGGACCCGGACGTCATGCAGCAGATGGCGCTTGCATCGGTGCAGCGGGGCGCTGCAGCGTGGGGCTGGACGGACCTGTCGCACGAGCTGTCGAAGTACTTCACGGAGATCGACACCGGGATAACCGCGGCGCAGGACAGCGCGCGGCGGCAGGAGATGGTGCAGGAGGCGCTGCGCAGCCCGGACGTGATGCTGCTGACCCCGCCGGAGCTGGTGCGCGTGCCGGAGTACCTGCACCGGGCGAGCGACGGCGCATCGGTGTACGCGAAGCAGGCGTCGGCGCTGAAGTACACGACTGCAGGACAGCTCGACATGGAGGACCGGATCCTGCTGCGGGCTGCATCGCCGGCGGGCTTCGTGCCCGATGCACGGCGGGTGCGGGAGGCGGCGGACCTGGAGACGCAGCTGTCGGCTGACCAGCGGGCGCAGGTCACCGGGATCGCGCTGGACCCGGCGACGCTGTCGACGCTGGACAGCACGGCCGGGGCGGGCAAGACGACGGTGACGGACGCGCTGAAGCGGGTCATCGAGCGGTCCACCGACAACGGCCGGGCGGTGTTCCTGGCGACGACGTCGCGGGCGGCGCAGCAGATGCGCGAGGCGGGCGCGGCGCACGCGTGGAACACCGCCGACTGGCTGGGCTACCGGGCGCCCGGCGACGAGCGCACGGGGACGTCGGCGGGGCGGTGCGGGTGCATGCATGACGGCGGCCGGGGCCACCTGCCGTTCGGCCGGGAGGACCTGCTCGTGCTGGACGAGGCGTCGATGACGGGGACGGAGGAGCTGGACAAGCTCACCGCGGTGATCCGCAGCCACGGCGGGCGGGGGACCGGCATCGGCGACACCCGGCAGAACACGGCGGTAGGGCCCGGCGGGATGTTCGCGACGATCCGGCGGCTGCAGCCGGGCTCGGCGTACCAGCTGGCGGAGATCTGGCGGTTCCGGCGGGACTGGGAGAAGCAGGCCAGCGTCCGGCTGCTGGACGGCGACAAGTCGGTGATCCGCGAGTACCGCGAGCGGGGCCACGTGTACGGCGGGACGGCCGAGGAGAACAACAGGGCCGCTGCGGAGCAGTTCGCCGGGGACTGGCTGCGCACGGGCGGGAACACGGCCATGACGGCCTGGTCGAACGAGCACGCGGCGGAGCTGTCCCGGCTGGCCAGGGAGTTGCTGATCGCCGACGGGCTGCTGCGGCCGGGGCCGGAGACGACGCTCGGGCGGGACGGCAACCAGGCCGGGGCCGGGGACGTGATCCGGGCCAGGCACAACGACGGGCGGGCCCTGACTGGCGGGCGGTCGCTGCAGAACGGCGACGAGCTGCGGCTGCGCGGGCTGGTGACGGCGGCGGACGGCAGCCGCAGCGCGGTGGTGGCGCGGCGGCTGACCGGGGGCGAGGGGTGGTCGGCGGAGTTCCGGGTGCCGGAGTCCTACCTGGCCGAGCACGGCGAGCTTGCGTACGCGATGAACTTCCACAACGTGCAGGGGCGCAGCACGGAGACGAGCGTGCTGGTGCCAGGGCCGACGACGACCCGCCGGTCGCTCGGGGTGGCGATGACGCGGGGCGCGGCGTACAACACGGTGCACGTGGCCACGCACGACATCGTTGACGGGCAGCGGGTGGAGGCGCGCACCGAGGAGCAGGCGCTGGCGGAGATCATGGACCGGCCCGGCGACAACCTGTCGGCGACCGACACGATCGCGGCGGAGCTGGCGGAGGCCACGGCGCTGCCTGCCGTGGTCGGCCAGCAGGCGTCGCTGATCCGCCACGATCACGCGCGGCGGATGGACGAGGTGCTGCAGGAAGAGCTGGACCCGGACGAGTACGAGCGGCTGCAGGCCGACCCGGAGCGGCCGGTGCTGGCCAGGCTGCTGCACGCGGCGGAGCAGGCCGGGATCGACGCCGGGCAGGCGGCGCGGGATGCGGTGCACGCGGCTGATTTCGAGCATGTCCGGTCGGTCGGCGCGGTGCTGCACGGCCGGGTGGCGAAGGCCCTCGGCCCGGTGGAGGCGAGGCCGGTGACCTCGTATGAGGACGCGGCCGGGCGGGTGGCTGACCAGGAGCTGGCGGAGGCGGTGCGGATCCTGGGCGGGATCGCCGACGCGCGGGTGCGGGAGCTGGGCGAGCAGGCGGCGGCTGACCCGCCGCAGTGGTCCCGGGCGCACCTGGGGCCGGTGCCGGGGGACCCGGCGGAGCGGGCGGAGTGGACGTCGCGGGCGTCGGCGGTGTTGGCGGCCAGGGAGCTGACCGGGTGGCAGGATCCGGCGCGCCCGCTCGGCGAGGTCCCGGCCAGGGCGTACACCGAGGTCCTGGCGGCGCACCGGGCGGGGATGATCGCACTCGGGCTGTCGCCGGAGGAGCAGGAGCTTAAGGCCGCCTCTGCCGGGGAGCTGGCCCGGCGGGTGCACGAGGCCGGCGCCGCGAAGGCGCGGCTGACCCCGCACACCGGGGATGCCAGGCGCCAGGCGCAGCAGGAGCTGGCAGAGCATCAGGGCGAGGCGGCCCGGGCGCAGGCCCGCGCCGACGCGGCCCGGGCGGCTGAGGACCGGCTGCGGGAGTCCGAGCTGGCGGCGCTGCACCAGGAGGCCGCCGACCTGGCCGCGGAACAGCTTCAGGACGCCGTCGCTCAAGAGGAGCAGCGGGCGGCTGACCTGGCGGCGGCCGAGCGGGTGCTGGCGTCCGGCCGCTATGCGGCGATGGAGCTGGCGGCCCGCGGGATACAGGTGCGCACGGGCGCGGAGCAGGAGCAGGACGCCGCTGCAGAGCAGGAGCCCGAGCCAGAGCAGGAGCAGGAGCCAGAGCAGGACGCCGCCGCTGCAGAGCAGGAGCTGGTCATGGCCGGCCAGGCGGCCGGTGCCAGGGCGGCACAGGGGCAGCTGCCGGAGATGCCCGGTGCTGCATCGCCTGCAGCGGCGGAGCAGGCAGAAGCGGATGCGGGCGGAGACGCTGCCGGGGCGGCTGCGGGCGCCGAGGCCGCTCCTGCGGAGGCAGACGGCACCGGGGCGGGCGGCGGTCCGGCCAGCCTGCAGCAGGAGGCCGGGAGCGACGCTGCGGGCATGCAGGAGGCTCCCGCCGGGACGGCCGCAGGCGCTGATGAGGCGACGCCGGAGGCCCCGGCCGGCGGGGGCCTGCCGGAGCCCGCGGGCGGGCAGGAGCGGGCGGCGGAGACGGCGACCGGTGCGGCTGCAGCACCGGAGACGGCCGAGATGGGCGAGGCAGCGCAGCCGCAGCCGCAGCCGCGCGGCAAGGCAGCGGCAGACGAGGTCCCGGCCGGCACAGTGCCAGAGGCCGAGGCAGTGCCAGAGGCAGAGGCAGAGGCGGCCGGGGAGCCTGCACGGGAGGACGGCCTCACCGCGGCGGCTGACCAGGAGGGCGAGGCCGGGGCTGAGGCCGTCGAGGATGACGACCCGGCCGTGCGGGCGTTCCTGGACGAGATCGACGCGGAGGCGTCGTTCTGGGCGCAGGCCGAGGCAGACGCCGCCACGGCCGGCCAGGGGGCGGGCGGCGGTCAGGCGCCGGCACCGGAGGGCGCGGATGCCGACGGGCCGGAGCAGGCCGGGGAAGCTGAGCATCCTGCCGGGGGCGGGCAGACGGCGGAGCAGGCCATGGCGGCGCGGGAGGCAGAGCCGGAGCCCGGGCCCGTGCTGCCGGAGCCGGATGCGGACGTAGAGGCAGAGGCGGCCAGGGACGATGCCGACCTGGCGTGGCTGGCCCGGCAGTCGTCCGGGTACGACGCCGGCCGGGGCTGGGAGCAGGGGCCGGACCGCGGAGCCGAGCCGGAGCTGGGCGGCTAGCGGTCCCGCGGGGACGGCGGCCGAACTGCTCGGCGATTAGCAGGCCCGCCTTCCCGGATACTGTCAGTACCGGCCGATACCCTGGCAGTAACGACTACTGAAGGCGGAATCGGACATGGCGGCGGAGCTGGAGGGCCCCGGGCGGCCGGTGCTCTGCGATTTCTGCGGCCAGGGCAGGGCGGGCGGCCAGTGGGTGGCGTTCGGCTGCGAGCCGTTCACCACGATGACGGTGCCCACTGACCTGGGCGCGACGATGCGCGCGGTGATCCCGCACAGCGACTCCGGCGCCGGGATCGCGTTCTTCACCAGTGACGACGGGCACAAGGTGGCGCCGGCAGACGCGGGCAGCCCGGCCGCCGACCTCGCCCGGCAGCAGCGGGCGGAAATGACCGGCGACTGGATCGCCTGCCCTCAGTGCGCGCCGCTGGCCGAGGGCCGGTTCTGGCACGAGCTGGCGCAGCTGTACGGGCCGCCGGGACCGTCGCGGGCTGCAGCCTTCGGGCTGTGGCTGGCGTTCGGGCTGTACGCGACCGGGCGGGCGGATCCGGTCGCGGTCATCCTGCCGCCTGGCGGGCGGCTGCCGCAGGCCGCCGAGGACCGGGACGAGGAGCAGGCAGCCATGAACTGGGCGCACGACGCCTATACAGGCGGGCAGGCGAGGATATGGCTGGACGTCCCGTACAGCAACAAGCACCAGGCCAAGGCGGCGGGGGCGCTATGGGACCCCCGTGCGCGGCGATGGTACGCGCCGCCTGGCCGCCGGGGGCAGCTGTCGCGGTGGCTGGCGCTGCCGGACCTGCCGTCGGTGCTGCCCGGCGAGGACCGGTCTTTCGGATCCGGCCTGTTCGTCGATCTCATCCCGGCGCCGTGCTGGTTCGCGTCGGCGGCGAACTGCCTGCGGGAGGAGTCCTGGGACCGGGTCCGCCGGATGGTCTACGGCCGGGCCGGGCAGCAGTGCGAGGCATGCGGGGCCTCGCGCGCGGGCGGCGCCGTCCTCGAAGCGCACGAGCGCTACTTCTACGACGAGCGGCGCCGGGTCCAGTCGCTGCGGCGGCTGATCTGCCTCTGCCGCGAGTGCCACCGCGTGACCCATTTCGGCAAGGCGGGCATCGACGGCGTGTCCGGCGAGGCGTTCCGGCACCTGGCCAGGGTGACCGGGTGGACGCAGGCGCAGGCCGACGCGCATATCGAGGAGGCGTTCGAGACGTGGCACCGCCGGTCGGCCCAGGACTGGCGGACGGACATGGGCATCCTCAGCGGCTACAGGCTGCGGCTGACCCCGGAGGCGGCAGCTGCCCGGGCGGCGTCCGAGGCGAGGCAGGCGCCCGCCGGAGCGCGGGACGGCAGCCGGGCCGGGGATGATGCTGCCCAGGGCGAGACCGGCCCGGCGGGGGAGACGACCGGGCCTCTTGCCCTGCCCCCGGAGGGCGGGCCCCGGCGCCGTCTCTGGCCGTTCCGGCGCTGACGGACCCTGGAAGGCTTGCGGGAGGCCCGCGGTTCGCCGCCGCGGGCCTCCTGCCTGTCCGGGGGCGGTCATCCATGCCGGGCCAGGGGACATCCGCTGACCCCGGGGGGGCGATCCTGAGCGTGGCGCTGCGGGCCCGGGACGCCGGGACGGGGCTTGCAGGGCAGCCGGGCTGGCAGGCTGGCTTAGCAGGGCTCTGCGGACTCGGGCCCGGTGCGGGCCGCGTGCAGGGCCGCGACGTCGCGCCACCAGTCGCCGGGGTCGGCATGCAGCGCGATCTGCGCCAGCTCGCGGCCGGTCCTGGTCCGCACGGCTGCGGCCATGTTGTCGATCCATGTCTGGACGTCCTGATGACCCTGGCGCTGGTATTCCCGGGCCTGCAGGAGGCATTCCAGCTTGTCGGCATCGCGGGCGCAGGCGGCCTCGGGGGTCGCGAGGTCCCCGGCCTGGCGGACGACCGCGAGGAGCCCGTCCGTCATGGCCGAGGGCAGATCTGCGGCCTGGTCCTTCGCGATGGCCTCGGCGGAGGCGGCCGACAGGTAGTGCCTGCCCACGTACTCGATGTCGCCGGTCCGGGTCTCCCCGAGGTCGTGAAACACGCCGATCGTGACCGTGCGCTCCGGGTCGGCGCCTTCCGATATCGCGATGAAGTACGCGATCAGCGCGGTACGCCACGAGTGCTCGGCGACGCTCTCGGGGTCCTTCACGCCGGCGACCCACCAGCCAGTGCGCCGGGAGCGCTTCAGATGGCCTGCCTCGTGGAAGAGGCGGACGATTGCCGCCTGCTCGCTTCCGGTCATGTGCTCCTCCGGGAACGGGGCGCCGCTGCGCGCGCCGACACGTGCAGGTCGGAGAGCTGCGCGCGGGCGCCGGGGGTGAGTGCCGCCTGGTCGAGCATCTGCCCCGCCCGGGCAGCGAGATCTGACGCCAGCTGCCGGTCCCGGCCGAGCAGGTCAGGCCACCGCTGCAGCAGCGACCTCGCCGAGGCGGCGGACAGGTCCGCGTACGGCAGCTCAGGGGACAGGCTGGCCGTGAAGTGCTGCAGGAGAACGGCGCCGCGCTGCGGGTCCATCCGCCGCCGGATCATGAAGTCCTCGTCGGCAGCCGGCTCGGGGTCGCTGCCTGCCCAGTACGCCCAGTAGCTCAGGTTTGCCTCGGCGCACTCGCCCCGGTCCTCCATGTGCCGGGTGAGGAACCAGTGCAGCTGGCCGGGGTCGCCCTGGCATGCCGCAGCAATTGCGAGGGATCTTGCCGCGACCCAGTCGGGGCTCCAGCTGCCGTCCAGGCGCAGGCGGGACGCCTCGGCGCGAGCGGCGTCAGCCAGCCAGGCCGCCCCCTCCGCGGAAGTGTCCAGGCCCGCCAGGTAATACGCCTGGTGGCGCAGCAGCAGGCCGCCCGTCCCGGGCCGGACTGCCGCCTCCCGTATGGACGTGAACAGGGCGGCCCGCTGCGGGACGGTCAGCAGGGCGTGGCCGGGGGCTACATCTCCGGCCTCGGCCGGAGGCCGCCCGGCGGCGGCCCACGCGACCAGGGAACTCCATGCCCGGACCGTGACCTCGCTGCCGAGGCGGCTGCAGTCCCCGCTGACCGCCCTGGTGACGAAGTCGTCCGCGTCTACGGCGAGCGGGAGGCGGGTGACCAGGGCGGGCCGGGCGCCCTGACGGCGGAGGCACCGCTGCAGCTGCACCAGGCTGGCTGCTTTCACATGGCCGAGGGGACGCTGGCCGTTCTCCCACCGCTTGACCGTGTCTACCGCCACCCCGGCCGCCTCGGCGAGATCCTCCTGGGTAAGCCCGGTGGTGCGGCGGGCGGACTGCAGGAGAGCGCCGGCGATGACGCCGGTCACCGGGGCCGCCGGCAAACGTGTACTGCCGGTCCCTGTAGCCCGCGCAGCCGCCTGCCTACGCTCGGCGGCATGAGCCCGGAAGAGCGCGAGCGGATCGGCGGGATGCTGCGGGACCTGGCAGCCCGCATCGGGCGGCTGGAGCTGGGCGAGAGCATCGTCAGCCCGCGCCGGGGTCCTGATCTGGCCCGGTAGCGCGGGCTCTCTCGGCTTCCAGCGCCTCAACCCGGGCCGCCAGGCGGCTCACTTCGGCAGCCAGAGCACGGTACTCGCGGGACGGCTCCGGCTCCTCCGGGGTCTTGAGGATGTAGGAGCCCCGGCCCTGGAAGGTCTCTACCAGGCCCTCCGCGCGCAGCAGCCGCAGCGCTGACTGGACGGTCCCCTCCGCCACGCCATAGCGCTCGCGAAGCTCGCGCAGGCTGCCCAGCTGCGTGCCCGGCGCCAGCTTCCCCGATGCAATCTGCGCGCGGAGGTCCGCCGCGATCTCCTCGTACGGCACCCGCGGCCGGTCGATAGCTGTCACGCAGCCCAGCCTAAGTGGCCTGACTGCCCTAGGGAAGCATCAAGCTCCATCAATAGTGCGGTGGTCCTTGATACTATCATGGGGGTTGAGGAGGATGGGGTGCAAGCAAGCAAGCACCAGAGAGGACCACACCATGGCTGACCAGGAGCAGGACGCCAGGAAGCCGTACGGCACATACCTGCAGCCGGAGACGATCGCCCGGCTGCGGCTGGCGTCGGCGGCGCTCGGCAGGCCGCAGTCCCACCTGATCGAGGACGCGCTGGAGGCAGAGCTGCCGAGCAGGGCTGACCTGGCCGCGCTCGTCCAGGCGGGCGGGCAGCGATGAGCACCAGCCAGCGCGGCATCACCACCGCGGTGCGCGAGCCGGCGGCCGTCGTGACGGCCGGGCTGCCCGGCGTGCCGGAGTCCGTCCGGGAGGCCAGGGCGCTGGTCCGCCAGGCGCTCGGCGCCGGGCACCCGGCAGCGGAGGCGGCTGCCCTGTGCGCCAGCGAGCTGGTGACGAACGCCATCGCCTACTCCAGGTCGGGGCGCCCGGGCGGCTACGTGGAGCTGGCCGTGGCGGGCCTGCCCGGGGCGGCGTACCTCACCGTCCGCGACGGCGGCGGCAGGCCCGGGCCGGCGGCCAGGGCGCCGGGCGACGGCCACGGCTGCGGGCTGGCCATCGTGGCCGCCATGTCGGCGGCCTGGGGGACAGAGACAGACAGCGGCGGCCGGGTCACCTGGTGCGTCATCACCGGAGGAGCAGGCAGTGAGCACTGAGACGCGCGTCAACGGCTACGGCCAGGACCACCGCTACGGCGGACTGGTCAATTCCGAGGGCCTCCTGTACGACATGCTCGGCAGGCGGCAGGACCGCCGGGCGGACAGCAGCCCGCGCAGGCCGGGGGCGCGTCTCATCGGCGCCGCGACGGTGCTGCTGGGACTGCTGGGAGCAGCCCTGCTCATCGTGAGCATCACGGCGCAGTACCGCTACATGCTCGCCGAGCGGCATCAGTCGCTGGCCAGCGGCCTGGAGGCCGGGGCCCTGGACGCCGGGATGATGATCTTCTCGCTGCTGGCTCTCGGGCTGGCGAGGGCCGGGCAGTCCGCGAGGGCCGAGCGGGTCCTGGTCGTGGCCTGTGCGGCCGGGTCGGCGCTGATGAACCTCGCCGCCGCTGACGCGGGGTCTCCCCGGTCGGTGCTGGCCTGGGTGGCCCCGCCGGTGTTCCTGGCCGTCGTGGTCGACCGGGTCGTCGTGGTCGTCCGCCGGCACGTCCTGGGCGTCCGCGAGGGGCATTCGCCGTGGTCCGCGGCGGGCACGGCCGCGCTGTGGGGGCTGCGGCTGCTCATCGCGGCGCCGTCAACGCTCGCCGGAGGCCGCCGGGCAGTCCTGCTCGCCACCCCGCTGCCGCCGGCGTGCTCCGGCCCGGCCGCCATAACTGCGGCGGAGATCGCCGCACCCAAGGCTGACCAGGGCGGGGAGAGCCCGGCGCAGGACCCGGACGGTCCCTCTGCGGGGCGGCACCAGCCGCCCGCGGGCGGTCAGGGGACGGCGCCGGGACCGAGCAAGCGGGCGCAGCTGGAGGCCGCCTACGAGGCGCTGGGCGCCGCAGGGGACCCCCGCTACCTGGACCGGTCGCAGGTCTCGCCGGTCGCCCGCGAGCTGGCCGCGCAGGTCGGCTGCGAGTGGGGCTCGGCCCGCACGGTCCTCGGCCGCTACCTCGCAGGGCGGGAGGACGCACGATGATCGTCTGGCCCTACACGATGGGCATCGTCACCTTCGGCGCCTGGGTCCTGGGGCACCTCGTCCTGTGCTCGGCCCTGCTCCTGCTGCTCGGCGGCAGTGCCGTGGCCCTGGCCTGCCGCTGCACGATCTATTCGGGCAGGCCGTGGAAGCGCGCCAGGTGGCGGATGCGCTGCCACCTGCACCCCGGCGAGGATTTCGCCAGCCGGTCCCAGCTGCTGACCGGGTTCAGCCGCGCGCGGGCCGTCTGCGACGGCGCCCGGGTCCGGCCCGGGCTGACGCTGGCGCAGCGGGCCGCCGTCCCGGTCCTGTCCATGGCCATCCTGCTGGGTCGCGGGCCGTGGGGGCAGCTGCTCTACGCCACGGCGGAGACCGCGATGCTCATCATCGCGCCGCCGCGGATGTACAAGACGGTCTACCTGATCGGCCGGGTGCTCGACTGGCACGGCGCCGCCATCGTCTGCTCCACCAAGGGCGACGTGTTCCTGAAGACCTGGCGGCACCGCGCCGCCCGCGGGCGGACCCGGGTCCTCAACCCGCTGGGCGTCGGCGGCATCCCCAGCGACTTCTGCTACGACCTGGTCGCGGGCTGCCGCGAGCCGGCGGTGGCGGCCAGGATCGCCGGGGCCCTGCGCAGCGCGGGAGAGCGGCAGCACTCCAGCGGCGAGAACGAGATGTTCCTGCTGTCGGCCGCCGCGCTACTCGGCGCCTACCTCTACGCCGCCGACGTCAGCGACCAGAACTACACGATCGAGGACGTGGCCGCCTGGATCTCGCGGACCGACCAGGGCGTCCCCGAGGAGATCCTGCGTAACGCGAAGGTCAGCCGGGCGCTGCACGCCATCTCGGAGTACTGCAGGAGAGAAGGGCGGACGGAGAACTCGATCCGGATCACCGCCGGGTCCTGGCTGACCTGGACCGCGGTTCCCGAGCTGCTCGCCGCGGTGACGCCGCAGCGTGAGAGGCCGCTGTTCAGCCCGGCGGAGTTCGTCCTGTCCGGCGGGGACACCCTCTACCTGATCGCCCGCAGCAGCGCCGACGCGGGCCTGACCAATGCCGTCTTCTCGGTGCTGCTGGAACAGATCCACTACACCGCGCTGATCGAGGCGTCACGGCAGCCGGAGGGCAGGCTGAATCCCCAGCTCGCCTACTTCCTGGACGAGGCGGACCGGACGGTCTCCGTCTCGGTGCCCGACATCACCGCCGACTCCAGCGGCCACGGCATCCAGGTGACCACGGTCGTGCAGTCCTGGGCCGCGCTCGGCGAGACGTGGGGCGAGAAGGGCGCCGCCAAGCTGCTGCAGAACAGCGGGATCCTCATGCTGCTCGGCGCAGGCAAGGAGCACGGGACCGCCGAGGCCGTCAGCGAGCTGACCAGGCGCCAGGGGCACGACGACGGCGAGCACGGCATCTCGCCCGCGTTCCTGCGGACGCTGCCGAGGCGCTGGGCGTTCGTCCTGGTCACCACCCTGGACCCGGTCTGCGTGAAGATCCGGCCCTACTGGAAGCGCCGGGGCTGGAAGAGCCCGCCGCCGCCGGTCACGCGCCCGGCCATGGCCCGGGTCATCCGGCCCGAGGGCCAGGTCACGGAGATCATCACCCCGCTGCAGCCCTGGGCCCGGCCCGGCGCCGCGCTGACACACGCCAACGGCAGCGGGCACAGGAACGGAGCAAGCCATGAGTGAGAGCACGAACATCGGCAGCATCGTGTTCGCGCTGCGGGCCAGGGTGGACGAGCTGTCCGCCCTGGCGCGCAGCCAGGAACAGAGGATCCCCGACCCGTCCGTCCTGGAGCAGGCCCGCGACCAGCTGGCGCAGCTGCGCGCCGACGCCGACGACCTGAAGGCGCGGCTGGACCAGCACCTGGACGACGGCGAGTGCCCGAAGCTGACGGCCACCGACTGGACGCTGCTCGAAGGCGAGGAGCGGGACCGGCGGATCGCGCAGCTGCGGGCCTGGGTCTCCGGGAAGCTCATCCCGCTGTACGGCGCCTACGCCGAGGGCGTGCTGCGGCCGTGCTGGGCGAATCACCAGACCGTGCTCATGGAACTGGAGCAGCTGCGGCAGTACTGGGCCTGGGCGTTCGAGCGCAGAACCCCGCTGGCCGGGGCAGCGATGGACTTCTCCGACCGGTGGCTGCCGGGCGCACTGCGGCGGATAGACGAGAAGGCCGTCATGCACCCGTCCCGGCACGGCGGCTGCCCGCTTGAGAACGGGAACGGGCGATGAGCCGCAGGGGCGCCGGTCCCAGGCCGGAGCGCGAGCTGCCGTGGTGGGCGCGGTACGGGATGCACGTCCGGGACGGCGCCGCCTGGGCGGGACAGCAGGCCCGCGAGGCCGGGGCGAGGGCACGCGAGGCCGCCTCGGCCGGGCTGCGGGCGGCCCGCGAGAAGGGCGCGGACCTGGCCAGGCGGATCACCGGCCTGCAGCGGGCCGCCGGGCTGGACGAGAAGCTCGTCGCGCGGTCGGCCCGGTCGGTGCTGGACCGGCAGATGCAGCGCCCCTCTGACCGCGAGTGGCAGGCCGGCTACGCCTCGGCGATCGCGCGCCTGGCCCCCGCGGCTGCACGCCCGCAGGCCGGGCAGCCTGGGCCGGGCAAGGCGGGGACCCGTCCGGAGACCGGCACGGACAGGCCGGCGGCAGGCACGGCCGGGCCCGCGCCGCACCCGGAGGCACGCCCGGGCGGCACGGCAGCCGGGACCGGCACGGATGCGGCCAGGCGGCCGGGGACTGGTGCTGACCGGGGCGGCGGGGACCCCGGGGCAGAGGCGGAGGCCCGCCGTGATGCCGCGCGCCTCGCCGGGCGGGACGCCGGGGCCGGCGACTGGCAGGACCGGCAGGCGGCGGCTCCGGCCGCGGGCCGGGATATGGACCTGGAGGCCGGGCTGTGAGAACAGCCGGGGCAGTCCGCAGCTGGCAAGGACGGGCAGTGGCCAGGCGAAATGCCTGCGCTTTCCGCACGGGCGGGGCCGTGCCATCTCTCGCCGCCAGTGTCGGCCTCCGCCCCGCCGTGTCAAGAGTCCCAACATCCTTTCCGGCCCCTCACCACGCGCAAAGAACGCGCGCGGCGAGCCTCCGGCCCGAAAGCATCTTGGGCCCGCTGCGCGGCTTCGCTCCTGACACGCCGGGGCGGAGGCCACGCTCCGCGCTGGCTCAGGAGATGGCACGGACAAGCCGTGCAAGATCAAAACCCGAAAGGACAAGACCATGAGCAGCGAGACGACCATCACGATCATCGGCAACATCACGGCGGATCCGGAGCTGCGGTACACGCCCTCCGGGCAGCCGGCAGTCACCTTCCGGGTGGCATCGACCCCGAGGACCTATGACAAGGCGTCGGGCGAGTGGCGGGACGGCGAGGCGCTGTTCCTGACCGTCACGGCGTGGCGGCAGCTGGCCGAGAACGCGGCGGAGAGCCTGCGGCGCGGCATGCGCGTCGTGGTGCAGGGCGCCCTGCGGCAGCGGTCCTACGAGACCCGCGACGGCGAGAAGCGGACCGTGTACGAGGTCCAGGCCGAGGAGATCGCCGCGAGCATCAGGTTCGCAGCGGTGACCGTGCGCAGGACCGAGCGGAACGGCAGCGGGCAAGGGCAGCCGCAGGGCGCAGCGGCCGGGAACGGCCAGTTCGCCGGTGACGCACCGCCGTTCTAGCGCAGGGCGGCCGGCAGGGGAACCCACTTCTCCTGCCGGCCGGTGACCGGCAGCAACCCAGAGAGAGAGGAAACCAGTCATGAGCAACGTTATAGGGGCCCGCCAGGGCCCAGCAGTGACCGCGCCGGAGGCAGCGGGCCTGCCGGACGGCACCCCGCACGCCGATCCGTTCCTGGCACTCCGGGGATGGCAGGCCGAGCGCGGCGTCTACGTCCGGCACCTGCCGGGCAGCCGTGAGCACGGGCCGAACGGCGGGCGCCAGGCGGAAGCAGGCCAGGAGCCGGAGCTGTCGCTGTGAGCGGGCACTGGGGCAGGCAGGCCGCCTGCGCGGGAATGCCGGTGAGCATCTTCTTCCCTGACACCGGGCATGACACCCGCCCGGCGAAACGGATATGCCGCGGGTGCCCGGTCCGGGGCGAGTGCCTCGAAGAGGCCATGCGGCTGGACGTGCCCGGTGCCCGGCACGGCGTGGCCGGCGGCCTGTCGGCCGGGGAGCGGTCAGTGCTCGCGCAGCAGCGCGGGCCCAAGGCAGTCCGCCCGGCGGACGCCTGGCCGGGCGTGGCAGTCAGGGAGGCGGCCCGGGCGGCCGGGGTATCCGAGCGCACGATCCTGCGCAGGCGCGCGGCACTGCGGACGGGCGCGGCGGTAATCCCGCAGCAGCCTGCGAGAGCACCCGCCCTGTACGCGGGCGCCACGGCACGGGACGCAGCCGCAGCAGCGGGCGTCACGGCGGCGACGATCCGGCGCAGGCGGGCCGCAGCGGAGCGTGCCGCATGAGCGCCTGGCAGGCCGCAGCCGTGGCCGAGATACGGCGCATCGACGACCTGATGGCGGACCTGGCCCTCCGCCGCCGTGCCCTCGCGGTCCGGCTGCGCGACAGCATGACCGCCTCCGCAGCCGGGAGGACGTCATGAGCATCGCCGGATACTGCGCGGACTGCGGCAGGTACGCGAACCGGCTGCCGGGCGGCGGCTGGGAGATCGACCACAACCCGGACTGCCACGGCAGCCCTGACGCTGCGGACGCGGGCCGGGACATGCTCGTCATGGAGCTGGCCCGCCAGCTGGCGGAGGCCCGGCAGCAGATCGGCCAGCTGGAAGAGCGGCAGCAGTGGCTGATCACGGCCCTGGGCGTCCCCGGCGGGCAGCAGGCACGGCGGCTTGAGGCGGTCCGGCCATGACTGCGGCGGACTACCGGGCGGCGGCCGGGGACGCTGACCGGCTGAAGGCCGAGGCGATCACCGCCTACCGGGGCGCCGACCACGGCCGGGCGCTGATGCTCATAGGCCAGTGCCAGGGCATTGCCCCCGAGCGCGAGGCGGAGTGGCAGAACGCGCTGCGGGTGATCGCAGCCGCAGCCCCTGACGGCCGGGCAGCCAGGGCCGGGGCCTCCGCAGGGCAGCACCCGGGCACGGCCGGGGGCAGCGACGGCAGCCGGGCCGGGCCGGACGCGGCGCGGATACCCGATGCGGCCCGGATGGTGCAGGTGTGCCTGCCGGAGCCGCCGGCGACGTTCGGCCTGGCGATCGAGGACGGCAGGGTGGCCGGGGCGGCGCCGATCGCACGGTGGGCGGCCGGGAGGCCGGAAGCTGAGGTCAGGGCGTACTACGAGCGGCGGGGCGCGACCTTCCGGCAGGTGCCGGCGGCACCGCCGCCCGGCCGGGGCCTGGCCGGGCAGACCGCCGCGCGGCTGAGGGCGGCCGGGATCTCGCCGGACGATCCTGCGCTGGAGCGGATCCGGGCGCACAACGCCATAGCCGGGGCACGCCAGCCGGCGTCGCGGGTGACTGAGCGGGCGCCGCGTACTGATCCGACACTCCAGTCGACCATCTGGAGCCAGCTCCGGCAGGCCGGCGAGGAGCCGGGCCGGCTGCCGGGCGCATATGAGCCGTGGCGGTCCGGGCAGGCGCAGGCATCCCGCGAGCCCGAGTCGGAGCTGGGCTGATGACCCGGCAGATGGGCCCGGCGGAGCGGGCCGCGCACCAGTACGCGGATACGGGCTGGCCAGTGTTCGGATTGGTGCCCGGCGAGAAAAGCCCGGTCACCCGGCACGGCTTCCTGGACGCGACCACCGGGCACCGGGAGATCGAGCGGACCTGGGCCCGGAACCCGGACCGCAACGTCGGCATAGCCACCGGGGCGCCCGGCCCGGACGTGGTCGACGTCGACCACCACGGCGAGGCCGGATCCGGCTACGCGGCGTGGAACCAGCTGCAGCGCGCCGGGCTGGTCCGCGATCCGAAGGCGATCGTGTCGACGCCCTCGGGCGGGCTGCACGCCTATTTCGCCGGGACGTCCCAGCGGTCGGGGAGCCTTCCGGGCCGCCATCTCGACTGGCGGGCCGCGGGCGGCTACGTGGCCGCCCCGCCGTCCCGCGTGGGCGGGCGGCCCTACGAGGAGGTCATCGAGCACCGGGCCAGCAGCGCCACGGTCGATTTCAGCGCGATCCGGGGACTGCTGGAGCCAGTCAGGGACCGGCAGGCGCAGCAGTGGCAGCAGGACGGGCGCCCGCGGGATCTCGGCCACCTGGCGGCATGGGTCGCCGGGCAGGCCGAGGGGAACCGCAACGGCGGCCTGTACTGGGCCGCCTGCCGGGCCGCCGAGGCCGGCGACGCCACGGCGCTGGACGCAATCAGGGAGGCAGCCCTCGCGGCCGGGCTGGGCGAGCGCGAGGCCGGGCGGACCATCGCCAGCGCGCTCCGCACCGCAGACCGCGGACGGCCGCAGATCCAGATCACCCTGCCCGGCACCCGCCGGCGGGAAGCCGCCGGGGCGGCAGCGCAAGGGAACAGCACCACCAGAGAGGACAGGGCAGTGAGCATCAGGGGCGCGATCAGGGACAGGGCAGCGCAGATCAGCCAGGCCGCACGCCCCGCCGCCGGGCGGCAGCCGGGACAAGACCGGGCACGCGCCGCCGGGCAGGCGGAGCCGGACAGCGGGAAGACCCGGGCGGCGGGGCGCTACGGGCCGGGCGGGAGCGGCAGCCGGGAAGCGGAGGCATTCTGGGCCGGCGGCTTCCCGCCCGATAACGAGCATGAGCGGTGAAAGGTTCCGGTGATCTTGGAGGCTCCTGACCTGGGGAAGGTAGGGAGTCATGACCGAGTCCACGAGCAGGAGCAAGTCGTCCCCGCACCGGTACCCGCCGGAGCTGCGGGAGCGGGCGGTGCGACTGGTCCGCGAGGCCATCGCTGACAGCGGCGGGGTGCGGTTCGGGGCGGTGACCCGGATCGCGCGGCAGCTGGGCGTGGGGGCGGAGACGCTGCGGGTGTGGGTGCGCCAGGCCGAGGTGGATGAGGGGGACCGGCCGGGCACCACGACCGGGGATAAGCAGCGGATCGCGCAGCTGGAGCGGGAGCTGAAGGAGGCCCGCCGGGCGTGCGAGATCCTCAAGGCGGCAGCGGGTTTCTTCGCGCGGGAGCTCGACCCGCGCTTGCCCCGGTAGCGGCGTTCATCGGCTGCTACGCGCATGTGTTCGGGGTCGAGCCGATCTGCCGGGTGCTGCAGGTCGCCCCGTCCAGCTACTACGCGTTCCGGTCCCGTCAGCCCTCAGCCCGCGCCCGCCGCGACGAGGTCGTGAAGGAAGCGATCTTGCGGGTCTTCCAGGACCGGCGCAAGGGCCGGGGGGTGTACGGGGCGCGCAAGGTGTGGCTGCAGCTGCACCGCGACGGCGTTGCGGTGGCCCGGTGCACCGTGGAGCGGCTGATGCGCGGCCTGGGCCTGGCCGGGGCGGTCCGCGGGCGGCGGAAGAAAACCACCACCGCGGCCGCGGCCGCTGCCTGGCCGGACGACCAGCTGAACCGGGACTTCACCGCGCCCGCCCCGGACCGCCGCTGGGTCGCCGACATAACCTACATACCGCTGGCGGGCGGCGGGTTCGCCTACGCGGCTTTCATCACCGACCTGTTCTCCCGCATGGTCGCCGGCTGGAAGGTCGCCTCCACGCTGGCCGCCTCGCTGCCGCTGGACGCCCTGGAAATGGCCATCTTCGCCCGCATCCGCCAGGCCGGGCAGGCACTGGACGGCCTGGTACATCACTCGGACAGGGGCTCTCAGTATCTGTCCATCGCCTACAGCTCCCGGCTGGAGCAGGCCGGGGCGGTCGCCTCCGTCGGGTCGAAAGGGGATAGTTACGATAATGCGGTCGCGGAGAGCTACCACGGCCTGTACAAGACCGAGCTGATCCGCCCCGACGGCCCCTGGCAGACCGTCGCCGCCGTCGAGGCCGCCACCGCGGACTACGTGCACTGGTTCAACAATGACAGGCTGCACGGCGCCTGCGGCGGCATCCCCCCGGCCGAGTACGAGCAGCACTGGCGCGACCGGCAATGACAACCCCGCGCCGGCCAGGGCCCGGGATGGCGGGGACGGCGGCCTGAAGCTTACGGCCCGGCCCCCCGCGCCTCAAGGACGCCTGCGGCGCCCCCGCCGGGCCCGGCTGCGCCGGGTCCTTGACCCGCGGGACCCCTGCCGGGCCTGATGCCGGGTGAAAGAGCCAGGGCAGGAGCCCTGCCCCCGCGGACGGCCGCCGCCCCCGCCATCCCTCTTGCGGATACCTGCCGGCCCGGCGCTGAATTACCATCAACACAAGAAGGGACTCAAGAACAACAGGAGTCCCAAACCAGAGAGTCTCCATCAGACCCGGAACGCTCCACGGGACCTGTACGCGCAGCTGGAGGCGCAGACCGGGCGGTCCTACCGGGACAACCAGCCCGGGCCCGAGGCAGCCCACGATGCCGCTGAGTCAGCGGCTGCGGTGGCATGGCTGGACAGCCAGCATGAGCAGGCGCAGGCCCGCGAGGCCGCCGCCGGGGCGGCGGAGCGGCTCGGTAACCCGGACATGGGCAACGGCTACGGCTGGTATCCCGGCGTCGCGGCGGACGAGCAGGCGGTCCGCGGCGGCACCCGTGACCCGGCAGCCGGGGAAGCGGCACGCACGGCGCGGCTCGCCGCTGCGGACCAGGCGGCTGCTGACGAGCAGCGGGAATACGAGGGCGGCGCGGCGTCCGAGCCCGAGCCCGACGACTTGCCAACCCGGGCAGAGCAGGCCCGGCAGGTCCTGGACCGGGCAGTAGGCCCGTGGGAGCCCGGCCACCCGGACTACCGGCAGGCAGAGCGGGAGGGGCGGCTGGATCAGTACCTGGCCGCCGAGCGGGAGCCGGTGATCCGGGCCCTGGGCCAGCACGCATCCCCGGACCCAGGTCACGGCGGGGTCCTGCCCGGCTGGTCCTCCCCTGCGGACGCCGCATACAGCGGCTACGCCCCGGACCGCGGGCCGGAACTGGAACTGTAGCCGGCTGGATGCCTGGTGGACCGGCAAGCCCTTAGATCGGACCCGGACAACTCACCTCCAGCGGCTCGACTTCAGCCGCGCCGCCTGAGCCAAATAAGCCAACAGGGTCTGCGCGGCGTCCCCCGCAGGGATACCGAGACTAATGGGCATATGGCAAGCCACCGCCGACCCGCCCCGGGGCTTGAAGCCCCGTTTGCAGATCGCGGGGCTTGCCTGCCAGATCTATGCCTTCCTGCCCACCGGCACGCTGGATGCCCGGGGTCAGGCCGGCAGGATCTGGCTGCGGACTTCCCGCTGTTCGTCTCCCACCGCCGCCTCGCCCGGGTCAAGAACCTCCTGCCGGCCACCTACGGCTGGGCGCTGGACTCCGGCGGATTCACCGGCAAACCGCCAGAGCTGACCGCCGCTGGCCGCACCGTCATGGCCGACCAGTACGCGCTGGACGCAGGCCACGCGTGGCGTGACGGCGACGTCGTCCGCGCCGCGCAGCTCGTCCGCCTGGCCGCCGAGCTCGACCCCGCCCGCAGCGGCCTATGGGGCCCGGCGGCAGCAGCAGGTCCAGGACCGCGCCACGCGGATGCCGCTGCCAGTCCAGACCGGCGCGCGGCTGGCCGCGGCCGGGATCAGCCCGTATGACCCGGGCCTGCAGCAGATCGCCGAGCACAACGCGGCGCTGCAGCGCCAGCGTGCGGCCGACCGCGAAGCGGAACGGCAAACCGAGACCCAGGACAGCGCAACCCGCGCTGCCCGGACCGCGGCACCACGCCGCGAAAAGGAGGCACCGATGAGGAACGCCGGAATCTACGGCGGGAACACCGACTGGGCCGACGCGCCGGCGCACACCGAGCGGACCAGCAGCCCGGACGAGATCACACCACCCGCATTCGACAGGTGAGCGAACGGCGACGCGCCGGAAGACCGGCCGGACATGCAAGCGGATGCCTGGTTCAAACGGCTCCCCGCCGCGCGCGCCGCGGACGCCGCAGAACGCGAGGCAGGCTGACATGACCCCAGAACAGGCACGCGCACACGACGCAGCACTGGACGCCGACCGGAACCTGGCCCGCGAGCTCGGGCTGAACCGGCCCTATTTCTTTCCCGGCCCGCGGTTCGGGACCTGCCCGGGCAGCGGCGAATACGGTCACGGCGCGAATCTGACCAGCACCCACCAGGCCTGCTGCTCAACGTGGACGCCCGCCGCGCCGAGCGCGCCACCGAACGCGAGGCAGGGCGATGACTGCGGGCCAGGCCGACCCGGCCACCGAAGCAGCCGTCCGCGGCGCCACCGCACTCGCACAGCAGATCATCGGCGCCCAGGCACGCGCCGGCATGACCGCGGACCGGATCGCCGAACACCACCGCGAGGTCTCCGAGGCCCTGCTCAACGGCGCCGACTCGCGGACCGCCGCGGTGTACGCGATGGAATACGGCCTCCAAGGCGAAGGCCTGATCGAGGATCTGCGGTACGCC
>Ga0335078_10002782_pt1 | contig 26373 bp, 18 predicted proteins | sample Lox_Sample_32_FD_206711 | JGI IMG/M metagenome (GOLD analysis project Ga0335078, IMG submission 206711) | Soil microbial communities from Loxahatchee National Wildlife Refuge, Florida, United States - Lox_Sample_3.2 | ecosystem: Environmental > Terrestrial > Soil > Wetlands | place: USA... | reverse complement strand
TCCGCCCGATCGCGTACCGCAACCGCCGCGGAATGATCAGCTCACCCCACGACTCCCGCTCACCCGACCCCTTCGCGATCACCTTCCCGGTCTTCGGCTCCCAGGCAAGCTCGGCCAGTTCCTCCATGACGAACTGCTCCCACTTCGACTCCGGCATCCCCGCCATCACGTCACCTCTTCAACGACCTTCTCCGCGTCCCGCACCCGGATCTCACCCGACATCAGCTTCGGCAGCAGCGTGTCACGCAACTGCACAAGGGAGAGAGATTCCGCTAGAGCAGAGTCGCCGCGGTTTTCCAGCGCATCTAGCACCGGGCGTAGCCTTGCCGCGTGCTCCTTTGAAGGCACAGTGATCCTAAGACCGGACAGTTGAGCGCGACCGAGTTCTGTCTGGCCAGTGCTTCCCTGCCCGAGGGATTCAATCTCTGCCTCGGCATCAAGCATCGCGAATCCAGCGCAGACAGGATCGATCTTCGCTGGATCGAAGCGAACGATGGTCACGTGCGAATCGACGGTGCACGACCCTTGCCCTGTCCAACGTGCGACGCGCCCGAGGGTACCCATGCCGGTCGAGTTGACCAGGACGTCATGTACCCCAAGCAGCTTCTCACTCGGGACCTTATCGGAAAGCGTCCGCCGCGAAGGCGCAAGGCTCACCCGACCATCGCGGACACATTTCTGATTCAGCACACAAAGCTGCGATCGGTCCTCCGTATATCGCGGCGCTACGCCGCGATTAAGAAACTCGACAACGGATGCCAGTTCAATGTCTCCCGAACCAACGGATTCCTGTGCGGCACGGAATTGGGTGCGAGCTAGAATCCTCGTTTTCTCAGCGATCCGGTCGTTGACGGCGATCTTATCGTCGATAGCAGACAATGCATCAGCTACCCTTTTCTGTCCACCACGACAGGGGTACGGAACATTCAACCTGCGAAGATCGCTGCCGCGGACGCCGGCCGCGGCAACCTGTTCGATAATTGCCTCAATGGAAAGACGGCCACGTGGAGAGCGGAAGTAGTAATAATAGTATCGAGAGTCCGCCTTATCCGGGTCTAGGCGCACCCGGATAAGGTGACTTTCCCAAGTACGAGGCTCCCTCCCTACCCCGACATAGATACACTTGCCAGCCCCTTCGAATTTCAGGGACTGGCGAACGAAAAGAAGATCTCCCTCTCCAAGCAAGAACTGCCTGCGCTCTCGATCGGTAAGTGGAACCCTCTCACATTCTTGATCTGTGATCCTGTCAAATCGAAATGCCTCACCCATGTTAATCATTGGTACGCCATTACCGCGACGGGCAGACGGGTAGCTGACCCCGTTTCGCAACGGCGCTAGGAACAACTCCTCAAACGGGACAGAATTCACAATTCCACCTCCGCTAGACGTTCCCGAACGACTTGCTCCAGGCGAGCGGACTCGTCGAAGTGGGCGAACAGTTCTTTCGTGAGGCGGTCGATCTTCTCGGCGATCGGCTCTTCGTCTTCGTCATTGGTCGCCGCAGCACCGACATAGCGGCCCGGAGTCAGGACGTGATCGTGCTTGCGGACCTCATCGAGACTCGCCGAGTAGCAGAAGCCGGGAACGTCCTCGTATTTGAGGTTCGCCGCGCGAGCCGAGGCGGTGCCGCGCCAGGCGTGATAAGTGTCGGCGATCCTGGCGAGGTCCCCGGCCGTGAGGACACGCTCGGTGCGGTCGACCAGCGTGCCCATCGGCCTCGCGTCGATGAACAGGACCTCGCCGCGACGGTCGTTCAGGTGCTTCGCGCCCTGCGGTCCCTTGTCCTTGGCGAAGAACCACAGGCACGCGGGGATCTGGGTGGTGCGGAAGAGTTGCGGCGGCAGGGCGATCATGCAGGCGACCAGGTCCGCCTCGACAAGCGCGGAGCGGATCTCGCCCTCGCCGGACTGCTTGGACGACATCGATCCGTTGGCGAGGACCACGCCGGCGGTGCCGTTAGCACTGAGCTTGTGCACGATGTGCTCGAGCCAGGCGAAGTTCGCGTTGCCCGCCGGGGGGACGCCGTAGCGCCAGCGGGGGTCGCCGGTGTTCCGCGCCCAGTCGGACATGTTGAACGGGGGGTTGGCGAGGATGTAGTCGGCCTTGATGTCGGGGTGCTTGTCGGCGTAGAACGTGTCTTCCCAGCGGGCCGCCAGGTCGCCGTTGATGCCGTGGATGGCGAGGTTCATCTTGGCCAGGCGCCAGGTTCGCTCGTTGGATTCCTGGCCGTAGACGGCGATGTCGCTGCGGCGATGGCCGTGGGCGAGGAGGAACTTCTCAGCCTGGACGAACATGCCGCCCGAGCCGCAGCAGGGGTCGTAAACCCGGCCTGAGTAGGGTTCGAGTACCTCGACGAGGAGCTTGACGACGCTGGCGGGGGTGTAGAACTCGCCGCCGCGCTTGCCTTCGGCGCGGGCGAATTTCTCCAGGAAGTACTCGTAGACCTCGCCGAGGACGTCGCGGGCGGTCTTGCCCTCGTGCCCGGTGAAGCGGGCGTCGGACAGCAGGTCGACGAGCTCGCCGAGGCGGCGCTGGTCGACGTTGTCTCGGTTGAAGATCTTCGGCAGGACACCAGTCAGTGGCGCGTTGGTCTTCATGATCGCGTCCATCGCGTTGTCGATCAGCTCGCCGACGCCCGCACTCTTGGCCTGGACGGCGAGGGAGCTCCAGCGGGCGCCCTCGGGGACCCAGAAGACGCCCTCGCCGGTGTACTCGTCCTTGTCGTCGAGGAACGTCTCGATGCGGGAGGCGGGCATGTTCTCGGCGATCAACTCGACGCGGATCGCCTCGCGGCGCTCGGCGAAGGCATCGGAGACGTACTTGAGGAATACCAGGCCGAGGACGAAGTCCTTGTACTGAGCGGCGTCCATGGAGCCGCGGAGCTTGTCGGCGGCGCTCCAGAGGATGGCGTGCAGTTCGGCGGTGGTCTGGGTGCCAGGCAGCGCCGCCTGACCGTTCTTCTTTCGGGCTGGCATTACTCGTCCTGTCCGATTGGTGTGTCGTGGGTGACTGTCAGTGTTCCATTGATAAGGCCGTCGATGGCGTTGTCCTGAAATTCGCCGAGCACGCGCAGTTCCTTACGTGCGAGTTCGCGGCGGGACTCGGTTCTGGCCAGGACCCAGTCGATTCGCCGGACCAGGTCTGGGGGCAGCAGGGGCAGCCGCTGGTCTTCCAGGGCACGGGCCGCGCGTCGCCGGGTATGGGTGAGTCTCAACTCCGATGACGGCGGGAACCAGCAGGTCGCCCGGCGCTCGCGAGGTTCCTGCGTGCCTGGGCCAGAAGCTGGTCGGCGTGCTCACGGCTGGGCGGAACGCGCCGCAACTCCCCGTCGGCGATCAGCCGGTCGATCGTCGTGCGGCCCTGGTTCCATCTCATCGCGACAGCTCCAGCCTGACGAGAGGGCGCTCCCCGCGGAACCAGAGCGTGAGCACGGAGAGCCTTGCCGGCCCCCGCGTTCCCTCAGCACTCGATGACGTTGACGGCGAGCCCGCCGCGCGCGGTCTCCTTGTACTTGGTCTTCATGTCCGCGCCGGTCTGCCGCATCGTCTTGATCACCGTGTCCAGGCTCACCAGGTGATCACCGCTGCCCATCAGCGCGATCCTGACGGCGTTGATGGCCTTCACGGCGGCCATCGCGTTGCGCTCGATGCACGGCACCTGCACGAGACCCCGCACGGGGTCGCAGGTCAGGCCGAGGTTGTGCTCCATGGCGATCTCCGCGGCGTTCTCCGCCTGCCGCGGCGTCCCGCCGAGCACCTCGCACAGCGCGCCCGCGGCCATCGAGCAGGCGGAGCCGACCTCGCCCTGGCAGCCGACCTCGGCACCGGAGATCGACGCGTTCTGCTTGTACAGCGCGCCGATCGCGCCCGCGGTCAGCAGGAACCGCACCACGCCGTCGTCCGACGCGCCGTGACAGAACCGCGCATAGTAGTGCAGCACCGCGGGTACCACGCCCGCCGCGCCGTTGGTCGGCGCGGTCACCACCCGGCCGCCTGCCGCGTTCTCCTCGTTGACGGCGATCGCGAACAGGTTCACCCAGTCCATGACGCGCAGCGGATCGGCCTGGCCCGGATCGGCCTGGCCGGGGCCAGCCGCCAGCTGGCGGTAAAGCTCTGGCGCCCGCCGCGGCACCTTCAGCCCGCCCGGCAAGATGCCCGGGCTGGCGCACCCGCGGTCCACGCACTGCCGCATCACCGCCCAGATGCCGAGCAGCCGTGCCCGCACCTGGTCGGCCGGGCGCCGGCTTGCCTCGTTGGCTAGCATCACGCCGCTCATCGGCAGGCCAGATTCCGTGCACCGGTCCAGTAGCTCCGCCGCCGATCCGAACGGGTAGGGCAGGCCGGCCTCGTCGGCGGCGCCTGCCATGGCCGGCGCCGTGCCGTCGGCCGGGTCGTCGACGACGAAGCCGCCGCCCACCGAATACGACGTACGGCTGCGCAGCAGCTCACCGCCGCGGTCGTAAGCGGAAAAGCGCATGCCGTTCGGGTGGTACGGCAGCGACTGGCGCCGGTGCAGCACAAGGTCGCCAGCGGCGAAGCCGGCCTCGTGCTCGCCGAGCAGGAAGACGGTCTCGCGATCACGCACCGCCGCCACCCGTTCGTCGATGACGGCGGTGTCCACGGTCTCCGGGTCGGCGCCCTCGAGCCCGAGTACGACGGCCCGGTCGGTGCCGTGTCCGCGGCCGGTCGCGCCGAGCGAGCCGAACAGCTCGGCCCTGACCCGGGTGACGCGGGGCAGCAGCCCGTCGTCGGCGAGGCCGCTCGCGAACGCCCGTGCGGCGCGCATCGGGCCCACGGTGTGCGAGCTCGACGGGCCGATGCCGATCTTGAACATGTCGAAGACGCTAATCGCCATGGCCGGAGGTTCCCTTCTACCGGGGAGGGTTGCTCCGTCGGCGCCCGGCTCATTGATCGCCAGGGCTCTCCCGCAGCGGTTCTGACGGCATATGAGGATGTACCTGGACAAAGTATCGCCTGGCCCGGGTCCAGTCTAGGCATCCAGAACGGAGGCGGGTTTCACCCGAGGCCGGCATCAGGACTGCCACTGGCCGGCGAGGTGCACGGTGAGGAGGGCGATCACCAGGCCGCCGAGCAGCGAGGCGGTCAGCAGGGCCAGCCGGGTGCCGCGCCAGCCGAGGACTTCCATCGCACGGCGGGCGTGCCGCCCCGCGGGTTCGCCCCCGTCCGCTTCTGGGTGCGCGGCGGAGACGCCGCGGGCCTCGGCGGCGAGTAGTCTCGGCAGCCGCGGCACGTAGGCGAGCACGTGGATGACGATGAAGAAGGCCCAGGCGATGAACGAGAGCCGGTGAATCTCCAGCCACCCGCTTGGCGGCCCGTAGTAGCCGGGCCCGGTGACGGCGAGCATGATGCCTGAGCCGAACACGCAGGCCGTGAGCAGCATGATGACCGGCCCGATCACCCGAAGCACCGGCGCAGGCGGTCCCTTGCGCCGGTACGGTGCGCTCCCGGTGTAGTAGCGGACGAACCGGTAGAGGACCGAGCAGGCCTTGAGCGAGACCGGGCCAAGCAGCAGCATGCCGAGGAAGACGTGCAGGGTGAGCAACTGGCCGAGCCGCAGTAGCGTATAGCACTCGACGAGCAGCAGGATCAGCAGCACCGCCCCGGTCATCGCGGTCAGCCGCTCGTTGCCCTCGGCGCCGTCCCGCTTTACAGCCGGGGGCGACTCGATCATGCCGCGCTCCTCGTGTTCCGCAGCGCCAGCCGCTCACTATACGTTCAGTGTATACACCAGAAAAGCGCATTTTGGCCAGGCTGGGCAGCCACGTCCTCAAGCGTCCTCAAGACTGGTAAACAAATCACAACCGGTAAAGAAATCACAACCGGTAAACAAAAGACGTCCAGAACGCTTTTTCTTTACATCGGGCGAAAAATTTACCTGCTGAGAAAAATTTACCGGTAAACCTGCGTGCAGCAGGGGCGCGTGATGCGCCAGCCCGCCCAGCCCGCCCAGCCCGCCCAGCCCGCCCAGCCCGCCCAGCCCGCCCAGCCCCGCCGCTCGCTACGGTTCTTCCGGCTCGCGGTCATCAGCCTCGTCATCGCCCGGGACTTCGCGGAACTCAATGATCACTCTCGACCAGCGCTCGACGTGCGATCCGGGCACCGGGCGCTGCGCGGTGACGATCCAGATACCGGGCCAGGTCAGCGCGCCGAGCGGCGGTCCGTCGACATTCACCGAGGTAACGACCACGCCGCTGTCATGGCCCACCCTCCGCGCCTCGGGGACCGTCATGCCGACCAGGCTCGGCACCGGGACCCATGCGACATTCGGCCGCTCCGCGTTCATGACCGTACGTTACCGTTACTCAACGCCGAGCGATACCGGGTACCGGCTCGGTGTGTGCCCGCGACCGGCCCGGTGCGCGGCGATGCAGAATGGTGACCGGCATCGCAGCCCGACCAGCCCGGGACGGCGCCGCGCCGCGCAGAGAGGATCGCCGCCACATGACTCTTCCTTCACTGATCGCGGGTCACATCGAGGCACTGCGGCAACGGCCGGTCCCCGCCACAGAGAAGGGGTTCGGTCCGCTCGTGGCCGGCCGGCCGGTGAGCGCCGCCTCGCTCGCGGCGGCACGTCCGCCGCTGCACGACGTCGGCTTCAGCTACCCGCTGCTGACCCTGCGCGAGTCCGCCCTGGCGCACAACGTCGACGCGATGGCGGCGTACTGCCGGGCGGCCGGAGTGGGCCTGGCGCCGCACGGCAAGACCACCATGGCACCGCAGCTAGCCGCACGGCAGCTCGCCGCCGGCGCCTGGGGCATCACGGTCGCGACCGTCGGCCAGCTGCAGACCTACCGCACGTTCGGCATCTCGAGACTGCTGCTTGCCAACGAACTGGTCGACCCGGCAGGCATTTCCTGGCTGGCCGGGGAGCTGAACACCGACCAGGACCTCGAGGTGCTCTGCTACGTCGACAGCACAGAGGGGGTCGCGCATCTTGACAGGCACCTGCGACAGCACATGCCCGAGCGCCCGCTTCCTGTGCTTGTCGAGCTGGGTCACCCCCGCGGCCGTACCGGCGCCCGTACCCACGGCGAGGCTCTCGCGGTGGCGGCGGCGGCCACGCGCACATCGACCCTGCAGGTGGCCGGGGTGGCCGGCTACGAGGGCGGGCTCGGCCACCGCGCCGACCCGGCCACCCTGGAGCGGGTGGCGGCCTATTGCCGTGCGCTGCGCGCGCTGACCGGCGGCCTGCACGAGGCAGGACTCATCGGTGACCGACCGATACTCACGGCCGGCGGCAGCGCGTTCTTCGACGTCGTGGTCGCCGAACTGACGACAGCCGAGCGGACGACAGCCGAGCGGACGGCGGCCGAGCGGACGGCGGCCGAGCGGACGGCGGCCGAGCGGACGGACGTCCAGCCGCAGGTCATCCTGCGAAGCGGCGGCTACCTCACCCACGACCACGGCTTCTACGCGGGCATCTCGCCGGCCGTCCGCAACACGGCGGGCAGCCTCACGCTGCGGCCCGCCCTGGAGCTGTGGGCACCGGTGCTGTCCCGTCCCGAGCCCGGGCTGGCGCTGCTTGGCGCCGGCCGCCGCGACGTTTCCTTCGACGCGGGGCTTCCTGTCCCGCTCCGGGTACGCACCGAGGAACACGTGACCGCGCGCGCAGCCGGGGCGACCGGCGCGATGAGAGTCACCGCGCTCAACGATCAGCACGCCTACCTGAACGTTCCCGACGACTCCGGCCTGCGTCCAGGTGACCTCGTGTGCCTGGGGATCTCCCATCCGTGCACCACCTTCGACAAGTGGCGGGTGATTCCGGTCGTCGATGACGCCGAGCACGTCACCGACGTCATCCACACGTTCTTCTAGTCCGACCTCCAGTCCGAGCCAGGAGGAGCGGCCCGTGCGCCCGGCCTCACCTCGGGCCCGGTCAGCTCGGGCCGGTCAGCTCGGGCCGGTCAGCTCGGGCCCGGTCGGTGGCCACCAGGCCCGGCCGGCGGCCGCCGCCGGCTGCTACCGCCCGGTCCAGCGCGGCGGACGCTTCTCGGCGAAGGCAAGCGCACCCTCGCGGGCGTCGGCGGACGTGAAGACCGGCTCGACCAGTGCCTGCTGCCGGCTCCAGAACTCATCGACGGGCCAGCTGTCCGCGCTCGCGATGATCGACTTGGTGGCGCGCACGGCGAGCGGCCCGTTGGCGGCGATCGCCGCCGCGAGCTCGCGGGCGGCGGCGAGTGCGCCTCCTGGCTCGGTGAGCCGGTTGACCAGGCCGAAATGGTGGGCGCGCGGCGCGTCGAGGAACTCCCCGGTCAGCGCGAGCTCCATGGCGACCTGGTAAGGAATCCGCCGGGGCAGCCGCAGCAGCCCGCCGGCCGCGGCCACCAGCCCGCGCTTGACCTCGGGGAGGCCGAACTTCGCGTTGTCCGCCGCAACCACCAGGTCGCAGGAAAGCGCGATCTCGCAGCCCCCGGCGAGCGCGTAGCCCTCGACCGCCGCGATCAGCGGCTTGGCCGGCGGCGCCTCGGTGAGGCCGGCGAAGCCGCGGCCTGGGATGGACGGCCGCTCGCCGGTGAGGAACGCCTTCAGGTCCATCCCGGCGCAGAACGTGCCGCCCGCGCCGGTGATCACGCCGACCCGCAGGTCGTCGCGGTCGTCTAGCGCGTCAAGCGCGGCGGCGACGCCGCGTGCGACCTCGGCGTTGACGGCGTTGCGTGCCTCGGGACGGTTGATGGCGATCACCAGGACGCCGTCGGCGTCGTCGGTCTGAACCGCGTCGGTCACAGGTTCTCCAAGCAGGCGAGAGCGGGCGGGGCGTAACGTGCTTGCACGCTCCTAGTGTCCCGGTCTTGAGTTCTTCAGTCACCACTTGAGTCGCGTTTCGTTTCAGGCTGGCCGGGCGCTTGGGACGTGCCGCCTGGCCGCGGGCTCCTCACATTTTCCCATCGGCAACAGTGATCACGGTAGCCCCTGCGGCGGCGCGGCCTTCCCCTGGGATGAGCTGTCAAACACTGGCCGGTGACTGGTTGCTCCGCCTCCGTTCCTCCGTCTGCTCCCCTTGCAGCTGCGGAAAAGAGTTCTGGCCGCGGACATGACCGTGCGAGCGCGGGTGCGCGCTCGCACGGACTTGCCTGCCACTTAACTGAGGCGCAGCCGCTCAGCCGCGGCGATCAGTGGCTTCCCGCGGGAGCCGGGTGCCGCTCAGGGTGAGCCGTCTCGGCTGGCCGGCCCCTGCTGCCGCCGCGGATCCACAGGATGACGGCCAGGACCACGAGGAGGAAGCCGACGGCCGCCGCGGCGATCGGCGCGATCACGCCCCAGGCGTTAATCGTGCTGCTGCCGTTGTTGGCGTCGTTCACCGCGGCCGACAGGCTGGCCGGGCTGGCGTGGTAGGTGTACGCCAGGACCGGGAGCACCGGGATGATCTTCCCGCCGGGCAGCGCGATGCCGCCCATCTCGGCCTCGCTGTTGCTGAGGTTCACGACCAGCCCGGTGCCGGGCGCCACGTAGTAGGTGTTAGCCGCCTGGTACGTGTAGCCGAGCGGAACCGACGTGGCGCCAGGGAACGCCTTGGCCAGGCTGGCAAGGACCGTCGGCGAGATGAGCCCGGCCGCCTGCAGCCGTGGCAGCAAGGACACCGGCAGCGACTTCGGCAGGCTCGCGAGCAGTTGCGGGTTCTTGATGACTGTCGCAGGGACGGTCGCCTGGTACTCGTAGGTGTTGATGCCGCCCTGCTGCACCTGCTTGACGTACCTCAAGGTGGTGGTGGTGTCCGTCTGGTACACCCACCCCGTGTAGTTCTGCTGCTTGGCGCCGAGCGGCCAGCTCACCGTCAGGCCCGTAGCGGGAATCACGTTCCAGCTACTCGGGTGGCTGCTTGTCGCTTCGAGTGTCTGCCTGTCGAGTGCGTACGGCGAGACGGTCTGCCCCACCGCGGTGCCGGCCGCCGTGATGGCCCTGGTGTCTTGCACGAGAGCGGTGTTGCCCGACGTCTGCTGCACCTTGACGGTTTCTGTGATCGTGGCGGGCAGGCCTGTCTTGATGGCGCCGGCCAGGTTGCCGGTCGCCAGCGCCGCCGGGTTGAACAACGAGCGGATCGTGCCGTCGTAGGTCCGGGTCGTGTTGTAACCGCTCGGCATGCGTGCAATGTACGAGGGTGTGATCCACCAGGCCATGAGGGCGGCGGCGATGAGCAGGACGAGCCCGATCACACCTGCTGAGATTGCGGTCTTGCGCATGATGACTCCAGTCACGCACGCCGCCCAGGTCACCCCGTTGCCGTTCTGGTCCAGACGGCATGCCTAATAGCGCCGTCGGGTGATGCGAGCATTCGCGTCGCCCGCTGCCACAGAGAAAGAGAGAAAGCTGACAAGGTCAGTCAGCAGATTCCACCCCCTTTGCCTGCCGGCCGCCGCCCGTCGCGGCATGACCTTTTACTGGTGGGGTTACCGGCGGGGCTTCGCTTGTGCCCAGGGCCGTGACCTCGGCGAGTCCTTCCTCAAGGCAGGCAAGCAGTACATCCGGGTCCGGCACCGCGGCCGTGTCGATGTTGACGCCGATGTGGCAGGTGCCCGCATAGGAAAGCAGGGTGGTGTTGAGCGAGGCCCCGATGGTGGGCCCGAACGCGCACAGGCCGGTGACCTTCCCGCCGGCGAGGTAGACCGGGGCCGGCGGGCCGGCCACGTTGCTCGCCAGGAAGTCGACGTGCTTGAGTACCCCGCCCACATAGCCGACAGGCAGCATGTTGAGCGCCCCGGCGATCACGCCGGTGACCGGAAGCGACGGCTCGCTGCGTGCCGCCTGGATGACGCGGTGCAGGGCGCGTATCCGGGTCGCCGGGTCTGGCTCGCCGACCGGCACGATCAGCCGCTGCAGGGTGATCTTGTTGCCCCAGCTCGTGTCGTCGGCGTCCCTGAGGTTGAGCGGGACGACGGCCCGCAGGGACTCGGCCGAGGTGCCATGGCGCTCGTGGTACCTGCGTAGTCCCCCGGTGACGACCGCGAGGTAGGCGTCGTTGACGGTCCCGTCCGCCGCCTTGGCCGCCGCCCTCAGCGCATCGAGGGAGACCTCCATCGTGGCGAGATGGCGTGTCGTCGCCCGGTCGCGCATCTTGGGTGACATGGCGCCCGAACTCGGGCCGGCCGTCCGGTAGACCGAGCGGGCCATCGCGACGGCGCCGGCGGCGACGCCGGCCGGGTCGCGGACGGAGCGGAGCAGGGCAGGGACGGCTGCCTCCGCCCCGCGCCGAGCCAAGTCGGTCAGCTGGCTGGTCACCTGGCCGGCGGCGTGGCTGAGCAGCGCGAACTGGTCCACCGTCTCGCCCGGCGGTTCCGGCGGCATCTCGCCGAGGCGGCGGGGCTTGCGCTTGGCGTCGGCGATGACGCCCAGCATGTGCATCCCGCCCATGCCGTCCGACAGTGAATGGTGGATCTTGACGATGAGCGCCGCTTCGCCGTTTTCCATGCCTTCGACCAGGGTGAGTTCCCACAGCGGGCGCGCCCGGTCGAAGGCATCCATCGCCAGCCGCCGCGCAAGCCGGACAACCCCGTCACGGGTCCCTGGCTCGGGCGCGCGGACGCGGCGGACGTGCCAGTCCAGGTCGAAGTGCGGGTCGTAGGTCCACCGGGGGACGATGACGGGGACGGGGGAGTCGACGACGCGCTGGCGCAGCGAGGGCACGAGCCGGGTTATCCGGTCGACCCGCGCCACGAGTGCGTCCCAGCCGGGCGCCCGGTCGAGCCAGACGGCCACGACGATGGGCGGCCTGAGCACGGGATCGCGCTCCATGTGCCAGGAAAACGCGTCGGTCGCGCCCATGTAGGCACCGCTAGGCGTTGTCATCTTTCGAAGGTACGGCCGCATCCTCCGGCTCCGGCAGGGCCGGAGGTCCCGAAGACTCCGCTGCACGGCCCGCCGCGCTGATAAACGGACTAATCCGAACGAATGGTGATTTCACCCGACACCGAGGCCATGACCGCACCCGTCCGCTTTTCGTGCATATCCCCGGCGAGCGAAACGAGCTCCCCGAGGCCCGCATTGGCCGCCGCTTCGCGGCGTCTCCGCGTGCACCCGCCGCAGCAAAGTCGTGTTCCTACTGGTCATGAGGAGGGCGATGGCTCATGTCGACACCACGGTCATGACCGTGTGGCCGATCCTGATCTTGTCGCGCCTCTTCAGCAACTGGACGGAAAGGATGGGGCGCCCGTTCAGCGTAGTGCCGTTGGTGGAGTCGAGGTCTTCGACGTACCACAGCCCGCGAACGGTCAGGAAACGGGCGTGCTGGCCGGAAGCGAAATCATCGTCAATAATAAGGCTGCCCTCACGGCCGACCGTGAAGTCGGTACCGAAGCTATGACGCTGCTCTCCGAGCTGAATGACCAGGGACTTACCTGGAGGCGGCTCACGGACCGTGCCGCCCGCTTCCCCGGCGACCGCGGACACGGCCGTCTTCCAGGCTCGCTGCTCCTGCTTGGTGATGTCTTCCCAGGGCAGGAGGGGTTTGGCAAGGGCGCCGCGGTAAGCCTCGTAGGCAACTTGCGCGAGGCGGTCAAGGAGGGTGGCCACATTTCGATAATGCCAGAAATGCCGGGCTCTGCCGGCATCCGCGGTGCTGCTCAAAGGTGAGCGCGGATGCCACGCAAGGCAAGCCGCATTTCGCTGGCCGCGGAGTAGCGGTCACGACTAGCCGGCGCGCACGCCTTGACGAGGAATTCCGCGAGATCGGGGCCGAGGTCGGAGCGGAACGCTCTCGGGTCGGTCACCAGCCCGTCGACCACGGGCAGCGCATTCGGGTACGGGTGGTTGCCGTTGCAGAGCAACTGGTAGAGCAGCACGCCGACGGCGAACAGGTCCGTGGACGCGTCCCAGTGCGTGAGCTCCGCGTCGGGCGGCTGATAAGGCGGCGTGCCCGACTGCGTATGCACCGGGTCGCCGAACCGGGATGCGATGTTGAAGTCAAGCAGCTTAGCTCCCGCGCGGGTAAGCACGACATTGCGCGGCTTGACGTCGCGGTGGATCAGCCCGTCAGGGTGAAAGGCGACGAGCGCCTCGAGCAGGTCGAGTGCGACGTCCACCGCCTCCCGGTCACGAAGGCTTCGCTTCCCGGTGACGAACTCCTCCAGTGACTCACCGTCAATGAACTCGGTAATGAGGTACCAGTCGCCCGCGCCGGTCTGGTCGGCCCAGAAGACCTCCACCACGTTGGGATGATGGATGTCCCGCAGGGCGCCGATCTCGCGGCGCACCGCCTCGTACCCGGCGGCGGTGTTGAACAGCTTGAGTGCCCGCTCCTTGCCCTCGACGCTGTCACGCACACGGTAGACCTTAGAAAACCCGCCTTGCCCGAGCACCTGGAGGATCTCGAAGCGGTCCTCGAGTACGTCACCGACGACATGGCCGGCCGCCCCGGTCCCGATCTCGGTCCCGATCTCGGTCAACGGCGCGGACCGCACCTCCGCCTGGCCGGGTTCTTCCCGGAGCGCCCGGCCGCCGGCTGAGCGCAGGGTGGCGGCCGGTACCGCCCTTCGCCCGGCGGCCGGGAGCGGACGGGTGCGGCGCGCGTGCCCCGGCCCGGCGGAATCCTCCCGCACGTGCTTGATTCCCCCGACGGCGTACATCAGGCACGGGTGCAGCACGTAGGCGTCCACGTCCGGCGGGAAGTGGAACTGCTCGACGTCGCCCATCGAGTAGAACCGGCGCTGCCCGAACTCGTCGACGTACCCGAGCAGCCCGTTCTGCCACAGCACGGAGGCGAGGTTCGTCGGCGTCTCGAAGTGCAGGTCCGCCACTTCCTGCAGGGCCGCGAGGTCCCCACGGGAGAACTGGTCAACGCCCATCATCCGAACGAAGGAGCGGACATCCTCCTGTATCCCGCTGATGTACGACTGTGTGCTTGTGAACAGCTCGGAGTAGTCCTGCAGTGCGGCGTTCTTGGGCATCAGGTCCGACGAGATCTGGTTGGCGCACTGCGCGAGCTGGGAATCGCCGAACCGCCTGGCGCAGCGTTGCACCACCCCCGCGACGGCCGCCGCGGGCAGGCCGTCAAGCCCGGCCTGCTTCTGGCGCAAGACCTCCTCGCTCAGCTCGTTGCCGAGCGAGATGATGTCGCGCGGGATCAGCCTGGTGTGGCCGAGCAGGTAGTCCTCGATCGTCGCGTCCCCGTTGGGCCCCGGCCAGCTGCCGTTGACCCCGAGCCAGTCGTGGATCGTCGGGGGCCCGCCGGTGGCGCGCCGCATCAGCAGCGAGACAGGCAGCCGCCGCAGCTTCTGCTCGAGTAGGTAAAGCAGCGAGCCGCGCTCCCAGGTCAGGACCCGGATGTGCGGCTCGTTGTAGTACCGCGGCGCATGTTCTGACCGGTACACCGACGACATGACGATGTCGCGGATGCAGACGACGACATGCAGCCTGCCGCCCAGCTTGTGATCCCGGAGCAGCCGCATGACCTGGTAGAACAGCCCCTCCTGGCACTTCAGCCAGTACATCGGGGCGTGGCTGAACTCCTCGTCGATCGCGTCAAGGTAGAAGTAGATCGGCTTGCAGCCGCTGACCATCTCGCCGAGCAGGTCCTCCAGGTCGTCCCAGAGCGGATCGTCAAGGTACGCGGACAACTGGTGGGCGTTGTTCTGCTGGTTGATGATGTCGCGGACCTCGCTGTAGATCGACCGCGGCCGGCGGGAGTCACCAAGCAGCCGCCCGTACGACTGCTCGATCTCCTGCGCCTGCTCGTCGCGCACCTGCTGACGCAACTCGGGATGGCGCAGCAAATGAGAGGCAAGCGACCGCATGATCGCGCGCTCCCAGATCTGCATCCACTTCTCGACAAGGACACGGTCGGAAAACCACTGGCACGCCTTGACGATGACTTCCGTCTTCGGCAGGCTCTGCTGCGGCGCGGCCGCGTAGACGGAATCCTGATGCGACTGGAAATCCTGAAGACGCCGCAGGTAGACCGTCTTGCCGGCGCCGAGCTTGCCGACGATTACCCGGACCATCGAGTCGTTCGCGCGGGTCGCGAGGTGACCGTACGCGGGATTGCCGCCGAAATCGACGAACTCGCTGATCAAGTCCTCGATGTCGGCCCGCGACCCGTCCGGGTTGCCGAACGGCCCCACCGGGTCAAGCCGACGCCGCCTGCTGCTCATCCGCGCTCCTCGCCCGAATCGTAACGCTCCCCGGTAGAAAGAGCCACGCGGAGTGGCGATACGTAAGGTGGCTGTATGGCGAACCGTGTAGCGCTGACGCTTGCGTGCTGGGACTACGACCGGACGGCCGCGCTGGCCAGCGGGGATGTCCGGCCGGAAGGCGTCGACCTGACCTACCTGAGCCTGCCGGTGGAGGAGACGTTCTTCCGTATGCTGCGGTACCGCGAGTTCGACGCGGCGGAGATGTCGCTGTCCTCGTACGTGCTGAGCCTGCTTGCCCCGGATCCCCCGTTCGTCGCCATCCCCGCGTTCACCTCACGGGCGTTCCGGCACAACGGCGTCTACGTGGGCACCGGGTCGGGCATCGGCTCGCCCGCCGGCCTGCGCGGCCGCACGGTCGGGGTGGCGGAGTACCAGCTGACGGCGAACGTGTGGATCCGCGGCATCCTGGCCGAGCACTACGGCCTGCCGGTGAACGCCGTCCGCTACCGTACCGGCGGCCTGCACTCGCCCGGCAGGACCGCCAAGGTGAGCCACGACGTCCCGGCAGGCGTGGAGATCGAGCCGGTACCGGGGGACCGCACGCTGTCGGGCATGCTGGCCGCGGGTGAGATCGACGCGGTGTACAGCCCGCGCACGCCGCAGGCGTTCCGTCAGGGACGCGCGCGGCGGCTGTTCGCCGACCCGCGGGCGGAGGAGGAGCGGTACTTCGCGGCGACCGGCATCTTCCCCGTCATGCACGTTATCGTGCTGCGCCGTGACGTGTACGCCGCGCGCCGCTGGCTCGCGCGGTCGCTGTTCAAGGCCTTCGAGGAGGCCAGGCGCGCCGCCCGAGAGCGGCTGGCGGAGACCGCCGCGAGCAGGTACATGCTGCCCTGGCAGTACGCGGAGGCGGAGCGGACCGCGGCGGTCATGGGGGAGGACTTCTGGAGCTACGGTCTTGCGGGCAACGAGGCCGGGCTCCGCACCTTCCTGCGCTACTCCCACGAGCAGGGACTGGCCGGCAGGATGCTCGAGCCCGCGGAACTGTTCGCACCGGAAACCACGGAAGGCTACGTGATCTAGATCCAGCGGCATCCGCGGTCTGGGGGCCTTCGTCTGGGGGCCTTCGTCTGGGGGCCCGCCTCTGGGAACCCGCCTCTGGAAACCCGTCTGACAGGCAGTTACTCTTCCATGCGGTGGGGCGCGGGGTGCGGTCGGTTCGCCCGCGTCCTCGTCGTGGCCCGAAGAGCGGGCCCCGAAGGGACGCGTTCGAACCGCCAGCGCACCCCGCTTCCCGGAGCGCGGAGCCGCGGTGGCCGCGGGTAGAAGCCGCGGGCGGCCGCGGGTAGAAGCCGCGGGCGGCCGCGGGTAACGGGGGCGCGGTGGCCGCTGATGACGAGGCGAGGGCAGCGGGAGCGTCATCGGCCAACCTCCCTGTCACTGTCGGCCCCAAAGGCACTTCGCTGTGACTCCGGCCCGTGGGGACGAGGCTTGGGCGCCTGGAAGCGTCGTGGGCCAACCTCCCTGTCACTACTGGCCCCAGAGGCACCAGCGCCGCGGCCCGGAGGCATGATCACGAAGACTTATGGGTGCTCCCGCGCCTATAAGTCTTCACAACACCACAAACCTCCATGAGAACGCCCTTCCGGAGCGGATCAGGCGAATCCCGGGCGGCCCACCGGCCTCGTCGGTCTCGGTATTCCCTCCCGAATGCCATCGACGGATGGTCACCCGATGCCACTGTTCGATACCTGGGACGAAACCCGAATCTGACTCAGCCATAAATTCGCGTGCGACAATCTAACATACATTGATTTCGCACACTCATCCGTTCTAGACTACTCACAGCAACACCCCGCTTCCGCCCGGGAAGCGGGCAGGCCGCGCCGGTGCAGGAACACCGGACGCGGCCCTAGACCATCCATCCGAGCAAAGCGGAGGACGATCATGCAGACAAGTCTGCCCTACCCCGACGAGCCCGCGCTGGCTCCCGCCGACGACCAGTTCACCGAGCGGCTGCGCGGCCTGAGCGCCAAGCAGCTGCTCGACGCGATGACGTTCCTGTCGTTCTGGTCCCCGCCGGCGTTCACCGCCGTCCTCGACTACTGCGAGGCCGCCGGCTGGGGCTGGTCCGCCTTCGACCCGGACCTGATCTTCGACCCGGACAGCGACGGCGACCCGGACGACGGCCCCGCACCTGTCTGCGCCCGGTGCGGCGGCGACCTGGGCATCTTCTTGAAGTTCGGCCTGGACTGGCGTCACTATCGCGGTCAGGGCCTGGACGACATCGAGCTGTACGACCCGGGCCACGCCCCCGAGCTCACCTGGCGCGCTCCCGCCCGCGCAACCGCCCGACGCCCCGGCGCCCGACGCCCCGGCGCCTGACCCCCGGCGCCGACCCCGCCGGCCGCGAGCCCGGTCCCGCACACCACGGGGCCGGGCCGTGCCGCCGCTACGGCGGTCACAGGCCGAGCGCGGTCGCCAGGTCGTCGGCGTTGACCTCGGGGATCTCGGGCGAGTCGACCTCCAAGGCGGCGGCATCGATCCCGAGCATCCATGCGAGCGTTGCCGTGCCGATTGCCCCGGACGCGACGAGCGCGAGGTGGGCTTCTTGGACGCTGAGCGGGAAGCGCGGCTGAGCTGCCGCGTCCACCCGCATGGTGATCTCGTCGAGCCCCGGCCCGGTCCCCCGGAACCCCTGTCTGGGAACCCCCGCTGACAGGCAATTACTCTTCGAGGCGGTGGGCGCGGGGTGCGGCCGGTTCGCCCGCGTCCTCGTCGTGGCACGGAGAGCGGGCCCCGAAGGGGCGGCGCGTTCGAACCGCCAGCGCACCCCGCTTCCCGGAGCGCGAAGGCGCGGGTGGCCGCGGGTAACGGAGCCGCGGTGGCCGCTGATGACGAGGCGAGGGCGTCCGGAAGCGTCATCGGCGAACCTCCCTGTCACCGCCGGCCCCAGAGGCACCAGCACCGCGGCCCGCAGGCATGATCACGTAGAGTTTTGGGTGCTCCCGCACCTATAAGTCTTCATAACACCACAAATCTTCATGAGAACGACCTCCCGGGGCGGATCAGGTGAATCCCGGGCAGCCCACCGGCCTCGCTGGCCTCGGTATTCCCTCCCGAATGCCATCCGATAAGCGGCACGACCGGGGCACCATGCCAGCGGCCAGCAGCGGCCGCCGGGACCTTGCCATTTACTCGCTGGCCGGGTGAGCCTTCTCGTCGGCGGGGGAGAGCGGTTAGCCGCACATGTTCCGGCCTGGCGTCCGTGCGTACGTGGCGATGATCTCGTCGATGGTGGGAAGCTGCGGCATGGTCTTGCCGACGATGCCGGGCGCCAGGCCCTTGAACAGCTGCCCCATCTCGCCGTAGGGATCTTGCACGTTCTTGAAGGAGCGCGAGATGTCCTGCACCCGGCCGTCCGCCAGGCGCAGCCGGTACGCCGACAGCACCGGCCTTGGGTGGTCTTCTTCGCCGGGGCGGTAGGTGTTCGTCCACACCGGGTCGACCCCGGTGACCTGGCTCCACGGCACCGGCATCGCGTCGGCCGGCGGGCCGTCGAGCAGCATGAACCCCTCGGTGAACGCGTAGAGCAAGACCTGCCGCTTGGGCTCGCGTCCCAGCCAGAAGCTCAGGCCGATCCAGGCGCCCGCGAGGAACGGGTAAGCCATGAGGAACTGCAGCGTGCCAGGGATCCCCGTGGCGGTGACGGCGATAGCGGCAGGGATCCCCGCGATCGGCAGCAGGGCGATCACGTACGTCCTGGTGGGGACGTCCCCGCCGGCCTTCGCGGTGAAGACAGCGGCCACCTCACCGCACTCGAACCGCGCCGCCTGCTGCCTCGCATGCGCCAGCAGCGCGGCGTAGCGGCTACTCTGCTCATCGACACGTCGCTGGAAGCCCTCACGCAGCCTCCGTTCGGCCTCCGGCCGCATCCGCACCACAGCCTTCCCGGCGCTGTCCGCCTCGCTTCCACGCGTGGCCTCACCCGAAGTACGTACCGGAAGGCAGAATGGCTTGGCGCATGCCGCCACAATTCGGCGCCCCCGACCCCAGGCCCAGGCCCCGCCCCGGCCCCGGCCCTGGGGCCCCTGCGGCAGGGGGCTGTGGTGACGTGCGGTGCCGCTGGGCAAAGGCTGGGGCAAAGGCTGCGGCTAAACCGCGCCGCGGGCCGGGCCGGCGCCTGGCTGACCCGCGCCGATACGATTTGAAATGCAATTTCCATGGCATTCGAGTGGTGACCGCCGCAGCCCGTGAATGCTTCGCTGAAAGTTCTCTGAATAGTCACTGATCAGACATTCAATTTGCTCAGCGCCGCGTCCATCGTTGGCCGCGAAAGGAGATCACATGAACCGAGAAAACGGGTCTAGATCAGCCGGCCGCATGACCGCGCTCGTCGGCGTCGCGACGCTGATCACGGGTTTCTGCGCGGCCGTGGCCACGTCACCGGTACACGCGGCACCGATATCGCCGGTCGTCAATACCGTGGCGGAAGCCGGCAACGGGTGTCAGCTCGGCAATGGCGCCAAGCACGTCGTGCAGATCACCTTCGACAACGTCCACTTCTTCCCGGACAACCCGAACGTGCCTTCCGACCTGCAGCTCATGCCCAATCTGCTGAACTTCTTTGAAAACAACGGCACGTTCCTGTCCAACAACCACACGCCGCTGATCGCGCACACCGCCGATGACATCCTGACCACGTACACCGGCCTGTACGGCGACAGGCAGGGCATGCCGATCTCCAACGACTACCAGGTCTACCAGGCCAACGGCGCCGGCGGGACGTTCGGCACGACCGACAGCGCGGGCTCGTTCGCCTACTGGACCGACCCCGTCTACGACACCTCGCCGACGGCGACCGACACCAACCCCAACATGGTCTACTCCCCGGTCCCGCCGGCTACCGCGAAGACGCCGGTGAGCCCGACCACGGAGGCGCCCGCACCGTGGGTGCCGTTCACCCGGGCGGGCTGCAATGTCGGCGACATCGCCACCGCGAACGCCGAGCTCGAGAACACCGCCGTGGACATCCCCAAGGTGTTCGGCGTCGGCTCGCCCGAGGACGAGCAGCTCATCAACGACCCCGACTCCTACAAGGACCCGGAGACGGCGGACTACGTGGGCCTCGCGGTGCACTGCCCCAAGGGCAGCGCGCTCTGCGCGGACGCCACCGGCACCAAGTACGGCCAGACCACGCCGTCCAGCACCGCGGTCACCGACTCGCTCCCCGACGAGCCCGGCGGCTACGCCGGCTACCAGGCGCTGTTCGGCGCGAAGTACCTGGACCCGGTGCTCGGCGCGGGCGCGGGCAGCGTGACCCGCGACGGGTACGAGGTGACCAACTCCGCGGGCAACCTCGTTGACCTGAACGGCAACCAGATCGACGGCGAGTACCTCACCAACTACCCCGGCTTCCCCGGCTATGGCGACATCAACGCGTCGCAGTCCCTCGCGTACGCGGCGGACATGCTGGAATCCGGCGTGCAGGTGGTCAACATGTACATCTCTGACCTGCACGGCGACGAGTACATCAACGGCCTGACCGGCGCGGGCCAGCCCTGCTACCACGCGCCGAGCGCGCTCGGCAGCGGCAGCGCCTGCTACCTGGCCCAGGCCGCGTACTACAACCAGGCCTTCGGCACGTTCTTCCAGCGGCTCGCCGCCGAGGGCATCACCCCGCAGAACACCCTGTTCGTGCTCAGCTCGGACGAGGGCGACCACGAGGCGGGCGCCAACGTCGGCCGGGCGATCCAGCCCACCCCCGCCGGCTGCGACGGCGTCACCACCCCCTGCACGTACCCGGCCGGCACCTTCGGTGAGCTCGAGGGCAACGTCACCGGCCTGCTGAACGAGGAGACCGGCGACACCACGAAGTTCGGCATGGAGTACGACACGGCGCCCGAGTACTACGTCAACGGCGACCCGTCGGAGTCCTCGGCGGAGGTCAGGACCTTCGATCACGACATCGCGGCACTCACCGCCTACAACCCCTATGCCGGCGCCACCCAGAAGATCGCCAACTACCTCGCCGACCCGACGGAAGAGGCGATCCTGCACATGGTCAACGCCGACCCGGCGCGCACCCCGACGCTCGCCGAGTTCGCGAAGCCCGACTATTACCTGCAGCAGGGCTCGGCGACCTGTGACGCCACCACCACCGGCGCCGCGGCGAGCGCCTACCCGGCGGACTGCGTGACCGTTGACCCGGCCTACGCCTGGGACCACGGTGACTACGCGGCCGAGATCAACAGCAACTACGTCGGCTTCGCCGGCCCCGGCGTCCTGCACCTGGGACTCGACGGCTCCGGTCCGGCCGCCGGCCCCAGCTCGGCCGGCGCGAACAGTGGCCAGACGGAGGTCACCGGCCTGAACCTGCAGGGCCCGTGGACCGACGAGACCGACATCCAGCCGACCGAGATGTACCTGCTCGGCCTGCACACCGACTACATACAGGACGGCCGGGTCATCACCCAGATCCTGGCCAGCCCGAACGGGGCGCTGCGCAACCCGCTGGTGACCGAGCTCGGTGAAGAGTACAAGCAACTCAACTCCAGCGTCGGCCAGTTCGGCGCGTACACGCTGACCGCTTCGACGAACGCGATCGAGTCAAGCACCGCGGGTGACGCCGAGTTCACCACAGTGAACAAGGCGCTGACCGCGCTTGACCAGCAGCGCGACGCGCTGGCCAACGTGATCAAGACCGAGTTGTACAACGCCGAGAACTATGGCGCCGCGGTGCCACTCGCCGGCGTGCAACTCGTCGCGGCGAAGCTCATCATCGCCGAGGCGCAGGCGCTCGCGGCACACAGCTAGGCACGTTACGCAAGCACCCGGGGATGTCAGCCGCCAGGCAAGGACATCCCCGGGTGGCGTACGTGCGCGCTGCCCTTACCAGCGCGAACGATCCCGGTAAGTCGCGCTATGCGGGCGGACGCACGCGGCCATCGAGCTCTTTGCATAGCCCAGGACCACGAATCCGCAGCTTTGCATAGCCGGCGGTTGGACATTTGCCGCAAATCGATCGTGATCATGGGCCTGCGCTATGCAAACATGGCAGGCCGTGGTCCCCGGCTATGCAAACCTGTGCACACATGCCCCGGCGGGCGGGGCAACGGGGCACGGGCGGGGCAACGGGGCACGGACGGGGTCGCTGCCTTAGCGACCGAGGTCGCCGGCCACGCCTCGCACGCGGTGCAGTGCCTCCGTCAGCGCCGCGGCCTGACCCGCCGTCAGCCCGGGCAGGCCGAAGTCGGCCTGGTTGAGCGCGTCGGTCGCTTCCTCGGCGAGCGCCCGGCCGGCCGGCGTGATGGCGGCGAGCACGACGCGCCGGTCCGCGGGTGACATGCTCCGCGTGACGAGCCCGCGCTGCTCGAGCTTGCCGATCGCGTTGGTGACCGCCGCGGGATGGACCATGAGCCGGGTGCCCATCTTGCCCATGGGCAGCGCGCCTGACCGGCTGAAGGCAAGCAGCCGCAGGGCCTCGTAGAGGGCGAAGGTCAGGCCGTAGGGCTTGAGCACGTCCTCCACCCGCGACAGCAGCAGCTGCTGCACCCGCATCACCGAGGTGACCGCGGCCATGTGATCCGCGTGCTGCGGCCACCGCGCGCTCCACTGGCGGTGGGCCTCGGCGATCGGGTCGAAGGACGCACGGTCGGGCACGCACTTAACCGTACGTGACGTAGCCCGCCACCGCGACAGCCTGTTCCCGCGCACCGGGCTTGACAGGGCCCGACTTGACAGGGCCCGACTTGACAGGCCGCGCGCATAAATTTTAAAGTCAAAATATTGAACAGCAAATATTGAACTGATAAAGGAGGCCCGGTGCCAGCCGTGACGAGTGACCTGCACGTGCCCGCGCACCCGGTGCGCTTCGTCACCTCGACGGCGCTGTTCGACGGGCACGACGCGGCGATCAACATCATGCGGCGGATCCTGCAGGCGCAGGGCGCCGAGGTGGTTCACCTCGGTCATGACCGGTCCGTGGACGAGGTGGTCACCGCGGTCGTCGAGGAGGACGCGCAGGGCGTGGCCGTGAGCTCCTACCAGGGCGGCCACCTCGAGTACTTCGAGTACCTCGCCAAGCGCCTCGACGACGCGGGCGCCGGCCATGTCAAGGTCTTCGGCGGCGGCGGCGGGGTCATCGTACCCGCCGAGATCGAGCGGCTCGCGACGGCCGGGGTGCGGATCTTCTCGCCAGAGGACGGCCAGCGGCTTGGCCTCGCGGGGATGATCAACGAGCTGATCCGGTCCGCGGACACCGACCTCACCGAGGATCAGCCGGCCGCCGACGCCGTCCTCGCCGGAGACAGGCGTGCCCTCGCCCGCGCGATCACCTGCCTGCAGGCAGGCCGGCTCGCCGCGCCGGTCCGGCAGCTGCTGACCGAGGCGGGCGCCGGGCGGACCGTCCCCGTGCTCGGCATCACAGGGACCGGCGGTTCCGGTAAGTCGTCGCTGACCGACGAGCTTGTCCGCCGGTTCCGCACCGACCAGCAGGACAAGCTGCGCATCGCGGTGCTCGCGGTGGACCCGACGCGGCGGCGGGGCGGCGGTGCCCTGCTCGGTGACCGCATCCGGATGAACTCCCTGGACGGCGAGCACGTGTTCTTCCGGTCGCTGGCCACCAGGGGAGGGGGAGGAGGGCTGGGCGGGCGTGAGCTCCCCGGCGGCATGACGGACATCGTCACGGCGTGCAAGGCCGCCGGGTACGACCTGGTGATCGTCGAGACGCCGGGCATCGGCCAGGGCGACGCCGGCGTGACCGGCCTGGCGGACGTGTCGCTGTACGTGATGACGCCGGATTTCGGCGCCGCGTCGCAGCTGGAGAAGATCGACATGCTCGACCTCGCCGACGTGGTGGCGGTCAACAAGTTCGAGCGGCGCGGCGGCGCGGACGCGCTACGGGACGTGTCACGGCAGCTGGTACGCAACCGGGAGGCGTTCGGCGCCGCACCGGACGACATGCCGGTCTTCGGCACAAGCGCCGCGACGTTCAACGACGACGGTGTCACCGCCCTGTACAAGCACCTGGCCGGCCTGCTGCACGACGCGGGCCTGCCACTCGACGCGGGCACGCTGCCTGCCGTGCCCGGCCGGGCGTCGGCAAGCGCGGCGTCGGTCATCCCGCCCGCCCGGGCCGGCTACCTGGCGGAGATCGCCGCCACCGTGCGCGGCTACCACGAGCAGACGGAAAATCAGGCCGCGGCGGTGCGCCGGGTGCAAAGGCTCGCCGCCGTGCACGCGGAGCTTTCCGAGGCAGCAGAACGAGAGCGGCTTGCCCTGGCCGGCGGCCCGTCGACGGGGAGCGCGGAAGGCGAGCATGCGGTGGCTGCCCTGGCCGCCGGCCCGTCGACGGGGAGCGCGGAAGGCGAGCATGCGGTGGCTGCCCTGGCCGCCGGCCCGTCGACGGGAAGCGCGGAAGGCGCCGTCGCTGAGCTGCTTGACCGCGCGCGCCGCGCGGTGACAGAAGACAGCGCCAGGCTGATCGACGGCTGGCCCGCCCTCGCCGCGTCGTACGCGGGGAACGAGCAGGTGGTGCGCGTCAGGGACAGGGAACTGCGCACCGAGCTCACCCGCGAGTCGCTGTCCGGCACGCTCGTACCGCGGGTGGCGCTGCCGCGGTTCACCGACCACGGCGAGCTGCTGAGGTTCCTGCGCGAGGAGAACCTGCCCGGCTACTTCCCGTTCACCGCGGGGGTGTTCCCGTTCAAGCGCGACGGCGAGGACCCGGCGCGGATGTTCGCGGGCGAGGGCGACGCGTTCCGCACCAACCGGCGGTTCAAGCTGGTGTCCGCGGGCAGCCAGGCGACCCGGCTGTCCACCGCGTTCGACTCGGTCACCCTGTACGGCCGCGACCCGGGGGAGTCGCCCGACATCTACGGTAAGGTCGGCACCTCCGGTGTGTCGATCGCGACACTCGACGACATGAAGGCGCTCTACGACGGGTTCGACCTCGCCGCCCCGACGACATCGGTGTCGATGACCATCAACGGACCCGCCCCCACCATCCTTGCCTTCTTCCTGAACACGGCGGTCGATCAGGCGGTAGCCACCTTCCGTTCTGATTATCACCGGGAGCCCACCGCGGACGAGGCGCGCGCGCTGCGCGCCCGGGTGCTTTCGACGGTGCGCGGCACGGTGCAGGCCGACATACTCAAGGAAGACCAGGGGCAGAACACCTGCATCTTCTCCACCGAGTTCAGCCTGCGGATGATGGCCGACATCCAGGAGTGGTTCATCGAGCACCAGGTGCGCAACTTCTACTCGGTGTCGATCTCCGGCTACCACATCGCCGAGGCGGGCGCCAACCCGATCAGCCAGCTCGCGTTCACCCTGGCCAACGGGTTCAGCTACGTGGAGTCCTACCTCGCCCGCGGCATGAAGATCGACGACTTCGCGCCGAACCTGTCGTTCTTCTTCTCCAACGGCATGGACCCCGAGTACACGGTGATCGGCCGGGTGGCCCGGCGGATCTGGGCGGTCGCGATGCGGGACCGGTACGGGGCGAACGAGCGGTCGCAGAAGCTCAAGTACCACATCCAGACCTCGGGCCGCTCGCTGCACGCACAGGAGATGGCGTTCAACGACATCCGCACCACGCTGCAGGCGCTGTGCGCGGTCTACGACAACGCGAGCAGCCTGCACACCAACGCCTACGACGAGGCGGTCACCACGCCGTCCGAGGAGTCGGTGCGCCGGGCGCTGGCGATCCAGCTGATCATCAACAGGGAGTGGGGCCTGGCGCTGAACGAGAACCCGCTGCAGGGCTCGTTCATCGTGGAGGAACTGACCGACCTGGTCGAAGAGGCGGTGCTGCGGGAGTTCGAGGCGATCAGCGAGCGCGGCGGCGTGCTCGGCGCGATGGAGACCGGCTACCAGCGCGGTCGCATCCAGGACGAGTCCATGCTGTACGAGCGGCGCAAGCACGACGGCACGCTGCCGGTGATCGGCGTCAACACGTTCCGCGGCGTCCGCGGCGATGAGGCGGCCGCCGCCGCGATCCCCCTGGCCAGGGCCACGGAGGAAGAGAAGAAGTCCCAGCTGGAGCGCGTCCGCGACTTCCAGGCCAGGCACGCGGGCCAGGCGCCCGCCGCCCTTGAGTCGCTCAAGGACGCCGCACGCTCGGGCGGCAACGTGTTCGCCGTGCTTATGGACGCCGCTCGGGTGTGCAGCCTGCAGCAGGTCACCGAGGCGTTCTTCGAGGTCGGCGGCCAGTACCGGCGCAACGTCTAACCCGTTCAGTGAAAGCAGGAACATTGACTGATATCGCGCGCGTCGGCCTCGTCGGCCTC
>Ga0335078_10002781_pt1 | contig 26377 bp, 36 predicted proteins | sample Lox_Sample_32_FD_206711 | JGI IMG/M metagenome (GOLD analysis project Ga0335078, IMG submission 206711) | Soil microbial communities from Loxahatchee National Wildlife Refuge, Florida, United States - Lox_Sample_3.2 | ecosystem: Environmental > Terrestrial > Soil > Wetlands | place: USA... | reverse complement strand
CGTTGACGTTCGCGGTGCTGCTGCTCACCGGGGCGGCGCTCGGCGACCGGCTGGGACGACGCCGAATGTTCGCAGTCGGGCTGGCCATCTTCACCCTCGCGAGCGCGGGCGCGGCCGTATCGGGGAGCACCGATGCGCTGATCGCCGCGCGCGCGTTGCAGGGACTCGGCGCCGCGATCGTGCTGCCGCTCACGCTGACGCTGCTGGCCGAGGCCGTTTTGCCCGCGCGGCGCGGGATGGCACTCGGTATCTGGGGCGGCGTCAGCGGTCTCGGGGTGGCGATCGGACCGCTGGTCGGGGGCGCCACATGGCTACGTAATATGCGGCATGGCTTTGTCAAGCAGCGGATCGCCGGACGCGGTTCCCAACCGGGAGCTCAGCCTGTTCTCCTACGAGATTCTCGGGCTGGTGGGGCGCGACGGCGCGGCGCCACACGAGCTGCTGCGGCTGGCCAAGCGCGGCCGGTTCTTCGCCTGGGCGGGCGAGAGCCAGTACTACACCGAGCCCAAGCGCCTCGCCCGGCTTGGCTACCTGATCTCGCGCAAGGCGCCAGGCAGGACGCACGAGCGCACGGTCTACACGCTCACCGACAAGGGTCTAAAGGCCTTGCGCGACTACGCGGCGACGCCGGTCACGTTCACGCCGCTGAAGAGCGATCCGCTGGTGCGCCTGTTGATCTGTGACCTCGTCGGCGAGGACGTGACGCGGCACAGCATGGCCAGCCTGCGCGACGACATCGCGGATATCCAGGCCCGCCTTGGTGACGCCGAGGAGACGGCACGCGAACTCCCCCACCGCGAAAAGTATCTACGGCTTGTGATCACCTTCATGCGCCACCTGCTCGAGCTGCACCTGGACCTCGTCGATCAGGTCGACCGCGAACTCGCCCCGGGAAAGCCCAAGCCCGCTCCCAAAGCCTAACGCCGTCAGCCGGACAAGCGGCGGTCGAGATCAGGCCGGATTTCCCGGCAGCCGCGGCACGGTCGGGCCACCGCCGCGCAGACCGCGGAAGTCGGTGGTGTCTCGCTTCGGCCAGCACGTGGCAAACCGCGATCGCCGCGGCCGCCACTGCGCGATCGTCGCCGACGCCGGACCACGCCTCGGTCGTGAACGCCACGCGAAGTCGTCCGGGTCAGCGCCCACCTGATCGAGATCGAGCGCCTCCGGCGGTGAAACGCTGTACTTGTCGCCGACCGCCGGCCCGCAAATACCCCAGCGTCGCCAGTCCCGCCGCCCGGAACCGGCTCATCACCGTTGCATCGTGTCTCGCCACAGCCCGCTCAACACTCCTGCTGCCCAGGAAGAACGGCACGCCCTGCGCGACCGGGCCGCTGTCCTTGATCACGAGCGGCACACCCGCCAGCACGCCGTCGTCCGCAAAATCCAGCGCCGCATCGAACACGGGAAGCGCAAGCGCATTCAGATCAGCGTCGGCCTGCCCCAGCGCGTCACGCGCCACCACTTCCACCTCCCCCTTACTGACTTGCCCGGACACAATCAAGCGAGCAAGGCCCACCCCATCCAGCTGCACGTACTCCTCAAGATTCATCCGACCCTTCCTGAGCCAGCACCCCAGCGGCTCGACTTGACCGGGCAGAGGATCATCGACAGACAGCTCCAGCGCATCGTGGACAGCACCACAGTCATTGACGAACCACGCACCCCGGCGAGAGCTTCATGCACCCGCCGGGATGGGTTCGCGCAAACCTGCTCACACCTCGACCGGCACGGATCCGCCGCGGCAGGATGGCTCGTGGCTTGCTGGGATCCTCGCTCTGCGATGTCGGGCGGGCGCCTGTACGCTCCGGCCGACTCGACCGAGGAGGCTGCAGCGCATGCTCACGAACGTCCCCGTTTGCGCAACCCTGCCAACCAGCAACCTCAACCGCGCTAGGCGCTTTTATCGCGAGGCGCTCGGTTTAGCCGAGGGGCCACTCAGCGTCGAGGGTGGCGTCTTCTTCGCGGCCGGCGGAGGAACGAGCCTTCGGATCTACGAGCGCCCGCCCGGCTACACACCGGCTGAGTACACGGTCGTTGGTTTTCTCGTCGAGGACCTGGAGGAAGAGATGTCCGAGCTGCGCGGTCGGGGCGTCACGTTCGAGGAGTACGACCTGCCGCACCTGAAGACGGAGAACGGCGTCTACACCGACCGGCAGCGTGGCGCGAAAGGCGCCTGGGTAAGGGATCCCGACGGCAACATCCTCGCGCTCACTCAGCTACCGAACAACTGAGGCGGCGACGTCGGCGCACCGGCGGGATCTCGGGCGCTGACCACGCCCACGTGCGTCCGCGATCGACGAGCTCGATCCGACGTGACCACTCTGCCAGGGAGAGCACCCACGATTCGAGGTGGCCGGCGCCACCGCCGGTCTGCCGCAACCGGAGACAAGCAGTTACGAAGCCCTCGGCTCCGATGCCCGTGTGGGCACGGATGGGGGGTCTCGCACCGCGTCGAGGCCACATCTGCCAATCGCCAATCTCCAGCCGGGGTGCGTAGTCGGCTGGCCGGCCGTGGTTGCGGATCTGCGAGGTGTTCCGCTTTGGCACAAACGCAGGTGCGGCGCCGCCGTCGATACGCGGCCGCGAGCGCGGATCATTGTCGGTCCATCGGTTCACGATCGCGTCGACCGTGAGCTTCTTGAGGGCCGGATCGAGCAGGCCGCTGGCGGTGGCGAGGTCGAGAACCTGTGGATACGTGCTCACCGAACCCGTCAGGAGCGCGGTTGCCACGGGTGAGACGGTGTCGGCGACATCACGCATGTCGACCAGGACGAACACTGCGACCACCTCGGCGCCCACACCGGTCAGGGAGGCGGTGAAGCGTTCGACGGACGTGCCGCTGGAGATCGCGTCGTAGGTTCCCCGCCTCCATGATCCCGAGGCCTCCGCCTGTAGCCACGAGAAATCCCGCTTCGGTGAGAGCCTTCGCCGTCTCAGCGGCGAGTCGATAGCCGGGGGCATCCCGCGGGGTCGACGGCCCCACCCATGACGCCAACGATGTGCCGTCCCTGGGCGACAGAGGCCCCGACGTAGGTGCGCATAGCCTGGTCGACGCCTTGATCGTGAAGGACCTGGGGCGATTGCCTCGTCAACCTCTTCAGATGGAACGCCGGAAGCCTTGATGTGAGCGGCGAGACGGGCGTCGAGGCTCTGCATCGGCGCGTCCGACTCATATCCGGCCATGAGCTCGTCGACTGTATAGAGGCTGTCGCGGCCCGGGTCGTACGGCCTGGCGCTGCCCAGCAGCGTCGCGATCTCGCGAGGCGTCGATGAGGTGATCGGGTCCATCACATCTCTTTCCAGCTGTGACGCGATTGGTCGCAGCGTTCGCAGCACCCGCGATCGTCAGCGCTCCGACCGAGTTGAATCAACCGGCGCAGCGCGTGATCGCGCGACGGCGTGGGGCTGCCGGCTTACAGCGAGACGCGTGCTGATGTGTCCGCAACGCCCGGCTTGACGTATGGCCCGGCACCCCGGACCTCGAGGTCGAAGTAGTAGAGCGTCAGCTGGATGGCGGCGAACGGCACGGTGAACGTGTACACGAGGGCAGCTGCGAGATTGATGAAGTTGAGCGAGTGGTCGGTGAGGAGAAGCAGCCCCACGCCGAGCAGCGGCCCGGAGAGCACGGCGAGCGTGTCGACGAGCGCAGTGAAGCCGAACGTGCGCCACCAGCGGTCTTTCACCAGTTCTGAGCTGCGGCGCAGGGATTCGGTGGCCGACAGGTCCTCGAGCATGCAGGCCTCGGCGAACAGCGACCAGCGGATGAAGCGGTGGATCGCGAACGGAATCCCGACGATGGTGATGGTGAGCAGGAAGATCATCCCGAGCTCGGTCGCCATGCCCCTGCCGAGCGACCGCCATCGCCTGAACACGTGCCGGTACGCCTGACCGGCGAGGATGCGCTGCCCGGCGTCGAGCTCACCCAGGATCACGGCGACCGCGGCGGTCGCAATCACGGACGCAAACAGGCCTCCGATGCCGCCGATGAGGACGGCGAGAAAGGCTGTGACCGCCCCGTGCCGGCCGTCCAGCGCCACGAGCGGTGCGATGCTCGTGAGATGGAAGATCACCCACTGGATCGAGGCCGCGACAAGGTACACGGGAATGAAGATCACGCCGGCGGCTGCGAAGGTCAGGATGTTCGCGGCATAGATGCGAGTGGTTGCCCGAAAGATCTGACCGCCTTGGCGCCGGCGTCGCATGGGATGGGGGTCCGGGGGCCGCCAGGTAGTTATCGCCACGGCGGCGATCAGCGCCACCAGCGCGAGTAGTACGAGCGAGACGAACGGCACCGGATGGAGGAGCGACCAGTTCAACGCGATCGCGCCCCCGTTCACGGCGCCACAAAAGAAGCTCCCGACGCTAAGACCGAACGCCGTGCCGCTCGGGACCTCGATGCTCGTCTCGCGCAACCCATCCGCCCACTCGATCGGGGCTAGCCATTGCTCCTTCGCCGATGGACCGGTGGGGCCATTGTTGATGCCTCGTTCCTTCTGACCCCAGCGTCCTTGGAACCCGAGCCAGGCGTAGAGCGCCGACGCGGATGACGGGACGTCTGGCAGGAGAATGGTCCTGGGTTCCAGCCGCAGGGTGGCGTTGCGAGTGTCGTCGCAACCGAACCCCTCGCTCGCGCCCCGCCCGAGGTACAGCGCACGGCCGAAATAGTTGGCGTGGGATCCCGTGGCGTCGTAGATCACTGGGTGCGTGCCCTGTTTCTGGAGCTTGGTGCTGGTCCACGCCGACCGCTCGCCGCCCGCGTGCTGAGAGAGGTCAACCTCGTACGGGCCGGCTCGAAGCGCCTCGGCCGCGGTCGATGCCGCGAAGTCGACCTGCGCCATCTCCCAGTCGCTCTCGTGCTTGTCGGTGAAGTCGTTGAACGTGTAGTAGAACCAGTACTCAACCGCGAGCTTGCCCGGATGCGATGGATCGGAGGCGACGTGCGCGTAGACGCTCGACGGCCGGCCGTCGTTCCAGCGTCGGAACTGCCGCTCGTAGTGGCAGCCGGGATTGAGCGGATTGCCTGGAAAATCGAGGTAGTAGCCAGCCCCGAGCCCCCACAGGACGGCGGAGGTCGGCGCACGCTTCACGAGCTTCCCGTGCGGATCACGAAGCTGCACGTCCTGCCGGCCCAGCACGATGTCGACGCTCGTGGGCCGGTACGCCTCGCCAGGCCCGCACGCCTTCGGCTGTGGCGCGAGCGAGAGCACCGGCGAATACGTCCTGGCCAGCTCTTCGGCTGCCGGCCCCGCTCCGCGTGCCAGAGCGGGCAGCACCAGGATCAGCATGACCGCGATTGAGACGCCGAGCAAACGCTGGGATCCGGAGCCAATCACGTGCAGTCGGATCTTCGCCTGCCCGCGGCTTGCGATAAAGGCGCGGGGTCTTTCCGGTCCGCTCACCGCGCTCATCGCTCGTACTGTTAGCGCGATAGCTGAGAGGAGCAAGCGATGAGCAAGCCAGGCGAGATCGCGATCGGCGCGCCGGACGAAGCCATCGAGGGGGCGCTGAGGGATCACAGTTGATGCACGTGAGCGTCCAGAAGTTGACGAGCACGACGTGGCCGCGCAGCTCGTCCAGCCCGAGTGGCTTGGAGTTGACCCATGCCGGGGCGCCGGCGAGTGAGGGCATATGCAGACGTTGGAAGAGGGGCACGAGGCGAGTCCGGCTAGGCCGCGGCGGCGGCCTGTGGCTTGGTGTCGCACGATCTACGGCGTCGCCGTTCAGTTGCCCTCGTTGCCGAACAGCTGAAGGAAGAACAGGAAGATGTTGAAGATGTCGAGGAAGATGCTCGCCGCGATCGGGACCGCACTCGACATGTCCGCCCGCCGCAGCCGGTTGAAATCAAAGATCGTGTAGCCGCCGAAGATCACGATGCCCAGCACGGCGTAGATCACGTTGGCGTGGGGGATGTCGACGAAGATCAGCACCACCCCGAACACGATCACCGCGAGCAGCGCCCAGAACAGGAAACGCGCCCAGCTGGAGAGGTCGCGCCGGGTGGCGTAGCCGATCGCGCCAAGTCCCGCGATCGTCGCCGCGGTCGCGCCAGCGGCTTGCCATAGGGCGGCGGGGTCCGCCTTGGCGTACGCGGCGATGACCGGGGCGACCGCGAGCCCGAGCGCCAGGCCGAGTGCGAACAGCAGGCCGATGGCAAGCTGCTCGCGCCCCCGCGCGGTCGCCACCTGAAGCCCGAAGACACCGGCGAAGGCGGCGATGAAGAACAGGATGCCCACGCCGCCGCTGAGGTTGCGCCCGATGTAGGCGCCGAGCGCGGCCAACCCGAGGGTTAGGGCGACCAGGCCCATGACCTGGCCGAAAACGCCCCGGACCTGGTCCCCGGCGAGCGGGGCCGCCGCGCTGCCGCGGCCGATGTGGACGTCGCCGGAGGTCATGTCGGCAGTTCCTCGCCGGCCTGCTCCGCCGCGATGTACGTGGCGTACCACCCGGGCCAGTTCGCGTCCGCCTGCCCGGTCCGCCGCTCGTGCTCGCCGTGGGCCGCCTCGGCACGTCGCAGCGCGCCGGCAAGATCGCATGGCGAGGCGAACGTCGTCTCGCTGGCATCGACCCGACCGGGAAGGCGGTTTGTGATCTCCTGCAACAGCCACCGGTTGCCGTCCGGGTCGCTGAACGTCGCGTACGTGCGGTAGCTCTCGTGATCCGTCGCAGGTCCAGTGAGTTGACCGCTCGCACCGGCAGGTTGGAACTGCGCGCCCGGAGATCCCGCATGGAATGCCTCGGTGATGTTCGCCCCGCGAGCCATGAGCTGCGCGCGAGCAGCCTCGACGTCCGACACGACCAGGTAGAGGTTCTCGGCCGACCCGGGGGACGCCGACGTCATGTCGGTTCCGAACTGGATCGAGGCCGGCGACCCCGGCGGGGTGAACTGAACGATCTTGAAGCCATTTTCGAACGAGAAGTCGGCGTCGAGCCGTCAGCCGAGCCGTGCGTAGAACGCCTTCGCGCGGTCGACATCGGAGACGGGGATGACGACCACCTCGAGCTTCAGATCGACGTTCGTGGCGCCCTCGGTTTGGGCGGCGGCGCTCCTAGGAGCTTCTGTGGTGCTGATGGTTGCCTCCCGCGGTTGATGTGATTGTGAGCATCGTCGCTTCGGGGCTTCCTCGCGCCAGGGGACTCCCTAGTCGACTCCCTGGGCAACCGGACGCGCTCAGTCCACGATGACGAGGAACGGCTTGCCCTTCTCGACGGCATACGTGGCGAGTTCGGACGCATTGCCGGTGCCGACATTGCGCACCGAGTGGACGGTCTCGGCCGGAACCATCAGAGCCTCGCCGGCGCTGTATGTCCTCGGCCCGGCGCGTCCGGGCTGAGCTCGACGCGGTTCTGGATCATGTGCCGCTACGGAACGCTGAGATCGTGCTCCTGCAGATCGGTCCGCCAAAGTCCCGGCGCTGCTATGCCCAGATGAGCTTTGATCAACAGCGCGGGCGAGACGCCCCACGCCTGCTTCTGCACGCGGCGAAACGGCTCGAGCCGCTCGACGCCGAGCTTGCCCGCGAGACCCACCTGGAGGCGCTGGTTGCCGCGATCTATGCCGGTCGCCTTGCGAATGGCACCGACGTTGCTGACGTCGCCAGAGGGGCGCGATCCTCGCCGATCGATCCAGAGCCATTGCCGGCTAAGCAACTGTTGCTGCTCGGTCTGGCCATTCGCCTGACCGAGGGATGCGACGCTGCGCAGCCAACCCTGCGTCGGGCCTGCAGGCCTACCGGGAGGAGGAGCGACGGCTGGACCGTATGTGCCTGGCCTACAACATCGCCGCCGAGGAGCTATGGGACGACGAGGCGTGGCTCGAGCTTTCCTCCAGTCAAGTCGAGCTGGCGCGCGCGACCGGAACTCTGCTCCTCCTGCCATACGCCCTCGACTATCTCGCCGGGGTTCGCGTCCAGAGGGGCGAACTGTCGGTGGCTGGAAAGCTCCTGGCTGAGGCCGAGGGGCTCGAGCTGGGAGTCAGACCGGAGTTTCCGCTTCGCCTCGTCGCCTTCCGTGGGTAGCGGTCGATCGCGTTGCCGCTGGTCGAGGTCATGAACCGCGGGGCGCTCACGCGAGGTGAGGGTTGTGCGATCGCGGCCGTCGGCTACTCGGAAGCCGTGCTCTACAACGGGCTTGGCGAGTACAGGCTGGCGCTCGAGGCGGCGGCGCGCGTCGGTGAGCCGGACGTTGCACATGACGCGGCCGATCGTTTGTCAGAGCGCACGGCCGCCCTGCGCTCAGCATGGGCGACCGGAGCTGCACTACGCTCGCGTGCGCTCGTCGCGGATGGCGCGGCCGCCGAGAACCTCTATCGCCACCCGCCGGGAGCTTCTAGCCACGGGCGAAGTCGTGCGCGCTCGATCGATCGAGCGCCGAGATGATCTCACCGGGCAGGAGCGGCAGATCACAGAGTTAGCCCGCGAAGGCTCTCGAATCCGGAGATCGGCGCGCGCCTGTTCCTCAGTCCGCGAACGGTGGAGTGGCACCTGCGCAAGGTGTTCACGAAGCTCGGAGTCCGCTCGCGCCGCGAGCTGGTGAAGGCGCTGCCGCTTGCGGAGTCCGGCCCGGCGGTCGTCTGAGCACGGTTTGTTCCGGGTTTCCACGGCTAGAGGCGTCGCCGGATGGCGCGCACAGGCGGCGGGACCTCATCAGTCGGCTGACGACGATCGAGTGTCCGTAGTCCTCCTCGGGGGACAGCGGCGGATTGCGGTTGGGTGCTGCGCGGCTGCTGGTCAAACTGCGCCTCGGCGATGCCATGCTCGATAGCGCTCACACCCTCGACGCGGCGGATCGTCGCACCGCATGGGGTGCCGCGGTCGATCACATAGATCAAGCCGGTGCATATTTGACGGACGGGGTGTTCCTGTACTCGGTCGTCGGCGTGCTGGTGACCGGATTCGGTGAGATGGTCGACCTCGAGGACTGCTACGGCCTCGACGTGGTGCGGGTTCCGGTCGGCGACTTGCTTGCGCGTCGGCTTCGAGTCGTGATACCTGGCTGAGACGCAGGCATCTGAAAGCGATTCGACCGCGCGCCGGCCGAGCGACCGCTCGAACTCGCTGTTGGTGTTGAGGCCGAGCGACTCGAGCCGGGCGTTCTGCGCCCGCAGCTCGGGACGGCCGAGCATCTCGAAGAAGTCGGCGAGCGCCCGCGGAAACTCGCTATCCGGCGGCAGTGTCACGCGGTCGACGTATGACTTGGTTCGCGCCATCGCGTCGTGATCGAAGCGCGCGAGTCGTGCCGCGATCGCCTCGACCTCGTCGTCGAGGCGGTCGTCGGCGATCACTCGGTTGACGTAGCCGTATTGCGCCGCGCGCGGTCCGTCCAGGTCGTCGGCGACGAGCAGGATCTCGAGCCCCCGCCCGCGACGACCACACGAGAGAGTCGGGCCATCGGACCGCCACCGGGGACAACGCTCAGGCCGACCTCCGGTTGGCCGACCAGCGTGTTCTCGCGCGAGGCGAAGCGCATGTCGCAGGCGAGGATGAACTCGCTCCCAGCCCCCCGGGCGCGTCCGCGTGTCGAGGCGATGCTGACCACCGGTGCGCGGGACAGGCGCACCAGGACATCGAGCCACGCATGCATCCCGGTCGGACCCACCCCCAGAGCGGCAGTCCTCGCCGGGTCGTGCTTGGTGTCGTAGTGGCAAGGTAGAAGTCGGGGTTGGCGCCGTCGAAGACGACGACGTTGAGGTCCGGATCCTCCTCGATCAGCCCGGCCAACTCGGCAAGCTCGACGACCGTGGTGGCGGTGATTGTGTTGATCGGCGGGTGCTCGAACCTAACGCGGCAGTAGCCTGGGCTACCGCGATCGAGGCTCAGGTGCGTCCGGGGCTGGGACCAGCTGGGGGAAACCCGGCCATTCGGGGAAGGCGTGGTGTCGATGCTGCTCATCAATTCGCCTCGGGAGTCTGGGTCGGCTGCCCGGAGACCCGCGGAAGAGAGCAGCGTCTCCAGAGCAGCGAGCGGAGGGTCAGGCGGTCGGGACGACGATGTGTTTGACCTCGGCCATGTAGCGTCCGGCGGCGGACGCTGCGTCCTCCTGGGTGCTCCCGCCTTCACGAGCGTGGGGCGTATGCCGCGTACCAGTCCCATCAGTCGTGCGGTGGCGCTACCGCCTCGAATTGACCTGATGTATCGAGGTCTCGTGGAGCAGGTCGGCTAGAGACGCGACGTCGGTGCTGTTCTCCCATTCCCGGCCGGCGAGCCGGGTCTTGACCTCCTGGAGTAGCCAGCCGTTGCCGTCCGGGTCGCTGAACGAGGCGTAGGTGAGGTACGAGCGACGTTCCGGGTCGGGCCCCGGAGCGAGGCCGGACTCGACGCGGTGGAACGGCTCGCTGACCTCGACGCCTCGGCCGATGAGGTCGGCACGGGCCGCGTCGATGTCGTCCACCACCGGCTCAAGCCGCTGAACGGAGCCCGGCGGGGTTGTAGTGAGGCCCTTCCCCACCGTGACCGAGCACCCCGAATGGGGTGGGGTGAACTGGACGGCTCGGATGTCCTCGCTGATCGTCAGGTCGGCGTCCAGCCGCCATCCGAGGTTCTGGTAGAAGCGCTTGGCTCGTTCGACATCCGAGACCGGCAACGTCACGACCTCGAGCTTCATGTCGTAGCCCAGCGCGCTCTCCGTCCCGCTGGTCGGTTCGCCGCTTACGGCTGTGCTCGCCATGTTGGACCTCCATCGGTTGCTGTCGATCGCAGACTCGCGCGTTGCCCGCGTGGGCGCCCGTGTGGTCACTGGTCCGAACCCTGGGCACAGGTCATCGGCTGTGAGAGGCTTGGCGCCATGCCTTGGTACCCGGAGCTCTTTTCGGCCTCTGTGCTGGATCGGATTCGTCGGGACGCCGCCGACGCTCGAGCGGCTGAGCCCGTGCCGTACTTCGATGGCGTGAGGTCGGGTGAGATCGACGCGCTCGTCGGGTCGTTCGCCGGCGAGCCGGAGCTCCATCATCCGGTGCGTGGCCGCGTCAGGGGACGTCCTGCGTTCGAACGGTTCGTGACCGACGTCAATGCCTGGCTGAGTGAGCGACATGCGGTCTTCGGCCCCGTGGAAAGGATCATCACCGTCCGGCGTGGGATCGAAGAGACGGTGATGACGCTCGACGGCGAGGCAGGTCGGGTCGAGGTGCCGGTGGCGGTTGTGGCCGACCGCGCCGATGACGGCCGCATCATCGAGCTGCGGATTTACTGGAGCATGTGGCCGCTGACCGGCGAGCATCACCACCGCGCGCCGCTGTTGGAGCCAGACCGCGATCTGCGCGAGCCCGACGTCGTGGGGGATTATCAGCGCGCGCTGGCGGCCGGCGATGCCGAGGCGGCGGTAGCGACGTTCGAGGCCGGCGCCTACGTCCGTGAGCCCGCGGGCAGTGCGTATGTCCATCGTGGCCACGTCGAGTTGCTCGCGCTGTACGAGCGATTCTTCTCGAACGGCGGCGGGATCCGGCTCGAGCGCTGCGCCGTGACCGACGACGGGCGCGCGTGCGCGCTGGAATACAACCTGCTCGGGTGGGGCCGGACGGAGCTGTCGCCGGAGGCCGGGATCGCCGTCTTCGCCCGCGGCGTGAGCGGCAGGCTCGCGAGCGCCCGGATCTATGACGACCTCGAGCCACCGCTCGGCGAGGTGCCGTAGCGCGTCCGGACCAGGGAATAGAGCAGGGGCCACACGGGCGCGACCGATTCGCGGGGGTGGGACGGTGCGATCGGCGCACCCAGGCTGGGACGTCACCAGACGCGATGGAGGTAGCGATGAGCTCGACCGACGACTATGACGTGATCGTTCTTGGGGGTGGGGCGCCCGGCGAACATTGCGCGGCGGCGATATCCGCGCGCGGCCTGCGCGTTGCGGTGGTCGAGCGGGAGTTGGTCGGGGGTGAGTGCTCGTATTGGGCGTGCATCACGTCGAAGTCGCTGCTGCGGCCGGGGGAGGCGGTGCACCAGGCGGGCGAAGCTGGGGCACGGGCCGAGGTCGACGTTGCCGCGGCGCTTGCCTGGCGGGACTTCATGGTCTCTGACTACTCGGACGCCGGTCAGGAGCGGTGGCCGGTGGACCACGGCATCGACGCGAGGCGGTGATCGTGGAGGGCGCTGACCGGGTGCTCCCGCGCGAGCCGGCGTCGCTGGGCGAGGCGCTCGGCGAGGCGCTGCGGCGGGACGGGATCGAGGTCAGGCTCGGGATGCATGCGACGGGCGCGTTGCGCGAAGGCGACGAGTACGTTCTGTTATTTGACGGCGCGGCTGAACTGCGGGGTGATCGTCTGCTGGTGGCCACCGGCCGGAGCCCGCGGGTCGAAGGGATCGGTCTCGAGACAGTGGGGATCGAGCCCGATCCACACGGGATCCGCGTTGATGAGTACCTGCGCGCCGGTGAGCGGCTGTGGGCGATCGGGGACGTGAACGGGATCTGGCCGCTGACGCACGTGGGCGAATACGAGGGGGACGTGGTCGCGGCGAACATCGCCGGCGATCACCGCCGTGCCAACTACGAGGCGGTTCCGCGAGTCACGTACACCGACCCGCAGGCCGGGGCCGTGGGTGCCGTCGAAGCGCGCTACAGCGCCACCGCACCCGTCGCAGACGTGCCCAAGACGGCCACCTACACCCACGCCTATGCCGAGTCGAATGGGTTCTTGACCCTGCTCTCCGATGGCGAGCGGCTGACCGGCGCCTACGCGCTCGGCCCCGAGGCCGGCGAATGGCTGCAGCAAGCGACGCTGGCCATCCGCGCGCACGTCCCGCTGGAGGTGCTGGGCGACACGATCCAGCCCTTCCCGAGCTTCTCGGGGATCTACGACGCCGCGGTGATGATGCTCCGCATGGAGATCATGGACCGGCCGTGCCCTGTCCGACCGATCGATTCACAAATGGCCAGCCTCTCAGCGTGAGGAGCAACGATGACCGCCACCACCACTCCCGTCACCATTCAGCACGAACCGCAGCTGCTCGGACAGACCGTTGTCTTGATCGGCGGCAGCGCCGGCATCGGCCTGGAGACTGCCCGCCGAGCCCGGGCCGAGGGGGCCGAGGTGATCCTGGTCGCGCGGGATCCGGACCGCCTTCAAGCAGCCGCCCGCGAGGTAGGCGCGCGGACGACGGCCGCCCTCGACGCGACCGATGAGGCAGCGCTAGCGCGGTTCTTCGAGGGCCTACCCGAACCGATCGACCATGTGCTGGTCACCGGGCCTGGTCCGAGCTACGGACCCCTCCTCGAGATGGACGCCGATCAGGTGCGTGACGAGCTCGCCGGCCACGTTGTGCTCGCGCTCGACGTCGCACGCCACGCCGCGCCCAGGATGAGGCCAGGGGGCACGCTGCTGTTCATGGGCGGCACCGGTGGCCGGAGGATCAGCCGCCAGCTCGGGCTCGCCCCCGCTGCGACCGCCGTGCTGCCTCCGTTCACGTCCGCACTCGCACTCGAGCTCGCGCCGGTTCGCGTCAACCTCATCGCCGCCGGCTTCGTCGACACGCCCCTGTCGGCATCCTACTTCTCGCAGGAGGGACTTGAAGCCAGGCGCGAGGAGCTACGTACCACACTGCCGATCGGCCGAGTCGTCGGACCGACCGACGTCGCGGCGCTCGCGGTTCACATCATGGTCAACACGGCGCTCACCGGCGCGACGTACGACATCGACGGTGGCCAGCAATTCGTCGCGTGACCCCGGTGTACCCGCGTCTCAACTAGGGATCTGCCGGGGGCGACGGGCGCGGCGGAATGTCGAGGTGAGATCGTCAACTCAAAGGAACATCTCGATCTCCACCATCCGTTACAACCAGACGACGACCGCGACGCCCGAGCAGTTCATCGCGGGGCTTACCGACTTCGGTCCCGGACGCGAGAAGATCTTCGGCAAGAGCGCGGACAGCTACCTCAAGGTGCATTCCCAAGGCCCACACGAGGCGGACGTGACGGAGGGCTCGGGTGGCGTCTGGGAACGCCTGCACTACGACTGGTCCGACCCCAACCGTGTCGTTCTCACGGTGACCGACTCCAACACGTGGAGCGGCCACTCGGGCTACACCTACACGTTCGGTCGCGTTCTGTCGAAGCGCCGAGTCTGGGGAGCCTATGGGGAGCCTTGGCCGATCCGACCAGACCGGGCACACACTGATGAGGGCGATGGTCCGATCCCGCGCAGAAGCCAGACGCAATCGATGTGGCAATCGCCCGCTAGTGGAAGCCGCGCACGCTCGAGGAGCTGATGGCCGGCGTGCCGGTCCTCGAATCCTGGGACCAGCTCCGTATCCCGGACCTCACCGACGAGGAGCGGGAGGCGTTCGCCACGGCGCTCGACGAGGACGTGTGAACGGCACGGTCGCCGTCGACACGAACGTCTTCACCGCGCCGCTTCGGAAGGGTCGTCCGCTCGAGGCGTGGTACGCCAAGCACACGGTCGGTCGGCAGATCGCGGTGACGCTGCAGACGGTCGCGGAGGCACGATGAGGAGCGCTGATAGCCGGCTGGGGCCCGCGAAGACTCAGTGAGCTGGAACGGCTCGCCGGCGCCGTGCGCCTATTACCCGTCGACGAAGAGACGATCGAGCGGGCGGCGCAGCTACGCTACGACTGCCGACTCATCGGCCATGCGCTGCATCAGCGGCTACACAATGCAGACCTGTGGATCGCTGCCGCTGCAGTCCGCTGGAGCATTCCGCTCGTCGCCCACGATGCCGTGCTCGTTCGCTGCCCCGGGCTCGATCTCGGCATCGAACTGGTGGACTGAACGGTGACGGTGACGGTGGCGTGGGCCGGCCGGGGTGGCGGCATCTCCGCCAGTAGCCGAGCGGCACCCGTCGACTACCTCTCGGGCGCACGCGGCGCCTCCGACGACGAGCAGCAGGTTCTTGGGGTTGACGTCTGCGAGGAGGACGGCCATGCCCGCGGACTTCACGGGCGTGAAGGTGTCGATCGTCTTCATCCACGCGGGCAGCTCGGGCTCGGCGTCGCCGCCCGGGCGCCCGCGCCACTGCTTCACGGCGAGCAATATGAGGAATAGGCCGAGGACGATCTTGAGGATGCTGACCCAGGTCGCCGGACCGCCGTGCGTGCTGGCCGACGCGCCGCTCGCGACGAGCAGCACGATCGTTCCCAGTCCGGCGATCCCGACGATCCAGCCCGCGAGGAACGCCGGCCCGTTGACCCGTCCCTTCGGCGTCGCGAGCATCAATACCACCGCGATGATCGGCACGGGGCTGAGCGCGATCCCGACCCCGAACGGGAGCACCTGACCAATCGCCTGGCCTATCAACCAGCCCTGCCGGCGTCGACCTGCACAGGACGGCATCCTCGCCGCACGGGGGCGCGAGCCCATCGCCCGATTCGGGTGACGCCGACCGCTGTTGCTGGAATAGGGTCCCTGCGCGGTGCGATTCGCGTTTCAGTCGCTGGGGGGGCTATCGCCGCACGTGGCTGCGCGGCGATCTGATCGCCGGACTAACGGTCTGGGCCGTGCTCGTCCCGGAAGCGCTCGCGTACGCGTCGATCGCCGGTGTCTCCCCCGTCGTCGGCCTGTACGCGGCGCCCGGTGCGCTCATCCTGTACGCCGCGCTCGGGAGCTCGCGTCAGCTGGTCGTCGGGCCGATGGCGGCGACCGCGGCGCTATCGGCAGCGACCGTCGCCGCGCTCGTCCCGGTCGGCGATAACCGGTTCGCGGCGCTGACCGCCGGCCTGGCGATCACCACCGGGCTGGCCGCGCTGATCGCCGGCGTGCTACGGCTCGGGTTCCTGGCCAGCTTCATCTCCGAGCCGGTGATGAAAGGGTTCATCGTCGGCCTCGCGTTGACGATCATCATCGGCCAGGTCCCCAAGCTGTTCGGGATCGGGAAGGGCAGCAGCGACTTCTTCGAACAGCTCTGGCACGTCATCACCCACCTCGGTGATACGCACGGGCTGACGCTGATCGTCGGCGCGCTCTCGCTTGCGGTGATCTTCGGGCTTCGCCACTTCGCGCCCGCAGTGCCGGGGTCGCTCGTCGCCGTGCTGCTCGGGATCGCCGCGGTCAAGCTGCTGGACCTCGATCAGCACGGCGTCGAGATCGTCGGTCCGATCAAGAGCGGCCTGCCCTCGCTGGGAATCCCGAAGATCCGCGGCAGCGACGTCGGCGCGCTCGCCGCCGGGGGCATCGGCGTGATGCTGGTCGGGTTCGCCGAGGGCCTCGGCGCCGCGAAGACCTACGCCGCGCGCGAGCACCAGCAGATCGACGTCAACCGCGAACTGCTCGGCCTCGGCGGCGCGAACCTCGCCGCGGCGCTGACCAGCGGGATGGTCGTAAACGGCAGCGTCTCACAAACCGCCGTCAACGCCTCCGCCGGCGCACGCAGCCAGCTATCCGGACTAATCGTCGCGGCGCTGACCTCGATCACGCTGCTCGCACTCACCGGCCTGTTCGAAGACCTCCCAGAGGCGACGCTGTCCGCGGTCGTGATCGCGGCGGTGATCGAGCTCGTCGATGTCCCGTCGCTGATCAAGCTCTACCGAGCGTACAGTCGCCGGCTCGGACGCGAGTTCGGGTTCGTCGCCCGCCCGGACTTCATCGCCGCGATCGCGGCGCTCCTCGGCGTCACCGTGTTCGACACCCTCCCCGGCCTGTTCATCGGCATCACCGTTTCGCTGCTGCTCCTCATCTACCGCGCCAGCCGGCCCTACATCGCGACGCTCGGCCAGACGCCCGCATGGCAGCTATCGCGACATCGACCGCCACCCCGACGCACACGTACCCGACCACATCGCGCTCCTCCGCATCGAGAGCGGCCTGTACTTCGCGAACGCTGACGGTGTCCGGGCTCGGATTCTGCGGGCCGCAGCGGGCGACGGCATTCACGCCATCGTGCTCGACGCCGAAACGATCCCGTTCATAGACGTCACCTCCTCCCGCATGCTCGCCGACCTCGCCGACGAACTCCACCACCAAGGCGTGCGACTACTTATCGCCCGCGACGTCGGCCAAGTCCGAGACATCATGAGCCACGTCATCGACAACCCAGCGGTCAAACCGTTCTACCCAACCGTCCAAGCCGCCGTCGAAGCCGCCGACGCAGAGCATCGCACCGCCGCGCGGCGCCGACGCGAACCGAACCCGCCACACCGCCAAACCTGAGCAGCGTCGTCATACGGGAAGCGCGCAAAGTCGCCGGCCCAGCTCCCCGGCATGCGAAAGACCAAGACGGCGTCCGCCGCTTCGGCGAGCGGTAGCACGTCCAATCGCTGACCCGACTGTCGAGATGCACGAACAGCGGGCGTCGGATGGCGGGGCGGTGATTGCGCCGCCGAGTCTCAGCGGGCGACGTGAGGTGCTAGCAGCGGGTTGCTCTGGGCCCTGGCGCACGCGGTTCGGGACCATGAGCGGCCGGCCAAACATCTTGTTCTTCCACATCGACAACCTGGGGTTCGGGGAGTTGAGCTGCTACAGCGGCGGCCCGTTTCGTGGGACGACGACCGAGCGGATCGACGCGTTCGCCGAGGAGGGGTTTCGGCTGACGAACTAGTGCCCGGAGTCGCAGTGCACGCCCACGCGCTCCGCGCTGATGACGGGACGGTATTCGGTTCGTTCGGGGACGCATAGCGTGCCGATCGGGGCGCCCGGGGGGTGGGGGCTGGTGGCGTGGGAGAAGACGATCGGCGATCTGCTCTCAGACGCCGGGTACACATGCGCGGTCTATGGTAAGTGGCATGTCGGTGAGGGACCGGGTCGGTGGCCGACCGACAAGGGCTTTGCCGAGTGGTACGGGCCGCCGCGTACATATGACGAGGCGCTGTGGCCGACCGATCCGTTCTATGACCCCGAGCGTGACCCGGTGTCGCGGATGGTCGAGATCAAGCGCGGCGAGGCCGACGTGACCGAGCTCGAGCAGATGACGCTCGAGGTTCGCCGTGACTGCGACGGCGAGTTCCTGCGGCGGGCTACGGCGTTCGTTCGCGGTGCCGTGAGCGCGCAGACGCCGTTCAAGGTGTACTTCAACCACTCGCTGATGCACATGCCGGTGATCCCACGCGACGAGTTCAAGGGCAAGACCGGGAACGGCGATTGGGCCGACAGCCTGCTGGAGCTCGACGCCGACTTCGGCGCGCTTTTGGATCTGTTGGACGAGCTTGACGTGGCCCGGAACACGATCGTCGTGTTCGCCGGGATAACGGGCCCGAGGAGGTGCTGCTGTGGCGAGGCTCACCGGGCTACTGGGAGAGGGCTCGTACTTCGCCGGCGGCGAGGGCGACCTGCGCACCCGGTGCATCGTCCGCTGGCCGGGACACGTCCCGCCGGGTCGGACCAGCAACGAGATCATGCACGTGACCGACTGGTTCACCACGCTTTTGCGTGCCGCTGGGGTCAGCCCTCCGAGCGACCGCGTGATCGACGGGGTCGATCAGCTCGGCTGGCTCACGGGCAGCGCGGACAGCTCAGCCCGTGACGGTCTGATCTTCTGGATGGGACCTGAGATGTACGGCGCGAAATGCCCGACTTCAAGCTCGTGCTCGTGATCCAGAAGTACCTGACCGAGCCAGCCCTGCGGCTGGCGACGCCGCACATCATCAACCTGATCACCGACCCCCAAGAACGCGAGCCGATACCCCTTCCACACCTTCACACCTGGGCCGCCACGCACTTCAACCGGATCATCAGCGAGTTCCAAGCAACCGTCCAGCGCGAGCCACTCATACCCGCCGGCGCCCCGCTGGACCACACACCCGCACCGCACACGACGTAGCGCGGCCTCCAACCCTCCTTCCCGCGATGGAACCACCCGGGAAGCGACCGCGGCCTCCCGCTGGGGCGGCTACTTTCAGCACTCTGGTTGAGGCTCCCCGCCGAGACAGCCGCTTCCGGTGACAGCGACAGTCAGGACCATGCTCGAAGCCCGCCAAGGCTTCTACTTGCCCGAGGCAATGCGGGCGTCGCTCACGGCTGTGAGTTAGACCTGAGTTCATGCCTGACGCGACCCGCGCCCGTCCCCGCGCTTACTGGGGGTTCGCTGCATTCCACGGTGAGCAGTCGAGCCGGACTACCCGCCCACTACGTGTGCAGATAGTCCGCCTCGACCGACTGTTGATCGGCTGCTCGAAACCAGTGTATATAGGGGGCGGGTGCGGGCGGCTGGCTCCACTTCGGATCCCCTGGGGATTGCGTAAACAGCTGGGGAAGTGCGAGATCGTCGAGGACAGGAATCGCCGACCTTGAGGACTGGGAAGGCCTCGAGTCAACGGCGGCGACAAACCCTCGCGAGGCTATGCGGCGCTCGTCGTTCGGTGCGTACGCTGCTGCTCGTGGATCGCGGCGGCGAGGGTGTAGGCGGCGTCAGCGAGGACCCCGAACGCGCGCGAGACCGCGATGACGCTCACACCGGTTCTCGCGCGGCTCAGGGCCTCGACGGCCTCGTCGAAGCGGTCCCATGCTTCAGCCGGCGCGAGCGAGGATCGCCACGGCGCCGGGAGCAGCTCGTGCGGCGGCAGCCACGGCGGCCCCCGTCGCCATCCGAACCCCTCCTCGGCGGCATACCCGTACGCGGCGTGCTCCTGTGCCGCCGCATCGGCGAGCGCTCGCAGGCGACGGGTGAAGCCGGCGTCGGGGGGTGGCTGGGCATGTGCGCGGATCGCGGACTCCCACCGGCCCTCCGACAGCTCGAGCTGCTCGCGGACGCGCTCAGTGCTCACCCGGCGCCACCAGGTGTTTGCTGAACGACGGATCCTCCGACGGGGCGCCGGCGGCCGCATCCTCTCCGCCGCCGGCAAGAAAACGGGCGACGTCCGAGCGCCGGATCATCCAGCGGCGCGGGCCGGCCTTCGCGGCCGTCAGCTGCCCGGTCGTGATCCACCGGCGCACCGTGATCGTTGTGACCTGCAGCTCGCGCGCGACCTGCGCCGGTGTGAGGTACTCGTCGTCAGCCACGGACCACTACGCTGAGGATCGATAACATTCGTTTGTAGATTACAGAGATATTTAGCGGTATCATAGGTTCAATCGCCGTGAGAGAGTTGCTGACCGATCACGAGCTTGCCCAGCTGGCCGACCTTCTCGCCGCACGAGTCCGCGCGAATGGCGGCGATCGGAGCCGGCGGTCCGATACGGAGCGGACAGGGACGCTGCTGAGCGCGGACGAGCTCGCCGAGATCCTCGGCGTGCCGACCGGCTGGATCTATCGCCAGTCGCGGGCCGGCGCGATCCCGACGGTCAAGCTCGGCCGCTACTACCGCTACCGCCTCGAGGCGATCGAACGGTGGATCGTCGAGCGCGAGGACGCCGCCTGACGGCGGCCGGTTTGGCTGCTGCGCTACCGGTTGCCGAGCGGCAAGGACTCGCGTAAGTCGCTGGGAAAGGCGTGGCTGAAGAAGAGCCGGCCGCCGGCCAACTTCATGACGAAGGCCCAGGCAGAGGCCGCCGCTCAGCGGTTCCTCGACGACCACGCCACGTCGTTGCCGGACGATCGGCGAACGCTCAAACGCGCCCTTGACGACTTCATCGTGCACAGCGAGCGTGAGAGGAATCTGCGCGCCTCGACAAGCGCCGAATACCGGCGGATCGCCAACTGGCTGTGCGACCGGACGTGGCGGGGCGAGCTGACCTGGGGGGACCGACCGCTCGACACGTCCAGCGGCCAGGACCTGATCGCGGTCCGCTCCGAGCTCGTCGACGCCGGCCGGAACGCGAGCACCGTGAACCACGTCCGCCGGATCATACGCGGCGGATTCGGAGCCCACGCGAGCTCGCCGGCGCTCGCCTGGGAGTGGATGTCCGCGAAGGTCGAGAGCGAAGGACAGCTGCGGTTCTACGACCCGGCTCAGCTCATGCGGCTCAAGGCCCACGCGCACTCGCCGCTCGACGCGGCGGTCTACACCCTCGCGGCGGAGGCCGGACCACGCCTGAGTGAGATCTCGGCGCTCAAGGTTCGCAACGTCGACTTCCTGAACGGCATCCTCCGCTTCGAGGACGGCTACACGAGGCGGGGCGGCCGCAAGAAGGGGCGCCGCGTCCGGTCGGTCCCGACGAGCGCGAATGTCCGCGCCGTTCTGCTGCCCCATTGTCAGACGCGCCCCGGAGAGGCGCTCGTGTTCGAGCACGAGGCGAAGCGTGGCGAGCCGATCGGCGGGATCTCGCTCTACCGGCGGTTCGTCAGCGCCGCCAAGCGCACCGGGCTCCCGATCCTTCGGTTCCACGACCTGCGCCACTCGTTCGGAACGAGGCGATCCGCGCATTCAACATCTACGAGGTACAGCGGATGATGGGGCGCCGCGGCGAAGCTCTCGGGGCTGTGGCAGAGCGACGACGCAGCGGGAAACGTCGTGATCCTCTGCACCGCAAGCGCGTCGTGACCGTTTGGGGAGCCCTTGGGGAGCCTTGGCTCGATCCGCGCGCCGCGCCGAACCACTGCGTGCCCCAAACACCAGTGTTTGCAGGGCGTCCACAAAGAGGCGACGACCGGAATCGAACCGGTGTAGACGGCTTTGCAGGCCGCTGCGTAGCCACTCCGCCACGTCGCCGCGGGACGTAGGGTAGCGGCGCGGGCACGCCGGGCGCCCGCCTGGTAACGATCGGGCCCCGGCGCGTGTGTCACGGGAAGTTCACGCGGGTCTCACAGGAAGGCCGCCGGCTGGGCGAGGCGGCGGTCACTCGGTGCGGTCCACCGCCGGTCGGCGCCGTTCTGCCCGACCCGCGCTACATCGAGGCCGTCGCGGCGGACGGGCCACGGCCTTCGAGCGGGACGTCTTCAACCGATTCCACCGCGTAATTCTCCTACGGACCCTCAGTGCCGGCGGCTCGTGTTCTCAGGACCACGCCGCTGCCGAACGGGTCGTGCACCAGCGCACCGCCGGGCACTGGGGCGCTGGCGATCGACGCCTCCTGCACCCGCGCCAGCACGGCCGCGAGCGCGTGCACACCTGGTAGGTCGATCGCGAACGATCGCAGGCCGACCGCGCCGCTGGTCGCCGGCGCGGCGCCGGCGCTGTGCCAGGTATTGAGCCCGATGTGGTGGTGATAGCCGCCCGCCGAGACGAACAGCGCGCCCGGGTAGTCCCGCACGATCACGTCGAAGCCGAGCACGCCGTGGTAGAAGGACTCCGCCTGGGCCAGGTCCGCGACCTGGAGGTGAACGTGCCCGATCGTGGTTCCCGAGGGCGCCTCACGCTGGAGCGCGGTGGCAGCCTTGAGCTCGGCGAGCACGTCGTCGAGGTCGAGCGGCAATGTCGACATCCGCAGCTCGTCGCCGGAGCTGGGCCAGTCGGCGCGCGGGCGATCGCGGTAGATCTCGATCCCGTTGCCGTCCGGATCGGACAGGTACACCGCCTCGCTGACCAGGTGGTCGGAGGCGCCGTCGAGCGGCCAGCGCGTCTGCGCCAGCCGGGCCAGCGCGAACGCGAGGTCGAGCCGGGTCGGAACGAGAACTGCCAGGTGGTAGAGCCCGGGAGCGCGGCGGTCAAGGCGCGGCGCCGAGCTGTCGCCGCGCAGCTCGATCAGCGGGGGCTCGCCGGCTACGCCCAGCGCGAGTCTCCCGTCGTCGAGCTCGCTCGTCCGCAGACCGATTGCGCGCTCGTAGAACGCCCGCGAGCGATCGAGGTCGCCGACGGTCAGCGACACCGTCCCGACCGTCGTATCCGGCGCGATCCGCGCTGACCGCGAGCTTTCGAGTGCAGTCGAGGCCGTCACCACGGCTACACCTCCACCTTTGCGGTGGACTGGAAGTGAGCGACCAGGCCGTCCATGACCTCGCCCAGGCGCTCGCGCATCTCGGGATCCGTCAGCTCGCCCTCCGGGCCGACCTGGTCAGCCGCCTTCGGGACCGCGAGCTCGAGGTCGAGGACGCGCGCCCCGGCGAGGCCGAGTGACTTGCGCAGGTGGTCCTGTGCCCACACCGCACCGTAGTCGGTGACGCTCGCGCCGATGACCGCGACCGGCTTTCCCCACAGCGAGGATCCCGGACCGAATGGGCGTGAGGCCCAGTCGACGGCCGTCTTGAGGTGCCCCGGCATGCTGCCGTTGTATTCGGGGGTGGAGATCAGGAGCACATCGGCGCCGGCGATATGCTCGCGCAGGCGCTGCACCTCAGGATGAGGATCGTCGGTGTCGTGATCCTCGTTGTAATAGGGAAGGCGGTCGAGGCCATCGAACTGCTCCACCTCGACCCCGTCGGGTGCGAGCTCAGCCGCGGCGCGCAGCAGCGCCGTGTTGTGCGACGCTGCGCGCAGGCTCCCCGAGATTGCCAGGATCCGCATCCGGGCTACACAGCCTTGACCGCTGACACGCTGAGAAGCAGGCCGACCTCGTTCGACACGAGGAGGTTGCCGTTGGGAAGCGTCTGATTCCACTTGAGGTCGAACTCGCGGCGGTCGAGCGAGCCCGACAGCTCGAGGCCGATGCGCTCGTTGCCCCACGGATCGATGCCGCCCTCGGCGATGACGCCGGTCAGCTCGATGGGCTTGGTGATGCCCTTGATCGTGATCTCGCCGGTCAGGCGGACCTGATCGGCGTCGAGCGCCTCGCCGCTGGTCGACGTGAAGGTGATCTCCGGATAGGTCTCGGCGTCGAAGAAGTCAGGCGAGGCAAGGTGACCGTCGCGCTGCGGGTCGTTCGTGTCGACGCTCGCGACCTCGACCGTACCCGACAGGACAGGCGAGGAACCGGTGGCGTCGAGCGTGCCCTGGAACTTGCGGAAGGCGCCGCGGACGGTCGCGATCCCCATGTGGCGAACCTGGAAGCCGACGTTCGAATGGACTGGGTCGACGTTGTAGGTTCCGGCGGGAATCGTCTCGAGGGAAAGGCTTGTAGCGGACACGGGGGCTCCATTCGTCATTGATTGAGTCTACAACTATCTTAGCTAGAACTGGTTGCGCCGTCAAGTATCGGTCGCCACCCGCTCCATTCGACCGTGCAGGCGCCGCTCCTATTCGACCGTGCAGGAGCCGCCGTGCTGGGCGCCCGGGAGTTTTCCGAGCAGCGTGGCGAGCTGTCCGGTCTCGTCGGCGTCGAAGTGCTCGAGGAACAGCCTGCGGATGCTGCCCACGTGGGTGCAGCCGGCGTCGCGGAGCTTGGCGAACCCGTCGTCGGTCAGCTGGGCATAGGAGACGCGCGCGTCGTTCGGACACGAGACGCGTTCGATGAACCCGCCGGCGACGAGGCCGTCGACGAGGCGGGTTATTCCGGAGCGCGTCAGCATCGTGCTCTCGGCGAGTGCCGACATCGGCAGCTTGCGGTCGGGCGCCTGCGCGAGGTACAGCAGCACCTCGTAGTCGCGCGTGGTGATGCCGTGCTCGGAGACGAGCTCGGCGTCGAGCAACCGCACGATCGTCGCGTGGCTCTGCAGATAGCTCCGCCACGCTTCGAGCGCGGTCCCCTCGAGGCTGGACGCGCCGTCCTCTCCGGCCGGAGCGCACGCCCCCGCTGGGACGTCGACCGCCGGCGTCGCACCCGCCTCGGAGCCAACATCCTGGGCGACCGGGGTGACGCTGTCCGGGGTGGCGGTCCTGGTATCCATATCGTTGAGTGTAGTTGACCGGTCAACGGCCATCGCGGGATACGCGGTGGCGCCGGTGGTGACCTGCGGCGACGGCTGCGGGTGCGGGTACGCTAGCGGCCTATGATCGAGATCGCTTCCGGCCTTTGGCACTGGACAGCGCGGCGCGAGTCGATCGGCGCCGAAGTCAGCTCCTATTACCTCGAGTCCGAGCGCGTGCTGATCGACCCGATGATCCCGCCCGAGGGCCTCGAGTGGTTCGAACAACACGGCGCCCCCGAGCACGCGGTCCTCACCAACCGCCACCACGACCGGGACGCGTGGCGGCTCAACGAGTCATTCGGAACGACCGTCCATTGCATCCGGAACGGCCTGTACGAGCTCGAAGGGCGAGGACCCGTCGAGGCGTTCGACTTCGGCGACGAGCTGCCGGGCGACATATCGGTCCACGAAGTCGACGCGATCTGCCCCGACGAGACCGCGCTGCACATCCCGCGCCACCGGGCGCTGGCCTGCGCCGATGGCGTCGTGCGCTGGGGCGACGGCGACCAGCTCGGGTTCGTGCCCGACTTCCTGATGGACGAACCCGAGCAGACCAAGAACGGGCTCTGCGATGCCTATCGCCGGCTGCTCGACCTCGACTTCGACTTGCTGCTGCTCGCCCACGGCGACCCGGTCGTCGGCGGCGCCCGCGACGCGCTGCGCGCGTTCGTCGACGGCGCGGGATAGTGGGATCGTCGGCGGCGCCTCATTCGGATGGTCGGCGGCCCCTGACGGCGGCGCCTGACGGCGGCGCCTCATTCGGATGGTCGGCGGCGCCTGACGGCGGCGCCTTGGCAGGCGCCGCGCAGCCGCACACGCCGCGGACCAAAACGGACCTCGATCAGGCGTAGCTTCACGGGCGTACCCGCTGTCGCCAATCAAAGGAGTCCGCAGTGGATTGGAAACTCGAGCTGGTCGCGGTTCCCGTATCCGACGTAGACCGCGCGAAGTCGTTCTACGTGGACCAGGCCGGGTTCCACGCCGACCACGACCACAGGGTCACCGACCAGATCCGGTTCGTCCAGCTCACCCCGCCGGGATCGGCGTGCTCGATCGCGCTCGGTCTCGGCATCACCGACGCACCCCCGGGCTCGGCGAAAGGGCTTCAGATGGTCGTGTCGGACATCCAGCAAGCGCGTGCCGAGCTCGCCGGGCGGGGGGTGGAGGTCGGCGAGGTCCAGGAGTTTCCGTGGGGATCGTTCGTGTTCTTCAGCGATCCGGATGGCAACGCCTGGGCCGTACAGCAACTGCCGCCCCGCTGAGCGCGGACCCAGGAACCGTGCAGGCACGGCACGCGCGCAAGAACATCGGCGACCTGATCGAGGCCGGCCCGTCGCCCAGCTCGTCGACGACCCCCGCGACCTCGCGCCCGGTGGTCTGCGGCAGGTCGCCGCCCCGCATCCCGCTCCGCATCGTTCACTCGATCGGGGAACCCCGGCGGCCCGCACCGCCACTTCGGATCTGACCGGGTGCCGGATGCGGGTCGGGCGGTTCGACGAGCCCAAGCACCTCCCGCCCGTCGAACCGGGTGTCCTGGATCGCCTTCATGGCGGGTCGGAGTGTAGGAACGAGGAGCTTCGGGTAGGGGCTAGGGGACCGCGGCAGGGTGGACCGGACCGTGCGCGCGGCCCGCTGATCATGCTTTCCGCCCTGGTTCTCGCCGGTTTGCTCGCAGCTCCGATCGCCAATCGCCACGGTCGCCTTGTTCCTGCCGCGAACCGGGCGCCCGCGGCGCGCCGAGGAGCACATGAAGTGGGTTGCCCGCCTGGCGGGAACGCTGGTGTGGGCGGCGGTCCTGATCGCGGCCGTCGTCGGGATCCTCGCGTTGATCGGCGTGACCGCGGGCAACATCGTCACGGCCGCGGCGGGATTGACGCTCGCCACCTTGCTCTGGCTTCCCGTCACGCGACG
>Ga0335078_10002780_pt1 | contig 26381 bp, 21 predicted proteins | sample Lox_Sample_32_FD_206711 | JGI IMG/M metagenome (GOLD analysis project Ga0335078, IMG submission 206711) | Soil microbial communities from Loxahatchee National Wildlife Refuge, Florida, United States - Lox_Sample_3.2 | ecosystem: Environmental > Terrestrial > Soil > Wetlands | place: USA... | reverse complement strand
CGAGGCCACCCCGATCTGGTGGTAGCGCACGAGGTCGGACCCCACCCGGAACTGCTGGCGCATGTGGGTGCGCTCCTCGAGGGCCGGGGGCACGATGCCCTCGAAGGTCCAGTCGAAGGCGACGGGCAGGACGTCGGTGGCCTCCAGGGTGAAACGCACCGAGCGCAGGGGTTCGAGGACCTCGTAGCCGATGGGTCCCACGGTGGTGGCGGCCGCCGCCGAGGCCAGGCGCCGGCTGCCCCGCACCGTGCGCTGCTCGCGGCCGCGCGAGACGCCGGCGTACCCGTCCATGACGTTGCGGTTGGGGTACTTGCCCAGGCCGAAGCCGAGCTGAAGGCTGCCGTCCTTGGCCGCCGCCATGGCGCAGATCTTCTCGGTCCACGAGAGATCGCTCGTCCCCACCACGGCGAAGGTGTCGGTGATCTGGTGGCACAGCCCCTCGTCGGCGGGCACGAGGGGGCCGATCGGGTTGGTCACGGTGCGCTGCGCCGGTGCCCGGCGCCGGCGACCTCGGCACGGTGCGTGCCCGGGGCGCGGGCGGTCACAGGGCGCTCCAGTAGCGGCCCTCGAGCATGGCCTCGAGCGTGGGGCGGTGCATGATCATGTCGTCGGGATCGGCGGGCGTCTCGATCTCGCCGAAGAGCACCTGGCGCCGTGCCACCCGGCTCATCACGATGGCGTGGCGCAGGGCGGCGTACATCGTGAAGAACTCGAGGTGGCGCGGCGCATGGCCCGACAGCGCCTCGTAGGTGCCGGCCACGTCGTCGAGGCGCATGAAGCCCGGCATGCCCGGCAGCCCGGCCTGGAGGGCGATGTCGTCGAGGAAGCGGTGCAGGTAGACCATCCACCCGAGGTCGACCTCGCGCGGCGCCCGGCCGACCATCTCCCAGTCGAGCACGGCCACGGGCTCGAAGTCGCGGTACATCATGTTGCCGATGCGGGAGTCACCCCAGCTGATGACGGCCGCCCCCTCGTCGGCGGGCCAGTGCTCCTCGAGCCAGCCGAAGGTCCGCTCGATGAGCGGGGAGCGGGCGCCGTCGGACACGACCCACTCGTAGTAGGCGCGCTGCTCGGCGAGGTGCCGGCGCAGGGCCGTCTCCCCGGGGTGGTCGAAGTCGAGGAAGGCCACCTCGGCGTCGGTGACCTCGGCGCCGTGCAGGGCGGCCAGGACGCCGACCGAGGCGTCCTGGAGCCGCCGCTGGTCGGCGGGGGAGGCCTCGGACAGCCACGAGCCGAAGGGGTAGGGCATGATGTCGGGGGGCACGACCCCCTCGACGCGCTCCATCACGAAGAACGGCGAGCCGATGGGCGCGGGATCGGGCTCCATCCACAGCGTCGCCGGCACGGGCACGGCCGTGCGCTCGCCCACGAGCCGCATCACCCGGAACTGGCGCTCGAGGTCGTAGACCGGGAACACCGGGACGGCGGCGGGGTCGGGGCGCAACCGGGCGGCACAGGCCTGGTGCGCCACGGCGCCGGGCCCCTGGCGCCACGAGGCCTCGAAGAGCACGGTCTCGCTCGACATGCCGTTGGACTCCGGGACGACCAGCGCCGAGATCTCCGGGTCCTCGACGCGGGTGGCCAGCCAGGCCACGAGCCGGGCGTGGAGCTCGTGGTGGTCGCGCGTCGAGGTCCTGGGCCGGACGACGGGCTCGCCGGGCCCGCTCATGCCGGGGCGCCCGGCGCCACCGACTCCCAGCCGGTGAAGCCCGAGGGCACGTGGCGGCCGAAGGTGCCGTGCTCGAACATCCCGAAGCCCTCGGCGCCGTCGCAGGTGGCGCGGGCCACGTGGTCGACCACCCCGAAGGGGATGCGCCCGGTGACGGCGGGGTCGGTCATGTCGGTGACCACCCCCTCGGTCCACCCCCGCCCCCGCCACTGGCCGTGCGACCAGTCGGGGTCGCCGCCGTAGCCGGGGCCGCAGTTGAGCCCCACGAAGCCGAGCGTCTCGACCTCGAGGGTCACCGGAGCGCCCCGCCGGGCCCCCATGTGGAGCGTGGCGCCCTCGGGGTGCCGGGTGCCGGGCCGGTAGCGGACCTCGACCTCGGGCCAGCCCAGCTGCTCGGGAGGCCGTCCCGAGGCGGCGGGGAACACCCGCACCGCCTCGTTGAGGGTGCGGGTGCCGTTGCCCTGCTCCTGGGCGATGACCACCACGGCGAAGTCGTCGAAGCGCAGCGGCACGTAGGTCCACCAGAAGCCGAACTCGGGGTCGGGCTCGGTCCCGGCGCGCCCCGGCGGCTCGGCCTCGCCCACCGGGCGGATCCCCCACGACCGGTCGCGGGTGCCGACCCAGCGGTCGTCGGTGACGGCGATCTCCTCGCCGCCCACCCGCAGCACCCCCGACCACGTGCCCACCTGGGCGAAGCGCATGGCGTCGAGGATGATGCGGTCGCCCTGGCGCATCACGTGGCCGGGCTCCTCGACCACGGGGAACGACCCCCGCCAGGTGAGGTCGAAGGCCACGCCGTGGTCGGCGCCGTCGCAGCGCAGGCGGATGCGTTCGAGGGGCTCGACCACGTCGATGCGGAAGGGCCCCACCTGCTGGGCCATGCGGTCCTCGGCCAGGGCGTCCGAGGTCCGCACGGTGTGCTGCTGGTCACCGCGCCGCACCGTGGCGTAGGCGTCGATGACGCCCAGGTTGGGGTAGACGCCGAGCCCGGTGACCAGGAAGATCTCCCCCGTCCGGTCGTGGGCGTTGAAGTAGCAGCGGTCGTAGGCGTTGCGATCGCTGGTGGCCATGTGCTGCATCGACAGCGGCACCTGGTGCACCGGATACTCGTCGAGCGGCACGGCCATGTGGTCGGTCTCCCCCTGGGACGGCACAGCCCCGGCAACCCCCCGGCGGCGCGCCGCCGGAGCCGGGAGCATCAACGTAGCCCCCGGCGCCGTGCCGGCGGCCTCCCGGCGGCACCGGGCCGGGGGCACGTGCGCCCTCGGCCACAATCGGGTCATGGCCGAGCGCGGCGCGATCGACCCCGACCCGGCGCCGGCGCCCCGCCCGGGGTCCCCCGGGGTCCCCCGGGGGGCGTGGGGGGCGTGGGCGCTGGGCGTGAGCGCCTACCTGGTGGCGGTGTTCCATCGCACCAGCCTGGGCGTGGCCTCGTTGCAGGCCGAGCACCGCTTCCACATCGGCCCCTCCCTGCTGGCCACGTTCGTGGCCGCCCAGCTGGCGCTGTACGCCGGGCTGCAGATGCCGGCCGGGGCCATGGCCGACCGCTTCGGGCCGCGCCGCATGCTGACGGTGGCGCTCGTGTGCCTGGGGGCGGGGGAGGCCCTGTTCGGCTGGGCGACCGACGCCGGCACCGCCCTGGCGGCCCGTGCCCTGGTGGGCATCGGCGACGGGCTCACCTTCCTCAACGTCCTGCGGCTGGTCCAGAACTGGTTCCCCGCCGCCCGCTACGGCCTGCTCACCGCCCTCACCTCGCTCACCGGCGGCGTGGGCCAGCTCATCTCGACGGTGCCCCTGCGCCTCAGCCTGGTGGGCCTGGGCTGGCGGACCACCTTCGTGGGGTCCGGGGCGGTGACGGCGGCCGTGGCGCTGGCCGTGCGCCTGCGCCTCCCCGACCGCCCCGGGGCCGCCCCCCGGCTCCCCCTGCGGGAGCGTCCCGCCATGCGCCTGGCCGTGCGCCACGCCATGGCCACCCCGGGGACGTGGCGGGGGACCTGGGCGCACTTCGCCCTCACGGGGCCCTACGTCGTGTTCACCGCCCTGTGGGGCTACCCGTTCCTGGTGCGGGCCCAGCACGCCACGGGGCGCGACGCCAGCGTCGTGCTCGCCCTGGTGGTGGCGAGCGCGGTGGCGAGCGCCCCGCTGGTGGGGGTGCTCATGGTGCGCGCCCCGCGGGCCCGGGGGACGGCCGTCATGGCCAGCGGCCTCGTCCTGGTGGCGGCGTGGTGCGCCGTGCTGGGGTGGCCGGGGCCCCGGGTGCCGGGGGCGCTCGTCGGCGTCCTCGTGGTGGCCCTGGGGGTGGGCGGGTCGACGTCGGTGGTCGCCTTCGACCTCGCCCGCGAGGCCAACCCGCCCGAGCGCGGCGGCGCCGCCACCGGGGTGGTGAACATCGGCGGCTTCGCCTGCGCCGTGCTGGCCGACCTCGTGATCGGGCTCGTGCTCGACGTCACCGGCCGCGGCGGCGCCGGGGGCGGGGACTACCGGCTGGCGCTGGTGGTGGTGCCCTGCACCGTGGCGCTGGGCCTGGTCCAGTTCTGGCGCCTGGGCCGCCGGGCGCCCGCCGGGGTCAGCGGACCAGTCCCCGGCCGGTGACGAGGGGGAGGTCGAGGGCGCTGAGCAGCCCCGGCGGCGCCCCCACCACGGCGGGGACGGCGTTCACCAGGCGCATGGCGGTGGCCTTGAGCCCACCGGTGTTGTGGTCGCCGTCGGTGCCCACCAGCTGGAGGTCCACGGTGTAGGTGGGCTCGCCGCGCACCACCACGCGGTAGCCGCCCTGGCCCAGGGGCTGGGGCCAGTCGGGGCCGATGTCGTCGGCCACCCGGGTGACGTGCTCGAGGACGACCACGGGCCTCCCGCCGCGCAGGCCGCGCACCTCGAAGCGCAGGCCGGCGGCCGTGCCCGTGGCCACGGTGCCCGAGGCGATGGCGATGTCCCTCGGCGCCGGCAACCGCTCGTAGCGCTCGTCCACCTCGTCGAGCTCGATGTCGAGACCGGCGGCGATCTGGCGCACCACGCTGCCCCAGGCCATGGTGAGCACCCCGGGGAGCAGGAGCATGGGCGTGTCGTCGAGGGCCCGGCCGAAGCCCATGACGTCGAACATGATCATGGGCTGGTCGTAGGTGGCGTAGTTGAGGATCTCGAGGCAGCGGATCTCCTCGATGCGCTCGCTGATGCCGCTCACCACGAGCGGGAGCCAGTCGTTGGCGAAGCCGGGGTCGATGCCGTTCACCCACAGCGACACCCCACTCTGCTCGGCGGCCTGGCGCAGGGGGTCGGTCATGGACGCGGGGACCACCCCCTCGGGGTACTGCAGGAACACCGGCCCGCTCGACACCACGTTGACCCCGGCCCGCAGGATGCGCTCGAGGTCGGCCAGGGCCTCGGGGATGCGGTGGTCGGCCATGGCGGTGTGCACCACGCAGTCCGGACGCGTGGCCAAGAGCGCCTCGGCGTCGCCGGTGGCGGCCACCCCGAGGTGCCGTCCCAGACCGGCCAGCTCCCCGGCGTCGCGGCCCACCTTGTCGGGGCTCGACACCCAGACCCCGCTCAGCACGAGGTCGGGGCGGGCGTCGATGCCGGCCAGGGCGTGGCGCCCCACGTTGCCCGTGCCCCACAGCACCACCCGCAGGGGGGCGCTCACAGGTCGGGGAGCCCGAGCTCGAGGTTGGGGTGGTCGAGGCCGCCGTCGACCTCGAGGACCTTGCCCGTGACGTAGCCGCCGGCGGGGGAGCACAGGTAGACCACGGCGGCGGCGATGTCCTCGGGGTCCCCGATGCGGCCCAGCGGCGTGGCCCGCTCCATGGTGGAGCGCAGCTCGTCGTTGGTGAGCACGATCTCGAGCGCCGAGGTGGCCACCGAGCCCACGGCGATGGCGTTCACCCGGATGCGGGGGGCGAGGTCGGTGGCCGCCAGGCGGGTGAAGTGGGCCAGGGCGGCCTTGGCCGTGCCGTAGGCGACGAACCCGCGGCCCTGGGTGCGGCCCATGGCCGAGGAGATGTTGACCACCGCACCCCCGTCGTGCTCGAGCATGACGGGGACGGCGGCGCGGGTGAGGGCGTGGGCGGTGCTGACGTTGAAGTGGAAGGCGGCCTCGAGGGCGCGCGGCGAGGTGTCGAGGTAGGCGCCCGGCATGGTGCCGCCCACGTTGTTGACCACGATGTCGAGGCGCCCGAACGCGTCCCGGGCGGCACCGGCCAGCGACGCCACGGCGTCGAGGTCGTTGAGGTCGGCGGGCACCACCACCGCCCGGCGCCCGGTGGCCTCGATGCGCTTGGCCACCTCGGCCAGCTGGCCCTCGGTGCGCGACGAGATGACGACGTCGGCCCCGGCCTCGGCCAGGGCCAGGGCGCTGGCCGCCCCGATGCCCCGTCCGGCCCCGGTGACGACGGCGCTGCGGTCGGTGAGCCGGAAGCGGTCGAGGATCACGGTCCGGCACAGTAGTCGAGCGCCGGATCGGAATGAAACGTGTTCCAGTGGCGCCGGAACCCCCCGCGGCCCGGTCGCCGGGGCCGGGCCGGCGCCGAGCGGCGCCCGCACCCCGGTGGCCGCCGGGATCAGGAGAGCCGGGTGGAGGGGAGCCCCAGCTTGCGGTGGTCCCAGGACACGGTGCGCTCGACGCGCAGGGCGATGACATCGCGCTTGTGCAGCATGGTCTCGACGAAGGGGCGCAGGTCCTCGGTGTAGGTGCCGTAGTAGCGCTCGAAGAGGTCGATGCCGAGCTCGAACATGCGGTCGGGGTCGTCGACGAACTCGGCCGTGCCGACGAGCTCCACCCCGCGCAGCTCCTCGTAGTCGTCGCCGTCCTCGGCCATGCAGGTCATGCGCGGGTCCCGCCGCAGGTTCTGCGCCTTCTGCGACTTGCTCTTGGTCTCGAAGGCGAGCATGCCGTCGAGGAAGCCGTACCACATGGCCACGGCGTGGATCGACCCGTCGTGGTTGATGGAGCACAGCGTGACCGGGCGGCGCTCGTGCAGGAAGGCGTCGACCTCCTCCGGGGTCATCTTGATGAGGCCCCGTTGGTTGACCCCGTGGCCCATCTGCCCCAGCGGGGCGTCCTCGTGCTCGCTCATCCGCCGGAGCGTACCGGGTGGCGCCGGGCCGCATCGGCCCGGGGGGCTCCCCACGACCCGGGCGGCCACGGCCCCCACCGGCGCCGGGCGCGGCGTCCCGGGGCGGCGACGGCCCGGTGGCGGTCAGCGGGCGCGCATGGGCAGGCGCGCGTAGCGGCGGGTGAAGGGCCCCGGCGCCAGCTCCCCGCCGTCGGGGTCGGCCACGAACCCCGGCATGGCGGCGAGCAGCTCCTCGAGCACCACCCTGCCCTGGAGCCGGGCGGCGGCGGCGCCCAGGCAGTGGTGCGGCCCCGAGCTGAAGGCGAGCATGCGCTCGATGCGGCGCCCGACGTCGAGCGCCCCGGCGTCGGGGCCGAACTCACGGGGGTCGCGGTTGGCCGCCGCGTAGAGGAGGTGGACCTTGGTGCCCGCCGGCACGGGCGTCCCGGCGATGTCGACCGGGCGCGTGGTGGTGCGGCTCAGCCCCTGGACGGGCGAGGCGTAGCGCAGGAGCTCCTCGACCGCCCCGGGGATGAGGCCGGGGTCCTCGAGCAGGCGCCGGCGCTGGTCGGGGAAGGCGGTCAGCAGCGCCGCGCTGTGACCGAGGAGCCCCGCGGCCGTGTCGTTGCCCCCGGCCACCATCACGAAGCAGAACCCGAGCACCTCCTCCACGGTGACGGGCCGGCCGTCGATGGTCGAGCCCATCAGGGCCGACACCACGTCGTCGCCGGGACGGTGCCGGCGCCACTCGGCCAGCTCGGAGAAGTAGCGGTAGAGCTCGGTCACGGCCTCGGCGGCGTCCATCACGCTCCCGGCCGCGTTGGCCTGCACGATGGCGCTCGACCACCCCGAGAAGGCGCCGAGGTCGTCCTCGGGCACGCCCAGGAAGGCGGCCACCACGGTGCCGGGGAGCGGGGCCGCCACCTCGGCCACGAAATCGCCGGTCCCCGCCTCCCGGATGCGCCCGATGCCGCCACGGGCGACGCGGCGCACGGCGGGCTCGAGCAGCTGGACCTGGCGGGGGGTGAAGGCCCGGTTCACGAGGCGGCGGTGCGTCGTGTGCTCGGGTCGGTCCATCATCACCATGGTGGGCAGCAGTCCGAGGGCGGCGATCTCGTCGTCGCCGAAGGTGAGGCCCTGCGCCGAGGAGAACGTGGCGGTGTCGGTGGCGGCCGCGAAGACCTCGGCGAAGCGCGACAGCACGAAGAACTCCCGCCCGGCGCGGCCCGACCCCGCCGGCACCCGGTGCACGGGGTCTTCGTCGCGCAGGCGGCCGTACAGGGGATAGGGATCCCGCCAGACGTCGGGGTCGTCGGGGTCGTAGCGCACGGCCCCGGATGTGGGCGTCGGGCCGGACACCGCAGCGGACGGCGTGCTCAACCGGCGGCGAAGGCGCAGGGCAGGTGCTTGATGCCGTTGATGAAATTGGACCGCAGGCGGTCCGGCTCCCCCGTGGCGTGGATGTCGGGCAGGTGGCGGAACAGCTCCCTGAACATGACGGTGATCTCACGCCGGGCGAGGTGGGCACCGAGGCAGAAGTGGGGCCCGGGCGCCCCGAAACCGACGTGCGGATTGGGCGAACGCAGCAGGTCGAAGCGCTGTGGCTCGTCGAAGACGTCCTCGTCGCGGTTGGCCGAGTTGTAGAAGAGGATGCACTTGTCCCCCTCGGCGAAGTCGTGGCCCGACAGGGTGGTGGGTGCCGTCACGGTGCGCCGCATGAAGATCACCGGCGAGGCCCAGCGCACGATCTCGTCGACGGCGGTGGGGGCGACGCCGTCGAAGTCCTCCATCCACAGCGCCCGCTGGTCGGGGTGCTGGGTCAGCATCCACAGGCCGTGGCTGATGGCGTTGCGCGTCGTCTCGTTGCCGGCCACCACGAGGAGGATGAAGAACGAGGCGAGCTCGTCGTGGGTGAGCGATTCACCGTCCACGTTGGCGTTGGCCAGCGCCGAGGTCAGGTCGTCGGTGGGCGATCCCACGCGCTCGGCCGCCAGGCGCTGCATGAGCGCGGTGAGCTCGCCTCCGGCGTTGATGAAGGCCAGCACGGGATCCTCACCCTCGGGCACGTACTCGGTGTCGCCCATGGACAGGATGATGTTCGAGCAGTTGAACACCGTGTCGTAGTGCTCCTCGGGCACGCCCATCATGTCGCAGATGACCTTGAGGGGGAGCCGGGAGGCCACCTCGGTCACGAAGTCGCACGCCCCCTTGGCCCGCACGCCCTCGATGATGTCGTCGGCGACCTGCTGGATGGTGTCCTCGACGGTGCGCACCATGCGCGGGTTGAACGCCGCCGACACGATCCGCCGCAGCCGGGCGTGACGGGGGTCGTCCATGTTGATCATGGAGCCGAAGTACTCGAGGAGCTCGGGTGGCATGTCGAGGATGGTGGTCCCCGACTTCCCCGAGCAGAACAGCTCGGGATGCCGGCTGATCTCCACCACGTCGTGGTAGCGGGTGATGGCGTAGTAGCCGGGCCCGGGCGGGATGGGGATGACCGTCTCGACGTCGATCTCGGGCTCGGCGAAGAACGCGATCGGGCGCTCGGCCCGCAGCGTGCGGAAGGCGGCGTCGCGCACCTCCCAGGGCTCGGCCCAGAAGTCGAGGTTGGAGAGGTCGATGTCGTCGACCCGTAGCGACTGGTGGATGGTCACGTCGTCTCCTCCTCCGGCGGGCGCCGTCGCGCTTCGACGCACCCGGGCGCCTCGTGCGGACGCCGCCATCCTCGCACGGGCCGGGCCCGGTGCCCAACGGCCCGGCCGCCCGGCGGCGGTGTCGAGGAGCGCGGGCGCGCCGGCGCCGGGCGCTCAGACCCCGACGGTGATCCGGCCCGGGGCCGAGCGCCGTGGCATGCCGGCGCGCACCGCGATGCCGAGGTCCCCGGCGCGCCGGGCGTCCTCGGGGCTGCACGGTGCCGTGTCGTACAGCGCCCGGGCGGCCAGGGCCGCCAGGTGCTCGTAGGCCTCGACGGGGTCGACGCCGGCGGCGGGGCCGTCCCCGACGGGAGGCGCCGGCGGCGCCAGCCAGTCGGTGGCCACCAGGCGCTGCAGGCGGGCGGCGTGCTCCTGGATGGTCTCCTCGGGCCGGCGGCCGAGCCGCAGCCGCTCGAGGGAGACCTGCGCCTCGGACCACTGCGCCAGGACCTCCTCGGTGGGATCGGCGTGGGGGTGACGGCGACGGTGCAGCAGGGCGCGCACCGAGACCGGCCGGGCCGGCCACGCCGAGCGCCGGCGGACGGCGAGGAGGCCGGCGAGCCCGATCACCGCCGTCGCCCCCAGCGTCACCGCCAGGACCAGCGCCGAGCGCGACCCGTGCCGGCGCGTGCCCGGGATCGCTCCGGCGCGCCGGCCGTGTCCCGCCACCGCCACGGTGGAGGGCACCGGGGGCCGGGGGAAGGAGAAGTGATGGCTCGGGGTCACCGTCGAGACGGTGGCCCCCGTCGGGCGGCCCGCGGGGCTCGACGAGCTCGGGCGCGCCCCCGAGTTCACGCCCACGCCCCCGGGCTCACCGGTGGTGGCCGGCGTGGGCTCGTAGGAGGTCCACCCCACCGAGGGCCCCAGGTAGACCTCGGGCCAGACGTGGGCGTCGGCACCGGTGACGCGGTACGTGTCGTGTCCGGCGGGGGCGCCGGTGGTGAACCCCACGGCCACGCGCGCCGGCAGGCCGTCGACGCGGGCCATCACGGCGTACGCGGCGGCGAACTGCTGGCAGAACCCGGCGTGGGACGTGAGGAGGAAGTACGACAGGGGGTCGGTCCCCCGCGGCGGTGACGGCGGCGAGAGCGTGTAGCGGTAGCGGCCGCTGTTGAACCAGCGGGCCAGCGCGGCGGCCTTGGCGGCGGCCGTCGAGGCGCCGGCCACGATCTGACGGGCCAGGCGCACCACCGGCGCGGCGACCGTCGGGAGCTGGAGGTAGGGGGCCAGCGTGCCGGCGCTGACCGCCGTGTCGGCGGACGCCGGTTCTGTGGCGCTCGGCATCGGGGCGCCGGTCAGGGTGGCGCCCCGGGCGTGCCCACCGGAGGCGGCGCCACCGGACGCCGCCCGGTGTCCGCTCGTGTGGGCCGACGCCGTCGATCGCGTGCTGCCCGAGCGGTGCCGCCCCGGCGCCGCCGGGGGCGCCACCGGCGTCCGGGCCACGGCCGTGTAGCGCTCACCCGGTGGGGTCTCGACCTGCTGGACGGCGCCGAACTCGGGCACGAGCGTGGCCTCGGTGTCCACCGACACCGTCGTGGGCGACAGCGGCAGCAAGGTGCTCTCGAGGTCGCCGATGGTGACGGTGGTGCGGAAGGTGCTCGTCGGCGCCGGTTCGGGCAGGGCGGGGAGGCCGGGGATCTGGCGGTTCCGGGCCGACACGGGGATCGCCTGCACGGCGGCCATGGTGGTCGAGTCGGGGAGCCAGGCCGTGCCGTTGAAGTGGGTGAGCAGCGCCACCTGCCAGTAGGTGGGCACCGGGGAGGTGGCGCTGAACATGAGCTCGCTCGTGCGATCGGTGAGCACGGCCTGGAGGTTGTCCACCAGGTCGATGGTGCGGACGCCGAGGGCCGGAGGACCGCTGTTCGGACCGAGGCCGTCGCCTCCTCCTGCCGGCCCCGGGCCACCGGCGCCTCCCCCGGCGGTGCCTCCGGGTCCCGTGGTGCCCGTGCCCAGCCCCACCCCGCCGGCACCCGGTGCACCGTTGCGACCGAAGGGGACGGCGTCGACCTTCAGCGACGACAGCGCCGGGCTCACCGACGCCGGCACGGCCACGGCCAGCGCGACGGTCAGCACCGGCACCACGGTGCCGAGCGCCGCCGTCCAGATGACGCGCCCCGTGGGCGGTGGCGTCCGCGTCCCCCCCGCCGACCCGTGCACCGCCGGTGGCCGGTCGGCGGCGAGGATGAAGGCGAGCCCGGCGACCAGGTAGGTCACGGCGCCCGCCAGCCGGTCGACCTGCGAGCTCAGCAGCGCCGTGTAGCAGAACAGACCGAAGGAGGGCACCAGCGTCCACAGCGCCGCCAGCGGACGCGCCGCCCGCACCTCGACGGCGGCCCAGATGGTCCGGGCGGCCACGGCCATGAGCCCGGCGCCCACGGCGATGCACAGCACCACGCCCGGGGTGGCCGGCACCGGGGTCGGATTGGAACGGATGACCGTGCCCGCCTGGTCGAAGCGCGTTACCAGGGCGTGCCATGTCGTGACGGTGGGCAGGCCCGAGCGCGTGGCCGAGAAGAGCTCTCCCCAGATGGCGGCGAGGACCACCGCCACCACCCCCGAGGCCAGGGCGAGACCGGTCCACGCCCGCAGCCGGCGCGCTCCGGAGGTGGCGACGTGGCCCACCACCACGGTGGCGACGATGGGTCCGACGACGCGCCCCGCCCCCGGCGCCTGGGTGAGACGGGCCGCACCGATGCCGGCGGCGAGCGACGACGCCAGGAGCCACAGGTCCGGCGCCCAGCGCGCCGGGGCGCCGTGACGGCGCCAGGACGAGGGCGGGCCCCCGGGCAGGGCGCCGCTCACGGGGCCACGCGCCGCGTGTCGAGGCGCGCCGGGCGCGGCGCGCCCCCCTCGGGCCCGAGCACCGCCCCGTCGCCGCCCATGACGCCGGGGGCGTCCACCACCACCGTCTCCACCTGTCGGGCCACCGCATCGGACAGGGCCGGGTTCGCCGCCCCGCGTGCGGTGGTGAGGAACACCACCTCCATGGCGTCCAACCCGCCCAGGGCCCACACCGCTCCCGCGCTGGGGCGTGCCCCCCACCGGCGCACCAGTGCCGGTGGGGCGGCGGCGGGACCGAGCATCGCCGTGGCCCGCAGGGTCGTCTGGCGGGCGGCGGGGTTGGGCACGATCTCGGCCCGGTCACCGGCGCTCGTGCACACCTCGACGGTGGCACCCCGTCCCACGGCGTCGAGGGCCAGCGCGGCGGCGGCCGCCACGACCTGTTCGAACGACGCCGCGTCGTGGACGTCGGGCCGGACGTCCACGAGCAGCGAGAGGGATCCGGCGTCGGGCTCGACGAACTCCCGCACCACGAGGTCGCCCGAGCGCGCCAGTGCCGGCCAGTGCAGGCGCGACAGGCGGTCCCCGGGGGCGTAGGGCCGGAGGCCGCTCAGCTCGTCCCCGGGCACGAGGTGGACGGGTCCGGCGCCGGTGCGTCGTGCGGCGGCGGGCGCCGGGCGCGCCCCGGGGGTGGCGCGACGCGGGCGTGCCGGGACGGGGTGGACCACCACGTGGGCGGGTGGGGCCACGGTGACGCGCGCCGCGAAGAGGCGCAGCGGGTCCTCGCACCACAGGCCCACCCCGCCGAGGGCGAGCAACCCCCGGGTGGCGGTGGGCACCGGGATCCACAGCGTGGCGTCGGCGCCGCCCGCCAGGTCGGGGAGCCGGAACGACCGTCCGACGAGGGCGCGCTGGCCCCGTCGGCGCCGGCGCGGCGACCCCGGCCACCCGGCGCCGGCGGATTGCCGGGCGCCGGCGGCGTCGGTCCCGGGCCGCGTGGCGAGGCCCGGGTACGAGACCGACCAGTGCCGCCGGGGTTGCTCGACGCCGAGCGGGGGCAGCCGGCGCCGCCCGGCGTTGCGCACCACCATCTCCACCACGGCGGGCTGCCCCCGGGCGAGCTCGGGCACCGGCACCCCGACCGAGACCTCGAGGGCGGCACGTGCCGAGCGGCGGCGGTGCCAGGTGACCGCCGCGCCCACGACGAACAGGATCCCCACGGCCATGGCGAGGAGCACGAATTCCTCCACGCCGTAGACGAAGCCGGCGACGGCGCATCCGACCGCGCCGGTGCCCAGCACGAGGCCCCGCGACGACACCAACCACGCCGGTCTCACGGCGTGCTCCGGTCGCGGTGGCCGGCGAGGGATCGCGGGCTGGGCGCCGTGGCCTGCTGCTCCGTCGCCGATGTCCCGATGTCGGGCGCCCGGCGTGCCCGCGTTACCGGCGGGCGCCGACCGGCACCGCCAGTCGGGACAGGATCTCGAGGATGGTGGCCGACGGCGTGACCCCGGCGAGCTCCGCCGCCGGGTGCACGGTGACCCGGTGGCCGAGGGCCGGCTCGGCCACGGCCTTCACATCGTCGGGGGTGACGTAGTTGCGGCCCAGGGAGACCGCCACCGAGGCCGCTGCCTTCAAGACGGCCAGCGTGGCCCGGGGCGACGCTCCCACGGTGAGGTCGGGGTGGCGACGGGTCTCGGCGATCAGGTCCAGCACGTAGCCGCGCACCTCGGGGACGACGTGGGCGTGCCGCACGGCCTCGGCGAAGGCTGACAAGAAGGCGGGACCGGTCACCGCCGCCAGCGCGTCGGGGGAGGGGCGCGACAGGGTGGTGGACAGGAGCTGGTCCTCCTCCTGGCGGTCGGGATAGCCGAGGCTCAGGCGCAGTAGGAAGCGGTCCCGCTGGCTGTGGGGCAACGGGAACGTCCCGGCGGCGTCGAAGGGGTTCTGGGTGGCGAGCACCATGAAGGGCTGGGGGAGCGGGTGGCTCACGCCGTCGGCACTCACCTGCCGCTCCTCCATGGCCTCGAGCAGCGCCGACTGCGCCTTGGGCGAGGCCCTGTTCAACTCGTCGGCGAGCAGCACGTTGGTGAACACCGGGCCGGGGCGGAACGACAGGCTCCCCGTGTCGCGGTCGTAGACCATGGCCCCGGTGACGTCGGCGGGCAGCAGATCGGCCGTGAACTGCACGCGCCCGAATCCGAGGCCGAGCGAGCGGGCCAGCGCCTTGGCCAGCGTGGTCTTGCCCACCCCGGGGTGGTCCTCCACCAGGAGGTGGCCCTCGGACATGAGGCAGCACAGGGCGAGCCGCACCAGCCATTCCTTGCCCACGTAGGTGGAGCGGACGTTGACCACGACCCGCTGGAAGGTGGCGGCCAGGCTGGCCAGGTCGACGGGCGGCGGCGGCGGGGATCCGGGGGGCGTCCCCTCGCCGGCCACGAACGGCGGCACCGGTGCCACGAAGGACCCGGCCCCGTTGGCGCCGGGTCCTCCCTGCTCGGTGGGCGCCGTCATGGTCGGAGCCTACGTTCCCGCCATCCCCGACGGGGGGGCGCCGGGGGGCGTGCGCGCCCCGGCCACCCCACCGGGGCGCGCCCGCGGTCCTCGTGTCATTGCCGTGTGGTTGCGGTGCGATCGCGCCGCCGTGACGACCCGCTCGGTGACGGGCCCGGCCCCGGGGTCCTGGCGTCGGGATCCGGCGGCCATCGCCGGTGGCGGGCGGACGGCGTCGCGCGCCGGATCACCGTCCCCCCATCGACGCCCTCGGCGCGCCGTGCACGAGGCGAGGGTGGCCCGCTGCGGTCCGCTCTCCGGGGCGGCGGGTCCCCCCCTGCGGCCGTCCCGGAGCGGCGGGCCGGTCGGCCGCGCCCCGCGTTGTGCACGTGGCGTGGTCGGGATGCGAACGCCGCCAGCGTTCCACGGGGGGCGGGTGGTCAGGACGTGCGAGGCCCGAATCGGCCCGGCGTTGCGGGATCGAGCCGCCCACCGCGCAGCGTGGTGCCACCCGCCCACGAGCCCGTGTGCGCTGGTCGGTGGCCCCTGTGCCGGTTCCGAGCCGGCGCGAAGTCACGCACGGCGTCGCGTGTGCGGTGGCCGGAACCCCCGCTCGGGCCCCGGAGCGGGCCCCGGAAGGGAAAAGGCGCTGGGTAGCCTGGGATCAGGTGCACGAGCGCCGGTGCCGACATAAACACCGTGATCTTCGTCGAGGTCTTCAGGCTCCTCCTCGTCATCGCCGGGACCCTCGGTGGTCTCGCCGTGGGCGACCACGTCGGTCGTCACACCGTCGCGCCCGTGGTCGGCACGACGCTCGGGGCACTGCTGTCGTATCTGCTGGGCGGCGTCGTGGGCCGCTTCCTCGACAAGGGCCTACGGGAAGGCGTCGTCCGGCTGCGGGCCACGCCCGCCAGCGAGGTCTTCGCCGGCTCGGTGGTGGGGACGACGGGCCTGCTGCTCGGGCTGGTGGCGGGGCTCCCCCTGGTGGCCCTGGTCCATTCGAGCATCGACTATCCGGTGGTGGGCGCCGTGGCCTGGGTGCTGTGCGTGGCCGGGGTCCGCATCGGCGTCGCCAAGGGCCGCGAGATCGTCCGGGCGGCCGGCCTCTCCCACATCCTCGACCGTCCCGCCGAGCCTCCCCCGGGCACGGCCATGCTGCTCGACAGCTCGGCCCTCATGGACCGCTACCTCATGGTCCTGGGCCGGGCCGGGTTGCTGGCCGGCGGCGTGGTCCTGCCCCGGTTCGTCCTCGACGAGGTGCGCACGCTCGCCGAAGCGCCCGACCCGGTCTCCTCCCGGCGGGCCCGCCGTGGCCTCGAGTCGATCGAGGCGCTGCGCGCCGGCGGCGTCGACGTGTGGATGAGCGACGACGAGATGCCCCAGTTCGCCGCCACCGGGGAGCAGGCCGTGGCGCTCGCCCAGCGGCTGCACGTGCGCGTGGCCACGTGCTCGAGCGAGGTGGGCGACCTGGCCCGGACCGAGGGGGTCGACGTCGTCGACTTGCGGCGGCTGGCGGTCGAGATGACGCCGGACCATCCGCCCGGAGAGCGCCTCCTCATCGATCTCGTCAAAGCGGGCAGCCAGGCACGCCAGGCCGTGGGCTATCTCCCCGAGGGCGACATGGTGGTGGTCAACGACGCCGCCCATCTGGTGGGCCGCCACGACGTCGAGGTGGTGGTGTCGTCGTCGCGCCAGACGAGCCAGGGCCTGCTCGTGTTCGCCCACCTCGCCGACGGCGGGCCCCGGTTGGCCCAGCACACCGGCACGGGCTGACCCCGGCGGGGGCGGGCCCGGGGCGGTCGGCGATGCTCAGGCGGCCTTGACGGCGGCCACCAGCTTCGACAGCGAGTCCTTGGCGTCGCCGAAGAGCATCGTCGTCTTGGCGTCGTAGAGCAGCTCGTTGTCGATCCCGGCGAAGCCGGGGCGCATCGAGCGCTTGAGGAAGATGATGTTGTCGGCCTCGTCGGCGTTGATGATGGGCATGCCGTAGATGGGGCTCCCCGGGGTGTTCTTGGCGGCGGGGTTGACCGTGTCGTTGGCCCCCACCACCAGGGCGACGTCGGTCGTGCTCATCTCGGTGTTCGCCTCGTCCATCTCCTCGAGTTGGTCGTAGGGGACGTTGGCCTCGGCCAGCAGCACGTTCATGTGGCCGGGCATCCGGCCCGCCACCGGGTGGATGGCGTAGTAGACCTCCACGCCCCGGGCGGCCAGGGCGTCGGCCAGCTCCCGCGCCGTGTGCTGGGCCTGGGCCACGGCCAGCCCGTAGCCGGGGACGATGGCCACCTTGCGGGCGTAGGCGAGCAGGACGCCGATGTCCTCGGCGGTGCCGGCCCGCACCGAGCGCCCCTCGGTGCCCGGGCCCTCGCCGGCGGTGATGACCGACCCGAAGGCGCTGAAGAGGATGTTGGGCAGCGACCGCCCCATGGCTTGGCTCATCATGCGCGTGAGGAGCGTGCCCGAGGCGCCCACCAGGGTGCCGGCCACGATGAGCAGGGTGCTGTTCAGGGTGAACCCCGACGCCGCCACGGCCAGGCCGGTGAAGGCGTTGAGCAGCGAGATGAGCACGGGGGTGTCGGCGCCGCCGATGGGGAGGACGAAGATGGCCCCGAGCACGAGGGACAGGATCAGCACCACCACGAGCACGGGCGTGCTGGCCGTGACGATGGTCACGATGACCAGCGCCACGATGGCCAGGCCGATGCCGGCGTTGATGAGCTGCTGGCCGGGATAGGTGATGGGCCGGCCCGTCATGAGCTCCTGGAGCTTGGCGAAGGCGAGGGCGCTGCCGGCGAAGGAGACCGCCCCCACCAGCACGCCGAAGAGGATCTCGCAGATCTTGTAGATGGCGAGGGTCCGGCCCGGGATCGAGATGAACTCGGTGACCGAGACCAGGGCCGCCGCCCCGCCGCCCACGCCGTTGAAGATGGCCACCATCTGCGGCATCGCCGTCATCTTCACCAGCCGGGCGGCGGGCACGGCGAGGGCGGCGCCGATGACGATGGCGATGACCATGAGCACGAGGTTGCGGGACTGGGAGTACACCTGGGGCAGCGAGAACGTCCATCCCACGGCGATGAGCATCCCGAGGGCGCCGACGAGATTGCCGATGCGGGCGTGGCGCGGCGAGCTCAGGCCCTTGAGGGCCAGGATGAACCCGATGATGGCGACCAGGTAGACGAGGTCGGTGGCGGTGCCCCGGCTCACGGCGCCTTCCCTTCGCCGCCCGTGTCGGCGGTGCCGTCGGCGCGGGCGGCGGCCTTGCGGTCGGCGGGCTTGGCTCTGAACATCTCGAGCATGCGGTCGGTGACCACGAACCCGCCCACCACGTTGAGGGTGGCGAGCATCACCGCCAGGAACCCGAGGGTCAGCTGGGCGGCGCCGTGGGCCTCCCCCAGCACGACCATGGTGCCCACCAGGATGATCCCGTGGATGGCGTTGCTCCCCGACATGAGCGGGGTGTGGAGGACGCTCGGGACCTTCGAGATGACCTCGTAGCCGACGAAGGCCGCCAGGACGAAGACGGTGATGAACCCCATGATCCCGGGGCCCGTCGTTGCGATCACGAGCCGCTCCCTGCGCCCGAGCCGGCCTGGGCCAGCTGCTCCGATGTCGGTTGGTGCACGACCGTCCCCTCCCGCACCACGCAGCTTCCCGCCACGATCTCGTCGTCGAAGTCGGGCTGCAGCGAGCCGTCGGTGACGATGAGGCCGAGGAAGTTGGCCACGTTGCGGGAGTAGAGGAAGCTGGCGTGGCTCGGCATGCCCGAGGGCGGGTTGGTCATCCCGCACACCACCACGCCGTGGTGCACGGTGTCCTCGCCGGCCACCGAGACCTCGCAGTTGCCGCCGCCGTCGGCGGCCAGGTCGACGACCACCGACCCCTCCGCCATGCGCTCCACCATGGCCGTCGTCACGAGCACCGGGGCCTTGCGGCCCGGCACCGCCGCCGTGGTGATGACCACGTCGGACGACGCCACCTCGTTGCCGATGAGCTCGCGCTGGCGGGCGAGGTACTCCTCGGACTGCTCGCGGGCGTAGCCGCCCGCACCCTCCTGGGTCTCGAGCTCGAGCTCGACGAACGTGGCCCCGAGCGACTGCACCTCCTCCTTGGCCGCGGCGCGCACGTCGTACGCCCGCACCTGGGCGCCGAGGCGCCGAGCCGTGGCGATGGCCTGCAGGCCGGCCACCCCGGCCCCGAGGACGAGGACCTTGGCCGGGGGAACCGTGCCGGCCGCCGTCATGAACATCGGGAAGAACTTGGGGAGGCGCACCGCACCGGCCAGCGCCGACAGGTATCCCGACACCGTGGCCTGCGACGACAGCGCGTCCATCGACTGGGCGCGGCTGATGCGGGGCACGAGGTCGAGGCTGAAGGCGGTGGCACGCCGTTCGACGAGGGCCCGGACGGTCTCGAGCTGCGCCCACGGCTGGAGGAAGCTCACCACGGTGGCGCCGGGGCGCAGCAGCCCCACCTCCTCGGGGGTGGGGGCCTGCACCTTGGCCACCAGATCGGCGTCGGCGAGCAGGGCGGCGGCCCCGGCCACGACGGCGGCGCCCTTGTCGGTGTAGGCGGCGTCGGGGAAGTGCGCGGCGGCACCGGCGCCGTGCTGGACGACGACCTCGATGCCCGAGCCCGCCAGCCTGCCGGCCACGTCGGGGACCAGGGCCACCCGCCGCTCCCCGGCGCGCGTCTCGGTGGGGACGGCGAGTTTCACGGGGGGTTATCAGAGCACGCCAGGGCCCCGCGCTCCACTCTTTGGGCCCCTGTGCTCGTCCGATCGATCCGTCGGCGTCCCGGGGCAGGGGTCGCCGCCGCCCCCGGGGCGTGCTCAGCCGCCGTGGCGCCGGAGGTGCTCGAGCGCGGTGAGGAAGGGCGGGACCTCGCCCCCGCCGTGCACCTCGACCACGGCCCCCGACACGTAGGAGGCCTGCAGGGAGGCCAGGAAGAGGCAGGCGCCCGCCACGTCCCGGGGCGTGCCCATGCGGGCCATGGGGACGGTGGCCGCCACGGCGGCCACGCCGGCGTCGCCCCCGTAGTGGTCGGCGGCGGCCTCGGTGGCGATCATCCCCGCCACCACGCAGTTGACCCGGACCCGGGGCGCCCATTCGATGGCCAGGGTGCGGGTGAGGCTGTTCAGCCCGGCCTTGGCCGCCCCGTAGGCGGCGGTGCCGGGTGAGGGCCGCAGGCCCGACACGCTGCCGATGTTCACGATGGACCCGCCCCCGGCCCCCTGCATGAGGGCGTTGGCCGCCTGCGAGCAGTAGAACGGCGCCAGGAGGTTGAGCGCCACGACCTGCGCCACGAAGCGCGCCGAGACGTCGGCGGCCGCCACCGCCGGTGAGCCGCCGGCGTTGTTGACGAGGACGTCGAGCCCCCCGAGCAGTTCGGCGGCGCCCGCCACCATGGCGGCCGCCTGCGGCGCGTCGCGGACGTCGGCGGTGACGAACAGGGCGCGGCGGCCTCCCGCCGCCGGGAGCTCGTCGGGAGCGGGCTCGGTGCGGCCGCACACGGCCACCCGGGCCCCGGCGGCGAGGAACGCCTCGGCGATGCCCCGGCCGATGCCGCGGCTGCCACCCGTCACGATCACCCCCCGGCCCTCGAAGTCCCACGCCGGCCCGGCGTCCGCTGCACCCGCTGTGTCGTCCACCGCTGCTCCTCGCCCGTCGCCCCCCGGCGACGAGCACGAAGCTTGCCACCGGCGCCGCCGGCCGAGGCCGGGGGCGCCCGGTGCCGACGGGCGGGGCGGCCTGGGGCGGGCCGGGGCGACCGCCGGGCGAGGGCGGGGTTCGCCCGGGGCGCCGGGCACCGAATACCCTGCTCCTCCGACGCTCGACCGGAGGACACCGGGGTCATGGCCATCGAGACACACCAGCGCTCGCCGGGCACGGCGGAGGTCGTCATCGACGCGCCGCCCGTGAACGCCCTCGACGTGGCGGCGTGGTTCGCCCTGGCGGACGCCGTGCTCGAGGCGGGGAGGATCCCCACGGTGCGGGCGGTGGTCGTCCGGGCCGAGGGCCGGGGCTTCTGCGCCGGGGTGGACATCAAAGAGATCCAGGCCAAGGGGGACGAGGCGCTCGTGGGGGTGAACCGCGGCTGCGCGGCGGCCTTCGCCGCCGTCTACGACTGCGAGGTCCCCGTGGTGGCCGCCGTGCACGGCTTCTGCCTGGGCGGCGGCATCGGCATCGCCGGCAACGCCGACGTGGTGGTGGCGTCCGAGGACGCCACCTTCGGGCTCCCCGAGGTCGACCGGGGAGCGCTCGGCGCCGCCACCCACCTGGCCCGGCTGGTGCCCCAGCACCGCATGCGGTCCATGGTGTACACCGCCGAGGCGGCCACGGCGGCCGAGCTCCACCACTACGGGTCGGTCCTCAAGGTGGTGCCCAGGGAACAGCTCGTGGCGGCCGCCTACGAGGTGGCCGACGCCATCGCCACCAAGAGCCCCACCATCATCCGGCGGGCCAAGGAGTCGCTCAACGGGATCGACCCCGTCGACGTGAAGCGCAGCTACCGCTACGAGCAGGGCTTCACCTACGAGCTGCACGTGCGGGGCGTCGCCGACGAGCAGCGCCAGGCGTTCGTGGACAAGCGCGACGCCGACACCTCGAGATGAGCACGTCGTGAGCCCGTACCGTCGGCGGCGCGCCGGGGAGGCCCGGCCATGACCGACAAGCGGACCACCGTCGAGGACATGGTGGCCGAGGTGGCCGACGGCATGACTGTCGGCATCGGGGGCTGGGGCTCGCGGCGCAAGCCCATGGCCGTGGTGCGGGCCCTGCTGCGCTCGGGGGCGCGCGACTTGACGGTCGTCGCCTACGGGGGACCCGACGTGGGGCTCTTGTGCGCCGCCGGGCGGGTACGCAAGGCGGTCTACGCCTTCGTCACCCTGGACTCGATCGCCCTCGATCCCCACTTCCGCCGGGCGCGCCAGGCGGGTGCCATCGAGGCCGCGGAGCTCGACGAGGGCATGTTCTACCTGGGACTGCTGGCCGCCGCCCAGCGGGTCCCGTTCCTGCCCACCCGGGCCGGTCTCGGGTCCGACGTCCTGCGGTGCAATCCCGGGCTGGCCACGGTGCGCTCCCCCTACGGCGACGGCGAGGAGCTCGTGGCGATGCCCGCGCTCGACCTCGACGTGGCCTTCGTGCACTGCAACCGGGCCGACACCCACGGCAACGGCCAGCTGCTCGGCCCGGACCCCTTCTTCGACGAGCTGTTCCTGGGGGCGGCGAGGCGACGCTTCGTCACCGCCGAGAAGGTCGTCGAACCGGGTCGGCTCCTCGACGAGGGCCCCATCCAGACCATCACCGTCAGCCGGCTCATGACCGACGGCGTGGCCGAGGTGCCCGGGGGGGCCCACTTCACCTCGTGCGCCCCGGACTACGGGCGCGACGAGGCCTTCCAGCGCCGCTACGTGGCCGCCGCCGCCGACGACGACACCTGGGCCGCCTTCGAGGCGCGCTTCGTCCAGGTCGACGAGGCGGGCTATCGCGCCGCGGTGGCCGAGGCGGCCGACGATGACGGCGCCGGGACGGTCCGATGACGGCGGGTCCGAGCGCCGGCGCCGTGACCCGGGCCGAGGTGTGCGCCGTGGCCTGCGCCGAGGCGTGGCGGGGCGACGGCGAGATCATGGCCAGCCCGTTCGGCACCATCCCGGCCATCGGGGCGCGCCTGGCCCGCTGCACCTTCGCCCCGGACCTCGTCCTCACCGACGGCGAGGCCGCCCTCATGGCCAACACGCCGGCGCTGACGGCGGGGCGCGACGAGCTCGTGCTCGAGGCGTGGATGCCCTACCGCCGGGTGTTCGACGTGGTGTGGTCGGGGCGGCGCCACATCATGATGATGGCGTCGCAGGTGGACCGCTTCGGGAACCAGAACCTGAGCGCCATCGGCGACTGGGCCCGCCCCAAGGCCCAGCTCATCGGGGTGCGGGGGGCGCCGGGCAACAGCCTCAACCACATCACCAGCTACTGGGTCCCCGCCCACTCGACGCGCAGCTTCGTGGAGCACGTCGACGTGGTGTGCGGCGTGGGCTACGACCGGGCGGCGGCGGCGGGCCCGGCCGCCACCCGGTTCCACGAGGTCCGGGTGGTGGTGTCGAACCTGGGGGTCTTCGACTTCGCCACCCCCGACCACGCCATGCGGGTGCGTTCGCTGCATCCCGGTGTGGGCCTCGACGAGGTCGTGGCGGCCACGGGCTTCACCCTGGTCGTGCCCGACGACGTCCCCGAGACCCGGCTCCCCACCCCCGAGGAGCTGGCGCTCGTGCGCGACGTGCTCGACCCCACGGCCAGCCGCGACCGCGAGGTGGCGCCCTGAGCGAGGGCACGCCCGCGGGCCCGGCGCCGGCGATGCCCGAGCCGCACCCCGCGCTGCGCACGCGGCTCACCGAGCTCGCCGGCGTCCGCTACCCCATCGTCCAGACGGGGATGGGCTGGGTGGCGGGGCCGCGGCTCGTGTCGGCGACGGCGGCGGCGGGGGCGCTCGGGATCCTCGCCTCGGCCACCATGACCCTGGAGGAGCTGCACGCCGCGGTGGCGGAGGTGCGGGAGCGCACCGACGCCCCCTTCGGCGTCAACCTGCGCACCGACTCGGCCGACGTCGGTGCCCGCATCGACGTGCTCCTCGAGGCCGGCGTCAAGGTGGCCAGCTTCGCCCAGGCGCCGCGTCCCGACATGGTGGCGCGCCTGCGCGACGCCGGCGTGGTGGTCATCCCCACGGTGGGGGCCCGCCGCCACGCCGAGAAGGTGGCCGAGTGGGGCGTCCACGGCGTCATCGCCCAGGGTGCCGAGGGCGGGGGCCACACCGGTGCGGTCCCCACGTCGCTGCTCGTGCCCCAGGTGGTCGAGGCGGTGGGGGACCGGCTGGCGGTGATCGGCGCCGGCGGGTTCTCGAGCGGCCGCGGGCTCGTGGCCGCCCTCGCCTACGGGGCGCACGGCATCGCCATGGGGACCCGCTTCCTCCTCACGAGCGAGAGCACGGTGCCCGACGAGGTGAAGCGCCGCTACCTGGCCACGTCGGTGACCGGCACCGTCGTGACCACGAGCGTCGACGGCGCTCCCCAGCGCGTCATCCGCACCGAGCTCGTCGACCACCTCGAGGGGGCCGGCCGCCTGGGCGCCTTGCCCCGGGCGCTGCGCAACGCCCTCGCCTTCCGGCGTCAGACGCACACCTCGATGCGGGCCCTCGTGGCCGAGGGCCGGGCCATGAAGGCGGGCAACGAGCTCAGCTGGGCCCAGGTGGTCATGGCCGCCAACGCACCCATGATGACCAGGGCGGCCCTGGTCGAGGGCCGGCTCGACGTCGGCGTGCTCCCCACCGGCCAGGTCGTCGGCGTCATCGACGAGCTGCCCCCGGTGGCGGCGTTGGTGGCCTCGATCGTGGGCGAGGCCAACGCCACGCTGGAGCGCCTGGCGGCGCGCTGACGCCCGGCGTGCCGGCGCCCGGCGCGCCCGCGCCCGGCGCGCCCGCGCCCGGCGCGCCCCGAGGGTCAGGGGCCGGCCCGGCTCCGCAGCATGTCCACGGCCCGCACGGCCCAGTCGGGATCGCTCGGGATCCCCGCCACGCGCCGGGCGAACACCGAGCCGGTGAGCAGCTGCACGGCGAGATCGGGGTCCACGTCGCCGGCCAGCTGGCCGAGCTCCTGCGCCCGCACCACCAGGGCCCGGGCCCGGGCCACCCGGGGCCGGACGACGCGCTGGCGGTGCAGCTCCAGCGCCTGGCGCTCGTCGCGGGACCCGATGAGCGCGCCCACGACCTCCACGCAGCTCTCCCCGAATCGCTGGTCGAACTCCTCGAGGAAGGTGACGAGGTCCTGGCGCGGGTCGTCGGAGGGCTCGTCGGGGCCCGGTCCGCCGCGGTTGGCGATGGCCGCGGTGACCAGGTCGGCCTTGTCCCGGAAGCGCCGGTACACCGTGGCCCGGGCCACGCCCGCCTCGGTGGCCACGCTCTCCATGGACATGCGCACGTAGCCGAGGTCCTCGAGTTGGCGCAGGGCGGCCTCGGTGATGGCCGCGGTGGCCTGCTCGTCACGGGGGCGCCCCGGCGACCGACCGGGGCACGCCGAGGGCGTGGCGGACGGCGTGCCGACGACCGTCATCACGCCATCGCCGGCTGCTCGAGGTGGGCCTGGGCCGGGGCGTAGGAGGGGACGAAGTCCCGCTGGCGCACGAGGAGCAGCGCGCTCACGGCGCCCACGGCCGCCACCACCGTGCCGATCAGCATGAGGTGGTCGAAGGTGCTGGCGAAGCCGATGCGGTAGGCGTGGAGCAGGGCGGAGCGGGCCGCCGCCGACGGGATGGCGGCCGCCACCTGGCGCACGCCCCCCCCGGCGAGGGCGGCGTTGAGCTGGCTCCCGCCCCGCACCAGGACCTCGTGGCCCGCGGCGGTGGCCTGCAGGGCGCTCGCCGTCGAGTGCTGGATCTGGGTCTGGAACACCGCGCCCAGCCCGGCGATGCCGGTGGCGATGCCCACCTGGCGGAAGGTGTTGTTGGCCCCCGAGGCCATGCCGCTGTGCTCGGGCCGCACCACCCCGATGGCCGCCGCCGCCAGGACCGGGTTGATGGTGCCGATGCCGGCCCCGGTCACGATGAACCCGGGGAGCAGGGCGGTCCATCCCGAGGTGGAGTGGATCATCGACATGAGCAGGAGCCCGACGGCCACGAGGGCGAGGCCGCCGCCCAGGAGGTAGCGGGACTGGAGGCGCACGCTCAGCTTCCCGGCGACCGGGGCCACCATGAACGACAGCATGGTGATGGGGAGGAAGCGCAGGCCGGCGGCGAAGGGCCCGTACCCCAGGGCGTCCTGGACGAAGAGGGTGATGTAGAGGAACAGGGCGAAGATCGAGCCCGACAGGCACACGGCCACGATGGACGAGCCCACCACGGCGGGCTTGCGGAACAGGCTCAGGTCGAGCATGGGGTCCGACCCCCGCCACTCCGCCACCACGAACACCGTGAGCAGGACGCCGGCCCCGACGAGCAGGCCCACGATGAGCGTGCTGCCCCAGCCGCGGGCGTTCCCCCGGACGAGGGCGAACACCAGCATGAACAGGGCCGCCGAGAAGCTCACCAGGCCCACCCAGTCGATGCGCCGCTGCGTGGGCTCCTTCGACTCGCGCACCCGCGTGAGGGTGACGGCCACGGCCAGCACGCCGACGGGCACGTTCACGAAGAAGATCCACCGCCATCCGAGCCCGCTCGTGAGGGCGCCGCCGATGAGCGGCCCGACGGCCACCGCGGCGCCGATCACGGCCCCGTAGACGCCGAAGGCGGTGCCGCGCTCTTTGCCCTGGAAGGCCGAGGCGATGAGCGCCAGCGAGGTGGCGAACATGATGGCCCCGCCCACGCCCTGGACCCCCCGGGCCAGGTTGAGCATGATCGACGAGGAGGACACCCCGCACACCAGGGAGGAGAGGGTGAACACGGCCAGCCCGGTGGCGAACACCAGGCGCCGTCCGAACATGTCGCCCACGACGCCGGCGGTGAGGAGGAAGGCGGCCAGGGTGAGCGAGTAGGCGTCCACGACCCACTGCAGGTCGTTGAAGGTGGCGTGCAGCGATCGCTGGATGTCGGGCAGGGCCACGTTCACCACGGTGATGTCGAGCAGCAGCATGAACGTGGCCGTGCACACGGCGATGAGGGTCCACCACTTGCGGTCCAACTCGGGCACGACGGTCCCCTTCCGGTGGTGCCGGCCCTCCGT
>Ga0335078_10002779_pt1 | contig 26386 bp, 22 predicted proteins | sample Lox_Sample_32_FD_206711 | JGI IMG/M metagenome (GOLD analysis project Ga0335078, IMG submission 206711) | Soil microbial communities from Loxahatchee National Wildlife Refuge, Florida, United States - Lox_Sample_3.2 | ecosystem: Environmental > Terrestrial > Soil > Wetlands | place: USA... | reverse complement strand
GCAGGGATTGTTTTTCGGCCCTGCTGCGCCGGCAGGATCGTCCGCGCTACACGCAACGTGGATTGTTACCCTGGCGCCGATGGCGTCGCGATTGGATTTTGTTCCTTCCAGCTTCACCAGCAGCCAGTTCCCATGCTCCCCGAAATTCTTCAAAAGACTGGGGCGATCGTGACTGTTGTTCACGACAATCTGTTGGGAGCCGTCATTGTTGAAATCGGCGACTGCGGCGCCATGGCTGTTGAATGCAGCCGTGACGCCTGGACCGGAGTCTTCGGAGATGTCCAGAAATCTGCCGTTGTGTCGGTTCCAGTAGAGCAGCTTAGGCTCACGAAAGCTGCTGCTCAGGCCTTTGCCGTCGAGTTCCGGATAGACGTGGCCGTTCGCCATGAAAATATCGGGCCAGCCGTCGTTGTCGACATCGACGAAGAGCGCGCCCCACCCGAGGTATTGTGAGTTGCGAGCGAGTCCGGCGCTGGCAGTGACATCGGTAAAAGTGCCATCGTGATTGTTGCGGTAGAGCGTGGCGGTGTCATCGGAGAAATTGGTCTTGACGATGTCGAGCCAGCCATCGCCGTCGTAGTCGACCGCGTCGATGCCCATGCCCGCTTGCTCGTGGCCCGAGTCGTTGAAGGCCACGCCGGATTCGACGCCGATCTCCTTAAAGGTGCCGTCGTGGTTGTTATGGAAGAGCAAGTTGGGCGTCGAATCGCAGGAGACGTAGATGTCGGGCCAGCCGTCGTTATCGAAATCACCGGTCAACGCAGTAAAGCAATAGGATGCGGCGGTCTTTGCCACTCCGGATTTTTCGCTGACGTCGGTGAATGTGCCGTCCCCGTTATTGAGGTAGAGCTCGCTGCGGGTGCCTTTGAGGCCGCGCGGGCCGCACATCACGGCCAAACCTTTCCATGAGCAGGTGGGGGCGCTGCCCGGCTCGGGCGCATGGGCCAGGTCGAAGTCCACGTAGTGGGCGATGAAGAGATCGAGATGGCCATCGCGATCGTAGTCGATGAATGAGCAGCCGGTGGACCACCGATTGTCATCATGCCAGAGTCCGGCCTTGCGAGTTGCATCGGTGAATGTGCCGTCCCCGTTGTTGTGAAGAAGCACGTCGTGTCCCCAGAATGTGACGAACAGATCGACGTTGCCATCGTTGTCGTAGTCGCCGGCGCACACTCCCTGGCCCCAGCCGGTTAGGGCGGCGTTGGCTTTGCGAGTTACATCGGAGAAGGTGCCGTCGTGATTATTGCGGTACAGGTGGCTGGTGGGCTCCTCGCCTTTCGGGAACCCTTCCAGGCGGCTGCCGTTGACCAGAAAGATGTCGGGCCAGCCGTCGTTGTCGTAATCGAAAGCGGCAACCCCGCTGCCGGTCGTCTCGATGATGTAGCGCTTTTGCTTGTCGCCGCCGGCTTCGGTTTTGGCAGTGAGGCCGGCGCGCTCGGCGATGTCGACGAAGTGCACTTTGGGGGGAGCGGGCGTCAGCGGCGGCTTCGCTGTTTGTGCGGAGGCCTGCCCGGGCAGAACAATAGCGAAGGCAAGGCTGACTGCGAAGGAGCTTGGGTGCATACGATGACGCTCGACGGAATCTTACTTCAAGCGGAGCAGCGAGAGCCGATTCTGCTCTTCCGAACGAAATCACTTCTGGCTTGGTCCGGGAAAGAAACTTTCCCTATTCAAGTTCCACACGCTCATCATCCATTGGCCTTCGCCACCAGCCCTATCGCTAAACAATAAAAGACGAACATCAGGAATAGATAAGCCTTGGCTTTCCCCGGAGCGCCGGCGAATTCCTTCCACGCAAAGACTCCCCAGAGCGCGGCAACCATGGGCGCGGATTGGCCGATGGCGTAGGAGATAGCCACGCCGGTGAAGCTCGCAGCGACGAGGTTGAAGACCATGCCGGTGCCCCAGATGAATCCGCCCAGAAGACCGAGGGCGTGCGCGGAGCCGGGAGCGTGGAAGAATCCGGAGAAGCCGACCGGTTCGCCGACCAGTGGATGCTTCATGAAGTAGATGTTCCAGATGAAGCAGGAGAGGAGCGCGCCGAGGGTGAGGAAAATGGCTACCGCGTAGGGCCCGAGCGGGTTGCCGTGCGTCATGGCCCGCGTGACAAAGGGTGCCCAGAGTCCCATTAGAACTCCGGAGACGATGCAGACGACAACGCTCTTGCGCGAGACCGAGCGGCCGCCGCCGGCGAGCGATCCGTACGCTTTGCCGATCAGGATTACGGCGATGACCGCGCAGGCCACACCGGCGGCCAGAAGGGTTGCGTTGCCCTTCGGTTGAATGATGTAGCTGGAAATCACGCCGACGACGAGCGCGATGCCGATGGAGAGAGGGAACGCGACCGCCAGTCCGGCGAGATCGATGGCGGCAACCAGAAGAAGGTTGGCGAGGTTGAAAATTGCCCCGCCAATCATAGTCGAGATCATGTTGGCGCCATCGGCGGAATGGATGTTATGCGTAAGGTTGGACGGGTCATGGTGATGCGTCATTCCCATGGTGTGGCCCAGAATCATCGAAATCACGAAAATGCCGATCGCATAGTCCCAGTAGAAAAGTTCGAAGCGATAGTTCTTGACGCCCTTGTAGGTGTTCGCCCAGGAGCCCCAGCAGATGGCGCTCGTGATCATCATGAAAAGTGCAATGCCCAGAGAGTCGGGAATGAACATGCGGCTCCTTGTGAACGCCTGCTTCGGGAAAACGTCTGGGGAAGTCTACTTGGCAAAGGCTCTGGAAACAAATGGTTCCGGGAGAGCGAAGGCCTCATCCATATGAAAGACCACCTGCCCGCGCCGGGCTGCCGTACAATTGGCTGCGGCTTATCGATACGCCTGCGGGTTGATACGCCGGTTTATTCTTGGGACGATGTCGATGGAGAAAAACGAAACAAGGACGATCGCGGATACGAATCGCCGAGCCGACGCGTTCGCCGTCCTCGGAGACCGTCCCCTGCTGCCGAATCGCGGCATCCCGCTGAATCTTGATTGGGTACGCGAGGTGCGCGTCAACACCAGCGCCGTTGAGCGGCGCGCGCTGTCCATGGTCGCGCGGCGAACCGTGAAAAAAGAGTGGCAGGCGGCCTGGCTCTTGCGCGCCATTACCTGCATGGATTTGACCACGCTCTCCGGCGACGACACCGATGAACGCGTGCGGCGGTTGTGCGCCAAGGGCCGGCATCCGATTCAGCAGGAACTGGTGGAGAAGTTGGGGATCGGGAAGTTGGACATTAAGGTCGCGGCGATTTGTGTGTACCACACATTTGTCGAGACGGCGCTCGCGGCGCTCGAAGGCAGCGGCATTCATGTGGCGGCGGTGTCGACCGGATTCCCCGCGGGGCTTTCGCCTCTGGCCGAGCGGGTGGCGGAAATTCGGCGATCGGTCGAGGCGGGCGCGCACGAAATCGACGTCGTCATTACCCGGGCGCACGTGTTCGGCGGACGCTGGCAGGCGCTCTACGACGAGATTGCGGCATTTAAGCAGGCATGCGGCGGAGCGCACATGAAGGTGATTCTTGGCTCGGGCGATCTGCTGACTCTGCGCAACGTCGCGCGGGCCAGCGTGGTCGCCATGATGGCGGGCGCGGATTTCATCAAGACCTCGACTGGCAAAGAGCCGACCAACGCCACGCTCCCTGTAAGTCTGGTCATGGTGCGCGCGATCCGCGAGTACGCTCAGGAGACAGGCATGGCGGTCGGATTCAAGCCGGCAGGCGGCATTCGCACCGCGAAGCAGTCGCTCGATTGGCTGGCCATGATGAAAGAAGAGCTGGGTGATTCCTGGCTGCGGGCGGAGATGTTCCGCTTCGGCGCCAGCGGATTGCTTGGCGATATTGAACGGCAGTTGGAACACTTTACGACTGGGCGGTATTCGGCGGAGTATCGGCATCCGGTTGCGTGAGCCGTCTGTGGCGAGGACAGAAGGCTGCGGACCCTCGCTGCACCGGGGATGACAATTCGTTAAGGTTTAATAGGCACATGAGCGTTGCTGAAAAATTCATGAGCATGGAATACGGCCCTGCGCCGGAAGATTCGAAGGAAGTCTCTCTCTGGCTGGATCGGCATGGGCGGAAGTTTGGGCACTTCGTGAACGGCGCGTGGGCAGCGCCGGCCGCGGGCGAGTATTTCGAAACTCTCGATCCCTCAAATGGAGACAAGCTCGCGGTCATCGCCCAGGGATCGGCGGCTGACATCGATGCCGCCGTCTCAGCGGCGCGCGCTGCGTCGGTTCAGTGGCGGGCGCTTACCCCGCACTCGCGGGCACGATATTTGTATGCTCTGGCACGGCTGGTGCAGAAGCATTCGCGGCGGCTGGCCGTGCTGGAAACGATAGACAATGGCAAGCCCATCCGTGAGAGCCGCGATATCGATATTCCGCTCGTGGCGCGGCATTTTTATCATCACGCTGGATGGGCGCAGATTCTCGATTCCGAATTTCCCGGCTATGTGCCCTGTGGCGTGGTAGGTCAGATCATTCCGTGGAATTTTCCGCTGCTGATGCTGGCTTGGAAGATCGCTCCCGCGCTGGCTACCGGAAATACCGTTGTGCTGAAGCCGGCGGAGTTTACGCCGCTCACCGCGCTGGCCTTTGCCGAAATTTGCCAGGAAGCGGAACTGCCGGCGGGTGTCGTCAACATCATTACCGGCGATGGTCGAACAGGCGAAGCGCTGGTCAAGCATCCGGATATTGACAAAATTGCATTCACAGGTTCGACCGAAGTTGGGCGCGCGATTCGCGCGGCTACTGCTACCAGTCACAAGAAGCTTTCACTCGAACTCGGCGGCAAGTCTCCTTTTATCGTCTTCGAAGACGCCGATCTCGACTCCACCGTCGAAGGGCTCGTCGATGGAATCTGGTTCAACCAGGGCCAGGTGTGCTGCGCGGGCTCGCGCCTGCTGATGCAAGAGAGCATTGCCGAGGCGTTGATTTCGAAGTTGCAGCAGCGGATGAGCACGCTGCGGATCGGCCCACCGCTCGATAAGGCCATCGATATTGGCGCGATTGTGGCCCGTGTGCAACTCGACCGGATTCGCAAGCTGGTCGATCAGGGAGTGGCCGAGGGTGCGACCTGCTGGCAGCCGCAGACTGCTTTGCCTTCGCGCGGATTTTTCTATCCGCCTACTTTGTTGAGTAACGTGCATCCGACTTCGATCGTGGCGCAGCAGGAAATTTTTGGGCCCGTGCTCGCGGCCATGACCTTCCGCACGCCGAGCGAAGCGGTCGAACTGGCGAACAACACGGTGTATGGGCTGGCGGCTTGCGTGTGGAGTGAGAGCATTAACGTGGCTCTGCATGTCGCGGCGCAGATCAAGGCCGGAGTGGTTTGGGTGAACTGCACGAACATGTTCGACGCCGCCTGCGGATTTGGCGGCTACCGCGAGAGCGGGTATGGGCGCGAGGGCGGGCGCGAGGGCTTGCGCGAGTATCTGGAGCCGGCGTGGTTCAAACAGTTGCCAGGGCTCAGTGGCCAGTTGCCAGGAAAGGCTCAGGATGGAAACAGCGTCGAAGAAGCGCGCCGGGAATTGCGCGCCTCGAACCATGAGTCGCCAGGTATCGATCGGACCGTGAAGCTCTACATCGGCGGCAAGCAGGCGCGGCCGGATTCCGGCTACAGCATGGAAGTACGCGGCGCCGATGGCCGGCTCCTGGGTGAGGCGCCCCTCGGAAATCGCAAAGATATTCGGAACGCGGTCGAGGCCGCGCGCAAGGCTTCCGCATGGGCGAAGGCGACGGCGCATACTCGCGCGCAGGTTCTCTATTACTGCGCTGAAAATCTGGCGCAGCGCCGCGGTGAGATTGTGCGCCGGCTCGCGGAGGCGGTGGGTCCGAAAGACGCGGCGGCGGAAGTCGAGCTTGCAGTGGAGCGCATTTTTTCCTACGCGGCCTGGGCCGACAAGTTCGACGGCGCCGTGCACAATCCACCGTTTCGGAATATCGCGATCGCCATGCATGAGCCGGTCGGCACGGTGGGCATCATTTGCCCGCGGGAAGCGCCTCTGCTGGGATTTCTTTCCGTCGTGATGCCGGCGCTTGCCATGGGAAATACGGTGATTGCTGTCCCGTCCGAAGCCTATCCGCTCATAGCTGGCGATCTCTATCAGCTCTTCGATACCAGCGATCTGCCAGCCGGCGCGGTGAACATTGTTACCGGATATGTTTCGCAGCTTCTAAAGCCGCTCGCCGAGCACGACGACGTCGATGCGATCTGGAGCTTTGCCGCCGCGGCCACAGCCGCCGCGGCCAAGGCCATGTCGGTGGGCAACCTGAAACAGGTCTTCACCAACCAAGGTCGCGCCATCGATTGGCTCGATTCCAGGGTGGCCGAGGGACGCTGGTTCCTGGAGCATGCCGTGCAAGTTAAAAATATCTGGGTGCCATACGGCGAGTAGCTCTCAGCGATCAGCCGGCAGTTATTAGTGATCGGTTCTCAATTCTTAGTCAAAGCCCCGGAACATGAAGGCGACCCGCTATCCTCGCGTCAAAATCTGCTGCATTGCGAGCGTCGAAGAAGCGGCGATGGCCGTCGAGGCCGGTGCCTCCGCTCTAGGCCTCGTTTCTCACATGCCGAGCGGGCCGGGCGTGATTCCTGACAAATTGATCGTTGAGATTGCCGCGGCGGTTCCTCCGGCGATTGGCACTTTTCTTCTCACTTCGCGCCAAAGCGTGGATGAAATTGTCACCCAACATCGCTTCTGCCGGACCAACACGATTCAAATTTGCGATCACCTGACTGTTGGAACGCATCGCCAGTTGAAAGACGCGCTCCCGGGGATCTCGATCGTGCAAGTCGTACACGTGACTGGGCCGGAGTCGGTCGAGGAAGCGGCGGGTTTGTCGCACATCAACGCGATCCTGCTCGACTCTGGAAATCAGAAGTTGGCGGTGAAAGAGCTGGGCGGGACGGGTCGAACCCATGATTGGACGTTGAGCCGGGCAATCCGTGAATTCGTAAAGGTGCCCCTGTTTCTCGCGGGGGGACTTACTCCTGAGAATGTCGGCACAGCAATTCGCGAGGTCGGGCCATTTGGCCTGGATGTTTGCTCGGGAGTGCGGACGAATGGAAAGTTGGATACCGAAAAACTGAGACGGTTCCTCGCGGCAGTTCGAAGCGCCACTCTGCAAGCCGGCTAGGGCAGCCGGTCGTTCGGGTGAACTCATGTTCATCCTTCGCGCACTCCGTCGCAACGGCTGCCTGCACTATAATTACGCGGTCGCCTGTAAGGGCTCTCCTCCAAGACACTCGCTCAGTGTAACTCGCGTGAGGTCGAATATGGGCACGGCTATGCGCTCTTCTAACTGCGACTACAATCGTCATCTCCTCGCGTTATCGCGTTACCTGGCTATGTTGGCGGTGTTGGCAATTTGTTCGTCCAGCTCTGCCAAGGACAAAGAAAGCTCCGAAGTCAACTTCACTTCCCGCACCGAGCTTGTCCTCATTCCTACGCTCGTGCTCGATAAATCGGGCACGCATGTCACCGGGCTCAAGAAAGAAGATTTTACGGTGAGAATGGTGCCCAGCGGCAGATTTCCACCTTCGAGGAAATATCGAGCGATCCCCACCGCCTGTCGCGCCGCGCGAATCCCGGCGAATTCAGCAATTCCGTGACCGGCGGCGTGACCATGAGGCGGGTTACCCTTATCGTGCTCGACCTCCTCAATACCACCTTCACGGACCAGTCGTATGCGCGCAAGGAACTGCTGAAATATCTGTTGCAATCGGTGGATCGGCGGGAGCCAACCGGCCTGTACACGCTTGATCGCAACGGCATTCATGTTGTGCACGACTTCACCACCGACCCCGGATTGCTCATCGCCGCACTGCGCAAACTACGCGGCGACTCAAGTCAGATGGTCGATACGCCTGAGGATTTGGAAGCACTGACGGGCACCGCCACGCCCGAGGGCGCCGCTGGCGCCGACCATACTGGCGGGGGGACAGGCGGAACTGGCGGCGGAAATGCAGCATCACAGGCGGCCATGGCCAATGCCATGCAGCAGGAGATTGCCCGTCTACAGACAATGATCGAAGACTCCGCGCTGAATTTTCAGTCTTTTCAGCAGCGCGTGGCCATTACCTGCACGCTCGAGGCGATGCAGCATCTGGCGCAGTCGCTGGCGGGACTCCCGGGACGCAAATCCCTCATCTGGGCGGGCGGCGGATTTCCTTTCAGCGTCAGCGATAACACCATGCAGCTGGCTCCCGCCGGCCGTGATTCGCTTACGGATGTGTTGCCCCTGTATGAACGCACCTGGCAGCTGCTCAATGACGCGGAGATCGCCCTCTACCCGCTCGATGTGAAGGGACTGACCTCGAACCAGCCGTCCGCGTCGATTGGTGTGCCGGGGAATCCCCGCCACCCCGGTGCTTTCACGCACGGCGCGGACTGGCGTCAGCAGGATACGCAGGCGACCCTCGCAACATTCGCGGCCGCCACCGGCGGGCGCCCCTATTACAACTCCAACGATTTGGCTAAGGGTTTTCGTGAAGCGGTGCACGACTCCGAGCAGTATTACTTGCTGGGTTATTACCTCGACCGCTCAAATACCAAGCCGGGCTGGCGCAAGCTGGCCGTGAAGGTGAAGCGGGAGCATGTGAATATCCGTGCCCGGACCGGATTTTTTGTCACCAGCACAACCGTGAATCCTGAAATCAGCCGCGACAGCGATCTGGCCGCTGCTCTGCAGTCGCCGCTGGATTACACCGCGCTCTCGCTCGTGGCGCGCTGGGATCCGGTCCAGGTCAACCATGAGGCGGGCAGAAAGAGCGTCCACTATGTGGTGAACCTGCTGCCCGATGCGAGCCTGATCGATACGGCGGACAACAACCATATTGCGCTGGATTTTGTGGCGCTCGCCAGGACTTCGACGGGCCAACCGGTGGATCGGCCCATCGGTAAAAAACTGGATATGCATCCGACGGCGGAGCAATTGGCGACGATCAAGGAGAAGGGAATCGGCTATCGCGGCGCGCTCGAACTCGCCCCCGGCGAATACGCCGTGCGCATTGTAGTGCGCGACTGCCTGAGCGGCCGCATTGGCTCGCTGGCCGCGCCCTTGAAGGTGGAGTGAACAGGCCGCTTGGAACGGTGTTGTCGGTCCTGTGAATCAGGCATCCGGCTTTCGCGCTATGCGCGAATCCGTTTTGACAACTCGACAACTGGAAATATAATTCTGCCGTTCAATGGCTCGACCCCCTCGGCGGTGCTCCTGAACCCAAAGCAGATCTCGACATGACCACGAGGATCCAAACCCGGTGCTGCATCGTGGGAGGTGGACCGGCTGGCATCGTGTTGGCTTTCTTGCTGGCGCGCATGGGTGTGGATGTGTGCGTCCTCGAGAAGCACTCGGACTTCCTTCGTGACTTCCGCGGCGACACCATTCATCCCTCCACTCTCCAGGTGATGCATGAACTCGGCCTGCTCACTGAGTTCCTGAAGCGTCCGCATCAGCAGGTGCGTGAGCTCGCAGCCCAGGTCGGGACCGAGACCGCGACTCTCGCCGACTTCACCCATCTGCCGACGGAGTGCAAGTTCGTCGCCTTCATGCCGCAGTGGGATTTTCTGAACTTCATCTCCGAGCACGGAAAGCACTATCCGGCGTTTCACCTGTACATGCAAACCGAGGCCACCGACCTGATCGAAGAGAGCGGACGGGTCGCCGGCGTCCGTGCAAAGGCCAGGGATGGAGATCTGGAAATTCGTGCGGATCTGACTGTCGGTGCCGACGGCCGTCACTCCATTGTTCGCCAACGTGCCAACCTCGAGCTGATGGTGCTGGGTGCGCCCATGGACATTCTGTGGATGCGCGTGAGCCGTAAGCCAAGCGATCCCGGCCAGAGTCTGGGGCGCGTCGATACCGGCAGAATGCTGGCCATGCTCAATCGAGACGATTATTGGCAGCTGGCATACGTGATTCCGAAAGGCACGGCGGAAGAGCTGCGGGCCAGGGGCATCGAGCATTTTCGCGCGCTCATCGTTGCTCTCGCTCCATTTCTGCAAGACCGCATCGCCGAACTGAGCGATTGGGAAGAGATCAAGCTGTTGACGGTCGCGGTCGATCGCTTGCGCCAATGGTCGCGTCCCGGATTGTTGTGCATTGGCGATGCCGCGCACGCCATGTCGCCCATCGGAGGCGTCGGAATTAATCTGGCGATTCAGGACGCGGTGGCGACGGCCAACATTTTGGGAGCAAGATTATTGCAGGGAACTCCAACTCTGAGCGACCTGGATGCAGTCCAGCGGCGCAGGATGTTCCCAACCCGCGCCACCCAGGCTTTCCAGATCTTTGTACAAAACAACGTGATTACGCGGATTCTCGGAAGCACCAGGCCAATCTCTCTGCCCTGGCCGTTGAAATTGGCGCGGCGCTTTCCCGCGTTGCGCCGGATTCCGGCCCGCCTGATCGGTATGGGCCTTCGCCCCGAGCATGTAAAGACGCCGGAATTCCGGCGTGCGGTTGACAGCTCTGTCGCTGCTGACTAGACTCGCCCTTCCTGATCCAATGTTTCTTCGCGGGATCGCGCGCGAGAAGCGGCAATAATAAAATCATGGCCAAGCGTCCTCGGATTGCGGTTGTTGGAAGCGCCAATGTCGATCTCACCACGTTTTCGGACCGGTTCCCGAAGCCGGGCGAAACGATCTTTGGCGACAAATTTGATTTGGGATTCGGCGGCAAGGGTGCGAACCAGGCGGTCGCCGCGCGGCTCTGCGGGGCCGAGGTGTTCATGGTGGCGCGCGTCGGCGACGATTTGTTCGGTCCGGCCACCATCAAGAACTTTGAGAAGCTGGGAATTGACGCTTCCCACACCCGTATTGTGAGCGGTGTTTCGAGCGGCGTAGCGCCCATCTTCGTCGAGTCGTCGGGGCAGAATCGCATCATCGTCGTGAAGGGTGCGAACGATGCGCTAGAACCGGCTGACGTGGACGCGGCGGCCGGCATGTTGAAAAGCGCTGACTGCATCGTCCTTCAGTTTGAGGTGCCGCTGCCGACCGTGTACTACACGATCCAGTTTGCGCGCAAGAACGGCATTCGCTGCATTCTGAATCCCGCCCCGGCGCAGCCGATCGACGTCAAGGCGGTCGCGGATCTGGATTACTTCGTGCCCAATGAAAGCGAAGCCGAAGCCATCTCCGGATTGCCCGTGCGCAATGTCGAAGACGCGAAACGCTGCGCGGAGAAATTGCTGGGCAGCGGTATCCGGCGCGTGCTGATTACCCTCGGCGCCAACGGTTCCCTGCTCGCCGGAAAAGAAGGCATGGAGCACGTGCCGGCCTATTTCATGAAAAGCGTCGATAGCACAGGCGCGGGCGACGCATTCATTGGGAGCTTTGCAACCTTTCTCGGCGAGGGATTGCCGGAACGCGAGGCCGTCATGCGCGCCAATCTCTACGCCGGGCTTTCGACCACTGGCGTTGGCACCCAGAAATCCTTCTTCAACCGGACGCGCTTTGAAGGCGAATGGGCCTCCATAACGAAGGCGTAAGCCTGCGGGTCGAATCACTACAGCCGGATTCGGCAATTCTCCAAACCCCGCGCCCTATTTGAGCGCATTCCCCCCGTCGCTGGCTTTCCGGAAATTCGGCTCGAGGTGGATGGCTGGACAGTAGTTTTGTAATCGCCAGCGATCGAAGCTTCTAGCGTTCCATGAGCAGCACTTTTTCCGCGTCGTCGATCTCGGTCAATTTCACCTCGATCACTTCGTTGTCAGTGGTCTGGACCACGCGCCCAATGAAAGTGGCCTCGACTGGAATTTCGCGATGTCCGCGGTCAATCAGCACGAGCAGTTGCACCCGGCTCGGGCGGCCATGGGAGAACAATGCGTCCAGTGCGGCGCGCGTCGTGCGGCCGGTGTAGAGGACGTCGTCCACCAGCACGATTCGTTTGCCCTCGATGGCAAATCCGATTTCCGACTGTTGCACCACCGGCTTCGGTCCGAGCGTCGAGAGGTCGTCGCGGTAGAAGGTGATGTCCAGCGTCCCGACCGGGACGGGCTTCTTCTCCACTTTCTGAATCATCTTGCCGAGACGCTCGGCGATGGGGACGCCACGGCGACGAATTCCGACCAGCCCCAGGCCGTCGACTCCCCCATTCTTTTCCAGAATCTCGTGGGCGAGCCGCACCAGGGTACGCTCGATTTCGGACGCTGACATCAGTTGCGCCTTCTGCTGCAGCGCCGCGGTCTTGCGGATGGCGTGTTTTTTTACGGTCATGGATTCGCTTCTGGCCACGAGCGCCTCACTGCAGTTTCGGCAAGCAAGCCGCTCTGTGCCCGGCACTTGAATGTAGTGGAGTCTTCAGGGCGAGGTCAAGGCGGAGAAGCAAGTTTTCACCCTCGCGAATCGATTGCCATGTACGATGAGGAGACTCACAGACTGGACTTGTGGCCTTGGGATCGAGTCCCGGGTTTCACACGCCGTCCCATGTCTTCAGAATCAAGTTCCAGGAAGGAAGGCGTCATGACCATCCTGGCCCGCCTGGAGCGCTGGAAGGAACGAGGCGCGATATCGCCGGAGCAGTACGTCTATTTGACGAGCCTGTCGCGCGGAGAGCCCTTCTCGCTTTTTCTTGAACTGAATGTCCTTCTCTATGCCGGAGTGCTGGCATTCGTTGCCGGACTTGGCTGGACCGTAACCACCTGGTCGCGGCAAATCGGCGACGTCGTCATCTTTGCAGTCCTGTCCATCTTCCTCGCCGCCTGTTTTTGGCACTGCTTTTCCCGTGCGCCCATCTGGTCCCCAGGGGAAACACCTGCGCCGAGCCCAGTCTTCGACTACGTGCTCTACCTCGGCAGCCTCGTCTGGTGCGTAGAACTCGCTTACCTGGAGAACCGCTTCCACGTGCTCTCCGGACAATGGGACCTCTATCTCCTGGCGACCGCCGCCTTCTTTTTCTTCCTTGCGTATCGTTTCGACAATCGCTTCGTACTGTCCCTCGCCTTGTCGTCGTTCGCCGGATGGTTCGGCGTCACAATCTCGCACTGGCCGTCCGTCCAGGATGCGGCATATCGCGAGTATGCGATCCTCTACTGCCTGGTCGTCGGAACCGGTGGGGCGTTGCTTCAACGCGCCGGCCTGAAATCGCATTTCTTCGGTACTTATCTCAATATCGCCGCCAACGTTCTGTTCTGGGCAGTGCTCTCTGGCGTGTTCGAGCAGCAGAGCTATGGCCTGTGGTTTTTCGCGCTGCTTGTCGCCTGTGGCGCATCTCTCGCCTGGGGCCTGACCCGCCGGCAGTTCGTCTTCGTCGCTTATCCCGCCGTCTACGGCTACGTAGGCCTTAGCGCGATTCTCGTCCGCGGCATGGCTGGCGAAACCGCCATCCTCAGCTATTTCGTGGTCACCGCAGTTGCCATGCTGGCCGTGTTGGTGCTGATCGCGCGCCGCTTCGGGAGGAAGGCATGAGGCTCTACTCCCCGTCCAGAGAAGAGACTCTGCGCGTCCGCCGGTTCTTGAAGGACTGGGCCGGCGAGGGCTTTTTGAGCAAGGAACAGTACGAACGTCTGGAAGTCGAGACCGCCTCCGAACTGCGCAGCACCAACATCTTTCTGCGGCTCGTCCTGTTTTTCTTTACCTTGATCGGCGTTGCCGCCGCTGCCGGACTGTTCTTCGTCGTCTTTCTTCCGCGCGCCCCGCAGCAGATCGCCGGCATTTTCTTTCTGATCTTCGCTGCTGTCTGGTATTCGGCGGCCGAGTTCGCCGTCTCTAAATTCCGCCTCTATCGCTACGGGATCGAGGAAGCGCTTGCCGTGTGCGCGCTTGGTTTTCTTTGCATGGGCTTGCAGGCCGTTGTTTTCGGTGGCCGCCTTTATTCGCCGGCGCCGGATGAAGCGCGCTGCCTGGTTCCCGCCGCCGGCGCCATCTTCTCGTTCTGGATCTGGCGCCGCTTTGGGCTCTGGTATGCGTTTCCCGCCGCCATGATTTTCGTAGTCTTCCTTCCCGGCTACTGGACTGCATCCCTCTCAGCCCGGCATCTGATCGTTGCCGGCCTTTATGCCGCCGGGCTGATGTGGATAGCAACCCAGCGGCCTCGCCACCGACTCGATTACCTCGATGACACTTATTCCCTTGCCGAAGCGTTCCTCTGGCTTGGCATCTACCTGGCAGCCAACCTCAGGCTCTCGTCCTTGGACCTGCTCGCATTGGACCTGGGCGCGCAATGGTCGGGCGCCGGTGCCGGGGCCGCCTCTGAATTCGCGCGGCCGTTCTACTGGAGCACCTGGGTTTTCATCTGGTGCCTGCCGCCTGTCGTCCTCGCTCGCGGTTTTCGCCTGAAAGATCGCGCCCTCATCGCGGTCGGCGCGATCGCCGCCATTCTGACCTTTGTCTCCAACAAGCCGTATCTCGGCTGGCGGCGGCATACCTGGGACCCCATGATTCTTGGCGTATTGTTGACCGGCGTTGCGCTGTTCATTCGAGCCTGGCTTGCCCGCGGCCCGGGTGGAATTCGCCACGGCTTTACCGCCGCGCGTCTGTCGGGAAAAGACAAACACTGGATGAGCGTGGGCTCCCCCATATTGGGTTTGATAGCGCCCGAGTCAATAACGCCAACCCCACCAGCGAGTCCAGACTTCCGGTTCGGCGGGGGCGCATCGGGAGGCGGCGGAGCCAGCAGCGATTTTTGAAGGGTGCGTAATCCACATTCCTGCCTGCCGCAATCCCGGGGAAATCCGCCCTGGGTGAGCGATGCCTTCCATCATAAGAACGTCATTGCAAAGGTTGCGCGGGGGAACTAGAGTACCTGAAAGGCCATCTGTTAGTAAGTCAATAATTCCCATGGCCGGCGGAAGGATTCGCGATTGAAGATCTCGCAAAAAGGGCTGTATGCGCTGGAAGCGATCATGACGCTTGGCCACCGCTATGGGACAGGGACGGTCAAGATTCGCGATATTGCGATGGAGAACGACCTGCCCGAAAAGTTTCTGGAACTGATCCTCCTCGAAATGAAGAATGCGCGCATTGTGGAAAGCGTGCGCGGGGCAAAAGGCGGGTATCAGTTGCGGAGGCCGCCGTCGGAAATTTATTTGAGCGAGGTCATACGGCTGGTCGATGGCCCGCTTGCGCCTTTCGGCGATGCAGACCAGTTGCGTAGTCTCATCGTGTCTGACGCCGATCATCGCGCGCTCTACGAGGTCTTTCTGAAGGTGCGTGATTCCGCCGCCAAGATACTGGAAAGCACCTCGGTCGCCGACTTGATCGGCAGAGCCAACCGGCCGGGGAAGTCAAAGAAAAAACAGAAGGATGGAATGCTGCTGGCGATGATCGATAAGGCAGACAAGAGCGCCGCATCGGGCTCCAAGATAAAATAAGTCTCCAGCGAGTCGGCTCTTTGCGGCGATTTTGTCTCTTCTGAAAATTGTCTGCTCGTTTTTGTTGACCATTTTCGTTTACCCTTTCTTGCCTGGCAATCTCGCTCGCCCATCCTCTTTAGCAATGACGATTCAGGAAAACGTCCCGCTGGCGCCGCTGACGACTTTGCAGGTGGGAGGCGCGGCTCGTTACTTCGCCACCGCCAGGCGAGACGACGAGGTGCGCGAGGCCGTCGAGTTTGCGAAAATACGCAGCCTGCCGCTCTTTGTGCTGGGTGGAGGCAGCAACCTGCTAGTCGCCGATTCGGGCTGGCCGGGCGTCGTGCTGAAGATCGCCATCGGCGGCACCGTCGGTCCGGGCCTGCAAAACACCACTGGCAACCAGGCGCTCTTCACGGTGGGAGCCGGCGTCAACTGGGATGACTTCGTGGCCGCTGCAGTTTCCGAGAATTGCGCGGGCATTGAGTGCCTCAGCGGGATCCCCGGCAGCGTGGGCGGCACGCCCGTCCAGAACGTCGGCGCCTATGGGCAGGAAGTCGCCGAGACCATCGAATCGGTGCGCGCCCTGGATACGAAACAAGATTGCGTCGTTACTTTGGGAAAGCCGGCCTGCGGATTTCGTTATCGCTCGAGCGTTTTCAATCGCGAGCGGGGCTCCGGCGGCGGTGGAGAGCGCGGCCGGTACATTATTTTGCAGGTGAATTACCGGTTACGGCGCGGCGGCCCTCCGAGCGTAAAGTACGCCGACTTGCAAAAACATTTTGCGCAGACGGATACGGCCCCTTCATTAGTCGCGGTCCGCGAGGCAGTGCGCCAGATTCGGCGCTGCAAGGGAATGTTGATTGTGCCGGGAGATGAAGATGCGCGCAGCGCCGGATCGTTTTTCAAGAATCCCGTGCTCAACCGCGAGCAGTTCCACGCGCTCAAGGCGCGCGCTGCATCGCGGTCCCTTGAAATTCCGCACTACCCCGCTCTCGACGCCCAGCACAAGGTTTCGGCGGCATGGCTGGTCGAGCATTCGGGTTTCACCAAGGGTCTTCGGCTAGGCCGCGCCGGAATCTCGTCGAAGCACGCGCTGGCCTTGATCAACCCGGGAGACGCTCACGCCAGCGATATCGTCAAGCTGAAGGATGCGATTCAGCAAGGCGTCCAGGACGCCTGGGGAATTCGACTCGAACCTGAGCCCGTGCTCGTTGGGTTCTGAAGCCCGGATTCTGACACTCAGCTTCTGAAGCCCCGCCTTGGGCGAGACAAGAAACCGGGCGGCTCAACCTGAAGCGGTTGCCCTCTCCAACCTTGGGCCCGGAAGGCTATCCGCTACGCCAGGATCCGCCCATTAGTCTATCGGCAAGGCCCTCTTCCAAAGCATGTTCTTCAGTAATCCTCCCAGGTAACAAGTCTGCGTTCGAATAATTTCCCCGAACGAATTGGATCGGTGGGCGTTCTTCACGGTTAGAGGGCTGCCCATGGCTGAGATTCCTCACCTCAGAGGCGAAAGCGAACGCCGCGGCCTTCGGCGATAGACCGTGATGCTCAAGCTGACAAAAAGCGGGCGGGCGCTGTGACGGCTCCCTTTGTGATGGCAGATGAAGCCATGGGATTGGCGCAACCGGAGGAGGATCTGCTGGAGGTTGCGGTCCGGGAACATACACGGCTCGTGTATCGCATCGCCTACTCAGTCTTGCGAAATGCTGCGGAGGCGGAAGACACGGTACAGGACGTCTTTCTGCGGGCCCTGCGGCATGGCAAGAGGTTGGCCGGCGTGGCGGATCAAAAGGCTTGGCTCGCGCGGATCGCATGGCGGGTTGCGGTGAAACGCCGGACCCAGGGCGTGCGCGATGATTCGCGAATGGAAGAAGCGGAGGCCAGGTTGCTGTCGCCGGAGCCGGGGGCTGAGCCAGTTTTGCTCGAAAAAGAGCGCAGCGAGTTTCTGCGGCGGATGATTTCTGGATTGCCGAGCGAACTTCGCGACTCCCTGGCGCTCTCGGCTTTGGAGGAGCTATCGCCGCGCGAGGTTGGAGCGATGCTTGGGATCAGCGAAGCGGCGGTGCGGTCGCGGGCATTTCGCGCGCGGCAGATTCTGCGCGAGCGCATGACGGCGCTCATGGGAGTTGGAAAATGAACATCGACGATTACGGATTTCCGGGAAACTCTGAGGCTGAGCAACCGGCAGTCGATCGGCAGGGAATCGATTTGCCGAAGACTGATTTGCGCAACATGCACTCGCGGAACATGCATTTGCAGAACATGGACTTGCAGATCATCGATCGCGAGATCGACGCAGCCCTGGCCCGCTACGCAAAGTCGGAGCCGCCAGCCGGACTCGAACGGCGCGTTCTGGCGCGGCTGGCCGAGGCGGAAAGGGAATCGAACCGCAGTTGGCGATGGTGGAGTGCCCTGGTTCTTGGAACGGCGGCGGCGTTGGCCATCGTGGCGCTCTGGCTGGCGCCAGCTCTTCGAGGCACTCTGCCAAAGACACCGGTGACAGAAGTCGGGGCGCCCCCGACGATGAAATCGGAAGCAGGGGCGACTAAATCGGAGCTCGTCAGAATATTCCCGAATCCCGGCACTTCGCGCCGGAGCATTCCCTCCGGCGGTGCGCATACAAGCCTGCCCAAAGACGACAGATCCGAGCACGTAAGAACCAACGACTCGCCCAGGCTTGACCAGTTCCCCTCGCCACGACCTTTGAGCGAGCAGGAGCAAATTCTGATGAGCTACGTGGCGGCCTTTCCCGAAACTGCGGCGCTCGTTGCGCGCGTTCGAGCGGAAGGCCTCAAACGGGATCGCGAAGAAGATGCGGCCGAGGCCGCCAATCGCGCCACGGAATAAGAATTTCCAGACACACAGCCGATTTTTCCGGCTTCAGCTTTCGAAACACGGCAGCGCAAACTTAAGGAGACAGAACAATGACAATTGCGAAAAAATCGGTTGTAGTCGGCGCCCTGGCGGTCGCGCTCGTTTTCCTGAACGGGATCAACCAGGCCCGGGCACAAGAATCGGACGCTGGCTCCACTCCCACCCGGACCACGGACGCGAAAGCGCCGATTCCCCCCTCAGCTTACCGCCTGGACTATTCCATCCACGAATTGGAGGACGGCAGGAAAATCAACACCCGGCATTACTCCCTGAACGTCAACGAAAACGACGCCAACGAACTCAAGATTGGCACCCGCGTGCCGGTTGAAGTCAAAGCGGGGGAAACCGAATATATCGACGTCGGCACCTCCCTCAACGGTCGAACCCAGGTCGGGCGCGACGCCCAGGTGAAGATTTTCGTCCGCGTTGATATGAGCAACTTCGCTTTGCCGGAGCAGGCCGACGGTCACGACCGCCATCCGTTGATCAGGCAACTCAGAATCAGCGGCAGCACCGTGGTCGAGTTCGGCAAACCGACGGTAATGGGTGTCGTCGACGACCCGAACTCAAAGCGCCAATTCCAGCTCGAGTTGACCGTGACCAAGCTGAGGTAGGACGTCCGATTTTTCGAGGAGAGCCCGCCCTTAAGCAGCCAGCGCGCGCGCTCTCCTGAAAATCTCCACGAACATAGCCCGCGTCAGCTTGCCGGTCTGCGTGTTTTGGTTTGACGGATGGTAGGAGGCCAGCAGCGTTTTGCCGTCCGCCATTTTGTACGACGCGCCGTGTGCGAATACGTAAGGGACTCTGCGCGCGATTAGCCCTCGGCGGATCATATTTCCCAGATACGTATCGAACCCGATCTTTCCCAGCGCCACGATCACGCGCAGGTTCTTCAGTCCCTCAAGTTCCCGATCTAAATAAGGAGCGCAGTTGGCCAGTTCCTGCGGCATCGGTTTGTTATCCGGCGGAGCGCAGCGCGCCGCCGCGGTGATGTAAAGGTCGCTCAGAACAAGTCCGTCTCCGCGGGCCGTTGCCGTCGGCTGGTTCGCGAATCCGGTTTCGTAGAGCACGGGGTACATGAAGTTGCCGGAAGCGTCTCCCGTGAAAGGACGCCCGGTGCGATTCGAACCGTGAGCCCCCGGAGCGAGCCCGACAATCAGCACGGTGGCTTCCGGATCGCCGAAGCCGGGAACCGGCTTGCCCCAATATTCGCAGTCGCGATAGGCGCGCCGTTTTTCGCGGGCGATCCGCTCGCGATACGCAACCAGCCGGGGACAGCGCGTGCAGGCGATCACTTCCGCGTTCAGGACTGTCAACCAGGTAGGGAGCATCTGGAATTCGGCAATTTCGGTATTTGGCAAATCGGAGAATCTTGTAATTGGAAATCCTCGCGTTGAAATTACCAAATTACCCGGTGACAAAATTACAAAATCTGCAAATCTCTTCACACCTCTGTTCGTGCCAGTTACTTTGGTGGGTAAAAAGTATGGTCCGTCCGTTTGACGTTGCTCTCTGACTGTCTTTAAACTCATCTTTGCGGCACAAGGCTTCGAGCGAAGCAATCCCTCCCGGCTCCGCTAAGCAACCGGGCCGCCGCGGACGCCTTGAAAGGTAAACTGTGAGCCCCACGGAAACAAAAGAGAGCACGAAGCGCGAGATCGAGGTCGAGATACCGGCGTCCGAAGTTGGCCGCGAGACCGAGACGCTGATACAGAAATATCAGAAAGTGGCGCGCATTGCCGGCTTCCGGCGCGGGCATGTTCCAGCTTCCATCATCCGCCAGCGTTTTTCCGAAGAAATCAAGACCGATGTCGTCGAAGCGCTCATCCCCCGCTACTTCCGCCAGGAGGCGGAGCGGCTCGGCATCCATCCCGTATCCCAGCCGCGCGTTACCGACCTTCATGTCCACGAAGGAGAACCGCTGCGTTTCAAGGCGGCGTTTGAGGTGCTGCCCGAGATTCGGCTCGAAGGCTACAAGGATTTGCGCGCCGACAAGCCGGAGATCGCCGTTTCAGAAGCCGATGTGGAGCAGGCCCTCAACGATCTGCGCGAACAACACGCCACGTTCGATCCGCTCGAAGGCCGCGCTCTCGCCGATGGAGATTTTGCCCAGGCCTCGCTCGATGGCACGCCCAAAACCGGCGATGGTCAGCCCGTTCACATGGACGAAGTTCTGGTCGAGATCGGCGGCAAGAATACCATGCCCGAGTTCACCGAACACCTGCGCGGTGCGAACGCCGGCGATGAGCGGACCTTCGACGTCAATTATCCCGAAAATGCGCAGGACAAGCGCCTCGCCGGGAAGACTTTCACCTACACCGTCAAGATCGGCGCCATCAAGCAAAAAAAGTTGCCTGAGCTGAATGAAGAGTTCGCCAAACAGTTTGGCGAACTCGCCGGCGTTGACGACCTGCGTCAGCGCATCCGCCAGCAGATGGAAGCTGAGCGCAAGCATGAGGCCGAGCACAAAGCCAAGGACAAGCTGGTCGAAGAACTGATTCAGCGAAATGATTTTGAGGTGCCCGAATCCCTGATCGAGCAACAGATCGACATCCGCCTCGAGCGCGGGCTGCGGGCGCTCGCTGCCCAGGGATTGAGCGCCGAACACATGAAGAAAATGGATTTGCCCCGCCTGCGCGCCGGTCAGCGCGACCAGGCCATTCACGATGTGAAGGCTGCTTTGCTCCTGGAAAAAGTGGCGGAGGCGGAAAATGTGCAGGTCAGCGACGACGAAATGAACGCCGAGGTCGATTCGCTGGCCAAACAGACAAAACAGACGGCGGAAGCGATCCGCACACGTTTGACACGAGATGGAGGCCTCGATAGGATACGGACCAGAATCCGCAACGAGAAGACCCTCGAATTTCTGTATCAACAGTCCGCATGATCCACTGCGGACCATTTCGATCCTCCCCCGACTGCGTTCCGTGAGTCAGGGCAGGAGTGTGGAGTTACCTTGAGCGACCCAAAAATGATGCTGGTTCCGATGGTGATCGAACAGACCGGCCGCGGGGAACGCGCTTATGATATTTACTCCCGGCTGCTGCGCGACAACATCATCTTTATAGGCACGCCGATTGACGACAACATCGCCAACCTGGTCATCGCGCAAATGCTCTTTCTGGCGCAGGAAGACCCCGAAAAGGACATTCAGCTTTATATCAACTCGCCGGGCGGCTCGATTACCGCGGGCATGGCGATTTACGACACCATGCAATACGTCAAGAACGATGTGACGACCATTTGCATCGGACAGGCGGCTTCCATGGCAGCCCTGCTGCTTTCGGCCGGACAAGCCAAGAAACGATTGGGATTGCCCAATTCGCGCATCCTGATCCACCAGCCCTCCATGGGCGGGCTCAGCGGCCAGGCCACCGATATCGACATCCATGCCCGTGAAATCTTGCGTATGCGCGAGATTACCAACCAATTGCTCTCCAAGCACAGCGGTCAGAAGCTCGATAAAGTCGAGAAAGATGTCGAGCGCGACTTCATTATGAACGCCCAGCAGGCTAAGGAGTATGGAATCATCGACGATATCATCTATACGACAAGATAGCGGGTATGATCGGTCTTCGCGGCCGGTCACAACCTGAGACTTTTGCGGAACCCAGCGCCCACCATGACCTTCAAGGATGTGGGCCTGGAAATGTTTGCCGGGTAGGTAGAAAAGGAATGGCCTCGTGAAAACTAGATCGGGCTCGGAGGAGATGCTGCGCTGCTCGTTCTGCCACAAGTCGCAGGACGCTGTTGCCAAACTCATCTCATCGCCAAGTGACTATCCCCGCGCATACATCTGCGACGAATGCGTCGCCGTCTGCAACTCCATTCTGGAAGATGACCGCACCGCCACTCCAGCTTCGGCAGTTCCAAATCAGTTGCCCAAGCCGCAGGACGTCAAGACCTTCCTCGATGAGTACGTGATCGGGCAGGAGCAGACCAAAAAGAAGCTGGCCGTCGCCGTCTACAACCACTACAAACGCATCTACATGAACCGGCAGCGCCCGAGCGACGGCGTCGAGCTGACCAAGTCCAACATTCTGCTCATCGGGCCAACCGGGACTGGTAAAACGCTGCTCGCGCAAACGCTGGCCCGTATGCTGGATGTCCCCTTCGCCATCGTCGACGCCACCACCTTGACCGAGGCCGGCTACGTCGGCGAGGACGTCGAGAACATCATCCTCAAACTCCTGCAGGCCGCCGAAGGCGACGTGAGTCGAACCCAGACCGGCATCATCTATATAGATGAGATCGACAAGATCGGCCGCAAGGACGAGAATCCTTCGATCACGCGCGATGTCTCCGGCGAGGGCGTGCAGCAGGCCCTGCTGAAGATTCTCGAAGGCACCATCGCCAACGTTCCGCCGCAGGGCGGGCGCAAGCATCCCCATCAGGAATTTACGCCCGTCGATACCACGAACATTCTGTTTATTTGCGGCGGCGCGTTTGTCGGCCTGGAAAAAATTATTGCCCGTCGCGTCGGCAAGAAGGCGCTCGGCTTCCGCACCGGCGCTGAGGCCGAGGAAGAATCGAGCGGCGCATCCGCCAAGCGCAACTTTGAGCTCGTCTCCGAGGCGCAGCCCGAGGACCTGATTAAGTTTGGGCTGATTCCGGAATTTGTTGGCCGGCTTCCCGTAATGGGCGTGTTGCAGAATCTCGACGAAAACGCGCTGGTTGAGATCCTGACGCGACCCAAGAACGCTATCGTCAAGCAGTATCAGCGTCTGTTTGAATTCGAAAACGTTCGCCTCAAATTCAGCGACGAAGCCAACCGCGCTATCGCCCGGCAAGCGATGATTCGCAAGGTCGGCGCTCGCGGCCTGCGTATGATTCTTGAAGAACTGATGCTGGAATTGATGTATAGTCTGCCCAGCCAGAAGAAGGTTAAGGAATTTGAAGTGACGCGCGAGATGGTGGAGAAGAGGAACGTTTCGCTGGCCATGATCGAAAAAGCGGCGAGCTGAGTAGCGCCGGCGCCTTGCCGCCTGTCCCCGGGGCGCTTCGCCCTCGGTTCACGGGCAAGGACGCTGGCGAAGAGACCGACTGAGATGGGAGACCCGAGTTTGTCGAACCCGAGGGAAAAATTCGAGAGCAAGAAATTGCCGATGATGCCCATTCGGGACGTCGTCATCTTTCCCTACATGATGACGCCGTTCGTCGTGGGCCGCGAATCCAGTGTCCATGCCCTTGAAGAGGCCCTGGCCGGCGACAAGAAGATTTTTCTCGCAACCCAGCACGACGCCTCCATCGACGAACCCAAGCCCAACGACATTTTCCAGGTCGGCACGATCGTCAACATCGTTCAGAGCCTCAAGTTGCCCGACGGAAATATTAAGGTCCTGGTCGAAGGCATCGAGCGCGGCAAGGTTCTTCAGGTTACGGAAACCGACGGCTTCCTCCAGGCCACAGTCCGGGTCGCCCGTTACGCTACCGAGACGACCCCGCAGATCGAAGCCGGCATGCAGCGCGTGACCACCCTCTTCGAGCAATATGTCAAGCTCTGCCAGTCGCTGAATTACGAGACCATGATTGCGGCCGTGCGCATGGAAGATCCGGCCAAGCTCACCGACACCATCGCCGCCAACCTCCAGCTCTCCATCGAAGAAAAACAAAGCCTGCTTGAAATTTTCGACCCCGCCGAGCGGCTCAGCCGCATCGGCGACGTGCTCGACGTGGAGATCGAAAAGCTCAACATGGATCGCACCATCCAGTCGCGCGTGAAGCGGCAGATGGAAAAAGCTCAGAAAGAGTACTACCTGAACGAAAAGATTAAAGCCATCCAGAAAGAACTGGGCCGCGGCGAAAAGAGCGAATTCGACGAATTGAAGAAAAAGGTCGAAGCCGCCGGCATGCCCAAGGAAGTCCGCGACAAGGCGATCCAGGAACTCAAAAAACTCGAAGCCATGCCGCCCATGTCCGCCGAATCCACCGTCTCCCGCAATTATCTCGACTGGCTGCTGGCCGTGCCCTGGAAGAAGCGGTCCAAGGAAATCCGCAACATCACCCGCGCGGAAAAGACCCTGAACGAAGATCATTACGGCCTCGAGAAAATCAAGGAACGCATCCTCGAGTTTCTCGCCGTGCGCCAGCTCGTCAAAAATCCCAAGGGCTCGATCCTCTGTTTCGTCGGGCCTCCCGGTGTCGGCAAGACCTCGCTCGGCATGTCCATCGCAAAAGCGACCGGCCGCAAGTTCGTGCGCATGTCGCTCGGCGGGGTGCGCGACGAAGCCGAAATCCGCGGTCACCGCCGCACTTACATTGGAGCTCTGCCCGGCCAGATCATCCAGATGATGAAAAAGGCGGGCACCAAGAATCCCGTCTTCATGCTCGATGAAGTCGACAAAATGTCGATGGACTTCCGCGGCGATCCGTCCGCTGCCCTCCTGGAAGTGCTCGACCCCGAGCAGAATTACATGTTTGTCGATCACTACCTCGACGTCGAATACGATCTCTCGCAGGTCTTCTTCGTGGCGACAGCCAACGTCATGCACACCATCCCCCCGGCTCTCCAGGACCGGATGGAAGTGCTGCGCCTGCACGGCTACACCGAACCGGAAAAGGTCGAGATCGCCAAGCAGTTCTTAGTCAAAAAGCAGCTGGCCCAAGCCGGGCTGACCGACAAGAATCTCCAGTTCCCCGAAGAGGCGATCCGGCAAATCATCCGCGGCTATACCCGCGAGGCGGGCGTCCGCAACCTGGAACGCGAAATCGGAAACATCTGCCGCAAAGTCGCGCGCAAAGTCGTCAAGGAAGGCGCGAATTATTCGATCGCGCTCGGGCCTGAAAAGGTCGACGAATTTCTGGGCGTGCTCAAATTCCGCGATACCCTGGCCCATGAAAAGAGCGAAGTGGGCCTGGTTACAGGCCTTGCCTGGACCGAAGTCGGCGGGTCCATCCTCAGCACCGAAGCCACCGTGGTCGACGGCAAGGGCAAGCTCACACTGACCGGCAAGCTTGGCGATGTCATGCAGGAGTCGGCGCAGGCGGCCATGTCTTACGTCCGCTCTCGTTCTAATCGTCTGGGCCTCCCGCGCGACTTTTATCGCCATCTCGACATTCACGTGCACGTTCCCGAAGGAGCAATTCCGAAAGATGGCCCCTCGGCCGGCATCACCATCGCAACCGCGCTTTCCAGCGCCTTGAGCCGCATCCCCGTCCGCCGCGACATCGCCATGACCGGCGAGATCACGCTCCGCGGCAAAGTTTTGCCGATTGGCGGGTTGAAAGAAAAACTCCTCGCTGCCCATCGCGCCGGGCTCTTTGAGGTTCTTCTCCCCAAGGACAACGAAAAAGATCTCGCGGAGGTTCCCGAGAACCTGCGCAACGCCATGAAGTTGCACTTCGTCGACAACATGGATCAGGTGCTGGCCCTCGCCCTCGAAGGTCCCCTGCCGCAATTGACGGTCGAGTCCGATGGCCTCCCGGCTATTGCCCCGCCTACCTCGCCTGCTGGCGATATTCCAGCAGCCCGGCAATGAGCCGTTAGGCCGACAAGGAAACGGATCCAGTACCCTCCGCTGCCAGTGCCGGTCCGCCGGCGTTAGAATGATCCCAATATGTCGTACTCTCGTCTCAGCCTGGGCCTGCGCGGCTCCACGGCTCTCCTTACAGCCATCGCCGTGGTTGTGATCCTCCTCGTCACTCTGCCCGCCTATCGCCTGTTCTTCGGTATCAGCGTTCTCATCGGGCTCATCATCGCCGCTGCGCTGACCCTCTGGCACCGGCTCCATCCAATCGAAGAGGTTGAGATCGAAAATAAACGCCCGCTCGGTCTCTAGCTGCCTTCGTTCTTAACCTGCTTCGCTCCACCGTCCGCCGATTTTCTTCTGCCCCACTCTTGCCAATTACCATCCAAACACTGGACACTGTCCCCATGCGGATTCTCTCGCGCTATCTTTTGTCGGCGAGCGATGTTGCGAACTTTCCGCGGCCCGGCTTGCCGGAGATCGCCTTCCTCGGCCGCTCGAACGTTGGCAAGTCGAGCGTCATCAATGCCCTCGTCGGCAAGAAGCTCGCCCGCACCAGTTCGACCCCGGGCCGCACGCGCAGCATCAACTTCTTTGAGATTCGTAGGGCTGGCCAGCCCAAGCCGGAGCTGCTCTTCACCGACCTGCCAGGCTACGGCTATGCCAAAATCTCACGCGAGATTTCCCAGGAGTGGTCCACTTTTGTCGATCCCTACCTGCTCGACCGTCCCAGCCTTGCCCTCTGCCTGGCCCTGATCGA
>Ga0335078_10002778_pt1 | contig 26390 bp, 27 predicted proteins | sample Lox_Sample_32_FD_206711 | JGI IMG/M metagenome (GOLD analysis project Ga0335078, IMG submission 206711) | Soil microbial communities from Loxahatchee National Wildlife Refuge, Florida, United States - Lox_Sample_3.2 | ecosystem: Environmental > Terrestrial > Soil > Wetlands | place: USA... | reverse complement strand
TTATGTATGCCATTTACGTATGATTGCATGTCAGGGAGGCTTATATGGCGTACGTAGAACCAGCCACAGTACTGGCTCCCAAGGCCTCAGTTCGATCGGTGGAGATTCTGTACGGCACGGGTAGCGGAGGATGGTCCGTGGCCCGAGTCGGGTGGGAAGGTTCTGAGCGGGTCGGAATCCGCTGGAACGGCTCAGAAGACGGTCCGGGCATCGGGAGTCCTCAGTCTCGCGGTAATGCTACATGGTTCATTCTTCCTGAAGAACTTGAGAGGGTGGTCCTTGACAGAGTGGATGAGCTCACCATGAGCGGACCGGGTGGCCTGCTCGAGCGGTACCGCGAGATGGCCAGCGATTCCCAGCATGAAGCTGAGGCCGAGGAATGGAGCGAAGGACTAATTGGCGATGCATCCGCGGAGGGGTGAAGTTTGGTGGGTGGCTTTCGATCCGTCCGTGGGCGGGGAAATCCAGAAAACACGCCCGGCGGTCATCATTAGTAACAACGGCGCCAATATGGCGCTGAACCGGTTGATCGTTGTGCCCCTGACCAGCCAAACGGCGAAGGTTTATCCCGGCCAGGCCATTGTGACTCTCAACAGCGAACCGCGAAAGGCGATGGCTGATCAACTCACGACTGCTTCGAAAAAGCGGTTGCGCTCAAAGCTCGGTGAGTTGACCCTCTCCGACATCATCGCAGTGGAAAGCGCGATTCTTCTGCACTTGGGTATTCGCAGGTGATTGCGTTTTGCCCGTCAGCTGCTGAGCGGGAAGTAAGCGCGAGACCCGGAGCACGACGCCGTGGCCATTGAACAATCGATATCAATCAACATTTAAAATAGCGTCAGGAGTCTTCTTATGCGTGAAGTCGTCATAGTTTCTTCCGTCCGTACCCCCGTGGGGCGAGCCTTTAAGGGAACGCTCCGGGCCACTCGTCCCGATGAACTGGGCGCCGTTGCGATTAAGGGCGCGCTCGACCGGGTACCGCAGTTGGACGCGAAGGAGATCGAAGACGTGATCCTCGGCTGTGCCATGCCCGAAGCTGAGCAGGGGATGAACGTAGCCCGCATCGCATCGCTGCGCGCAGGGCTGCCGGTGGAGGTGTCAGCACTTACCATCAACCGCTTCTGCTCATCTGGGCTGCAAGCCATTGCGCTTGCGGCCGACCGCATTGCCACCGGCGGTGCCGAAGTGATCGTCGCCGGGGGCACGGAATCCATGTCGATGATTCCGATGGGCGGCAATAAGATCTCGCCCAATCCCTGGCTGGTCGATCACAACCCGGGTGCCTACCTTTCGATGGGGCTGACCGCAGAACGTGTGGGCCAGCGCTTGGGTATCAGCCGCGAGCAAGCCGACGAATTTTCCCTCCGCAGCCACCAGAAGGCTTTAGCGGCTATTCAGACGGGCAAGTTCGAGGACGAAATCGTCCCCGTGCCCGTCAGCTTTACCACGCCGAACGGCTCCAAGCCAAAGCGGCATGAGATTCTCTTCAAAATAGATGAAGGCCCGCGCAGCGACACCTCGCTCGAAGCTCTGCTCTCCCTGAAGCCCGCGTTTCACGTGAAGGGCACTGTCACTGCGGGTAACTCTTCGCAAATGTCAGACGGTGCCGCCGCCGCAGTCGTAATGTCTCTGGAGCGCGCCAAACAACTCGGCATCAAGCCGTTGGCGCGGTATGTCTCCTTCGCTACCGCGGGCTACAAGCCGGAAGAAATGGGTCTCGGTCCGGTGTTCGCGATTCCGAAGGCGCTGAAGCTGGCGGGACTCAAGCTCTCCGACATCGACGTGATCGAACTGAACGAGGCTTTTGCGGCGCAGTCGCTGGCCGTGGTCAAAGAAGCCGGACTTGACCCCGAGCGAGTGAATCCTAACGGCGGCGCCATCGCCCTCGGACATCCGCTGGGCTGCACCGGCGCCAAGCTGACTGCAACTATGATCCGCGAGCTGAAGCGACGCAACGCCCGCTATGGACTAGTCACTATGTGCGTGGGCGGAGGCATGGGAGCAGCGGGAATCTTTGAAAATCTGGATTAACCGCCGAGCACGCCGAGCTCGCCGAGATTTCGACCATAAAACTCCCACGATACCCGGAGTTAACCCTGTATCTTTGCCTCTTCATCAGCATTAGAATTGAGCTTGTTGTCTCGGTGTTCTTTGCGATCTCTGCGGTGAAAGGACTTGAAGCTCGCATATGGTAGCCACCACGGCGGTTCCCAAGGCCAGGATTTCCGGCGGCAGCTTTCTCCTCGAAGAACGTCGTCCCAGCGAAGTATTCACCCCTGAAGATTTCACCGAGCAGCATCAACTTATTGGCCAGACAACCGAAGAATTCGCTCTCAACGAAATCGTTCCAAACATCGAAAAGATCGAGCACAAGGATTTTTCCGTTACCCGTGACCTGTTGAAAAAAGCCGGAGAGCTGGGCCTCAGCTCAGTAGAGATTCCCGAAGCTTACGGCGGCTTGGAGATGGACAAGGTGACTGCTGCCGTCATCGCCGACCACATCGCCAAGTACGCCGGTTTTGCCACCACTTGGGGCGGACACACCGGCATCGGCACTCTTCCCATCGTCTACTTCGGCACCGAGGAGCAGAAAAAGAAATATCTGCCACGCCTGGCGGCCGGCGAGATCGTCGGCGCCTATGCGCTTTCCGAGGCTTCTTCTGGATCCGACGCGCTCAATTGCCGCGCCCGCGCCGAGCTTTCGCAGGACGGTAAGCATTACCTCCTCAACGGCGAGAAGATGTGGATCACCAACGCCGGCTTCGCCGATCTGTTTACGGTCTTCGCCAAAGTCAACGGCGAAAAGTTCACCGCGTTCCTGGTAGAGAAAACCTTTCCCGGCTTTTCTATCGGTGCGGAAGAGCACAAGATGGGCATCCGTGGATCTTCGACTTGTCCCATCATCTTGAATGATTGCAAAGTTCCCGTCGAAAATTTGCTCGGCGAAATCGGCAAAGGCCATATCATCGCCTTCAACATCCTCAACGTCGGACGCTTCAAACTTGGCGCCATGTGCGTAGGCGGCGCCCGCGTTGCCATCGAAAACTCTATTGCCTACGCCAAACAACGCAAGGCGTTCAATAAAGTCATCGCAGATTTCGGCCTGGTGCGGGAGAAGCTCGCCAACATGGCGACACTGATTTATGTCGGAGAATCGCTCGTCTATCGTACCGTCGGCATGATGGATGTGGCGCTCAACGAAGTAGATAAGTCGGGCTCGGACGCACTGAAAGAGACCCGCAAAGCCATCGAAGAATATGCGGTCGAATGCTCGATCATCAAAGTCTGGGGCTCGGAGATGATCGACTATGTAGTCGACGAAATGGTGCAGATTTATGGCGGCTACGGCTTCGTGGAGGAATATCCCGCCGAGCGCAGCTACCGCGATGCCCGCATCAACCGCATCTTTGAAGGCACCAACGAGATCAACCGGCTCATCATCACTGGATTTCTCCTCAAGCGTGCCATGAGCGGCCAGTTGCCCCTCATGCCCGCCATCAAGAAGTTGATGGACGAGGTGCTCTCCGGCCCGTCCCTCGGAGATGAAATAGAAGGGCCGCTTGCGGACGAACGCAAGCTGGTAGCCCAGGCCAAGAAGCTGGGGCTATTCGCCGCCGGTGCCGCTACCCAGAAATATATGCAGGCCATTGAGGACCAGCAGGAGATCATGGGCGCCATCGCCGACATGACCATCGAAACCTACGCCATGGAATCGGCCGTTCTGCGCGCACAAAAAATCGCCGAGCTCAAAGGCGAAAGCGCGGCGGTTCTGCCCATCGCCATGACTCGTGTCTACTTATCTCAAGCCATGGAGAAAATCGAAGCCGCCGCTCGCAAAATCATCGCCGCTGTGGCCGACGGCGACATGCTGCGCACGCAGCTGGCCATTCTGCGCCGCCTGGGGAAATACGAGCCGTTTAACACCATCGAACTGCGCCGGCAGATTGCACAGAAAGTGATTGAACGAGGAAAGTACACCATAGCGTAGTTGGATCGCCACCGGGTAGAACGCTGAGCCTCTAGCCCTTCCTCTTCAGCTCTTCCATCACGCTCTGAATCAGTTCCTTCGCATCGCCTAGATTCTTCATCACCATCTGGATATCCATCACCGGCTTTCCCGGCCAACGCTGGCTTTGGCAATACACGCCGTGCTGGCCTACCAGCGCCATCGCGTCCGTGATCATGTCCAGGGTGACGGCCAGGCGTCCGCGCGGCAGGCCCATCATCGTCTCATAATGCTCCAGCTCTTCTTGTTTATCGTCGAATACCGGCATAGCAGGATTGTAACTTGGTGGCTGTCTGTCGGATAATCGCCTGCGCTGCTATCCGCCGTCCGGCTCGATACGTCGAAGCACTTAGAACCTTAAACCAGTGTCAACATTCAATGTTCCCTCTAGGAGAAACCATGCAGAAAAAAGCCGCTTTTCTTACTGTGTTTGCTCTGGCTTGTACCGTGCTTGCAGCTTGTCAGAAGGACAAGAGCAAGCGTCCTAGTCCGCCGGCTCAGGCGCAATGCAAATTCTCCGACGGCAAAACCATTACCGTCGACTACTCCAGCCCGCGTATGAATGGCCGCAAGATCTATGGCGGACTTGTTCCCTACGGCGAAGTCTGGCGCACCGGCGCCAATGAAGCCACCACCTTCGTTACCACCGCCAACCTCACAGTCGGCGGCAAAGGCGTGCCCGCCGGGAACTACACCATCTTTACCGTGCCCAACCAGGACAAATGGACGTTGATCGTCAACAAGAAGACCGGCGAGTGGGGGATTCCCTACAAATATGAAAGTGACGAACTGCTGCGCACGGATATGATGGTCTCGAAAACCCCATCACCAGTGGAGAATTTCACTATCGCTTTTGATCAGAGTGGCGCGGCCTGCGCCATGAACATCACTTGGGACGATAGTAAGTCCTCAGTACAGATCATGGAATCGAAGTAGGAGAGATCACTACTTGGCCAGCAGCGTGTCCACCGAGCGCTGCAGCTGATCCAAGTTGTCGGTGAGGCGCTGGGCCTGTTGCATGGCCGCCTGCGCCTCATCTTTTTTGCCGCTCTGTTGCAGCGCGCGGGCGAGCAGGCAATATCCCAGATCCCAGGACTGTATCGACAGGGCGTGCTGGTAATCGTTGATTGCCTCGGCATAGTCGCCGGATTTCTGTGATACCAGTCCCAGGCCCAGCCACGCGTGCAAGTTCCGGGGCCGCAGCGATACGGCCTCCGCGAAGCTTTCGCGGGCTTGTGCCGAATCGCCCAGGTCACGATAAGCATAGCCGAGATCGGTAAGAGCCGTGGCCCGGTACCTGGGATCGCGGGTTATTTTGACGATTTCGTTGTAGTGAATAATGGCCGCGCTGAGGTCGCCATGGCGCTGCTCGTCGGCGGCGATGTTGAGCCGGCTCATGGCATCGGTGGAGTCCAGCGCCGCGGCTGCGCGAAAGTGCGGTATGGCCTCGTCCGGGCGCCCTTGCTCCAACAGGGCTCCTCCAATGTTGTCCTCCGCAATCACGTTGTCCTCGGTGACTGCCGCAGTGTGCGACCACAGCGCCAGGTTGTTGCTCCAGTAGTCGATTTGGCGGTGAGCCACGAGCGACGCGCCAGCCAGGCACAATGCGCCGGCCGCCGCCAGCCATGGGACAGGAACCTGCCACTCAACCGCCCAATCCGCCAGTCCCCAAATCACCATGATGAACAGCCCCAGGAATGGCAAATATGCATAGCGGTCCGCCATCGCCTGCCGGCCCACCTGCACCAGGCCGATCATCGGGATCATGGCTCCCAGGAACCAGAGCCATCCGACCTTCAGTGCGCGCTCGCGGGTTCCTGCGAAAACAAATGCGGTAATCCCCACCACCAAAAGAAGAGATGCTGCGACCACGGTGCCGGTAAGCGAGCTTGCGCGGAAGGGATACATGGGAGCCAGGTGCGATGGCCAAAAACATTTCCCGAGGTAGCGAGCATAAGAAACAACGGCGTTTTCCAGCCGGATCGGGACGGGATATCGTTTGATGGTGCCGATAGCGTTCCCCGCTTTTTGCGCTGTGATCGTAACTACAGCGCTGGCGGCGGAGAGCAGCAACAGCGGGATTTTTTCGCCAAGAAGCCATGACCATGGCCGAGTCCCGTGTGTACCATTTGCGTCCGCAGCCTTTTCCACTCGCTGCAACGGCCAGTAATCCAGCAGCAGGAGGATAAATGGCAGTGTAATCACCATGGGCTTTGCCATGAGCCCGCCGGCAAACAAACCCGCCACCAGGGCATAGCGCTCAACACCCGGTTTGCGGACGTACCATCCGTAAGCCCCGATCGCCAGCAACAAAAACATCATGCTGAGCACGCTCTTGCGCTCGGCCACCCACGCCACCGATTCCACATTCACCGGATGCAGCGCAAACAGGGCAGCCACCATGAAGCTGCGGCCGGCGAATCCCGTGGCTTTCCACAGAAGCCAGAAAATAAGCACCGCGTTGAGCGCGTGCAGCAAAACGCTCATGTAATGATGTCCGGCCGGATCTAGTCCGAAGAGTTGGCAATCCATCGCATGAGAAAGCCAAGTCAGCGGATGCCAGTTGGCCTCGTCAAACGTAGTGAAGGCCCACTTGACCGTATACCAGTGCAGGCCGGCCCGCACGTGGGCATTATCGGTGACATAGCGGTCGTCATCATAATTTACAAAAGGATGGTGGGCGGCCGGGTTATACAACGCGAGCGTGGCCAGGACCAGTAAGAGCCCAAGTACAAGATTCCGCTGCTCGGGTGAGGAGAAGATGCGCCAGCTCCTGGGTGGTGATTCCACGCGAAATGGCGCTGGAGTGGCCAATAAGAAATTTAACCACAGAGGGAACGGAGGACACAGGGAAGAATGGAAACCAAAGTAATCTTAAGGCTCTTGAAAGGGCATTGCTTCCAGCCATGCCTAAGTCCTGATTCGGCTTCTCCGCAGCCCTCTTGAAACCGTACTCCTGCAGAGCCTCGACGCCGATCGAAATCGGCCCCCGGCTCAGGAGTGACTCGGTTTCCAGCGCAGCACCGGCTTGCGCGCGGCCGCCACTTCGTCCAACCGCGAAACGCGAGTTGTATGCGGAGCCGTCAGCACCATTTCCGGATCTTCTTCTACTTCCTCGGCGATGAAGCGCATCGCTTCGATGAACAGATCCATCTCTTCTTTGGATTCGCTCTCTGTCGGCTCGATCATCAGCGCCCCGGGCACAATCAGAGGAAACGCGGTGGTGTACGGATGAAAGCCGTAATCGATCAGCCGCTTGGCGATGTCCATGGTGCGCACGCCCTTTTTCACCTGCAGCTTGTCGCTGAACACCACCTCATGCATGCTGGGCGTCGAGTACGGCAGATCGTACGCGCCCTCGAGCCCTTTGCGAATGTAGTTGGCGTTGAGCACAGCATCTTCGGTGGTCTGCCGCAAACCGTCGGGCCCATTGGCCAGCGTGTAGGCCAGCGCGCGCACGAACATGCCAAAATTTCCGTAGAATGCCCGCACCCGCCCCACCGATTGCGGCCGGTGGTAATCGAAGCCTAAGGTTCCGTCGGGCTTGGTCACGAGCACGGGCGTGGGCAGAAACGGCTCCAGCATCTTCTTGATCGCTACCGGCCCTGATCCGGGCCCGCCGCCGCCGTGCGGGGTGGAGAATGTCTTGTGCAAATTCAGGTGCATCAAGTCGACGCCAAAATCTCCCGGCCGAACCTTGCCCACCAGCGCATTCATGTTGGCGCCGTCCATGTAAAGCAGCCCGCCCTTGGCGTGCATGATGTCGGCAATTTTATGGATGTCCTGCTCGAAAACCCCCAGTGTGTTGGGATTGGTAAGCATGAGGGCGGCGACATCTTCGTTCATCTGCGCTGCCAGGGCCCCTACGTCGACCATCCCTTGCGCATTCGATTTAAGATTTTCCACCGCATAGCCAACCATCGCCGCAGTCGCCGGATTGGTGCCGTGGGCCGAGTCCGGGATCAGAATTCTTTTCCGCGGATGCCCCTTCGACTGCTGATATGCCCGCACCAGCAGCAGCCCGGTCATCTCCCCATGCGCGCCGGCCGCAGGCTGTAGCGTGATCGCATCCATGCCGGTGATTTCGATCAGGCAATCGCTGATCGTTCTAATGATGCGCAAGGCGCCTTGGGAAATCTTTCCCGGCTGATAAGGATGCGCGTTGGCCAGACCGTCGAAACGCGAGACCACTTCATTCACCCGCGGGTTGTACTTCATGGTGCAGGAGCCCAGCGGATACATGCCCAGATCAATGGCGTAGTTCCAGGTGGAAAGGCGGGTGAAGTGGCGGATGATTTCGATCTCGCTCACCTCGGGCAAGTTTCCCAGGTCTTTCCTCTCAGATGAACCAAGAAGCGCCTTAGTATCGACTTCAGGAACATCGAGCGGTGGTAGTTTCCACGCGGCTTTCCCCGGGGAAGACTTCTCGAATATCAAGCCTTCGTTTTGATTGACGTGGCGCGTGGCTTTGCGAGTAGGATGCGTCATCGCGTCACCTCCTCGACGTCGGCTTCTGTCGCCGGCTTCACCGAGCCTTCACTCTCGGCGACCAAACCCACGGCGGTGTCGATGGCAGTGCGGGTCGTCATTTCGGTGCAGCACCACAAGGCAGCGTTGCCCAACTCGGGATAGAACTTCTTGAGCGGAAATCCACCTACGATCTTGTGCCCCAGAATCCGGCTGTTGATGGCATGCGGGTCTTCGCTGGTTTCGACCACAAACTCATTGAAACGCGGCGCGCCCGGAAACAGGACCTTGGCGTGTTTGCCGAACTGCTGCGCGGCATAAACCGCTTTGGCGAGATTCTGCTTGGCCAGTTCCCGCAGTCCAATCTTTCCGTAGACCGTCATGAAGATATTGACCATCAGCGCCACCAGCGCTTGGTTCGTGCAGATATTCGAGGTCGCTTTTTCACGACGAATATGTTGTTCGCGCGTAGCCAGCGTCAGCACAAACCCGCGCTTGCCATTGCGGTCGGTTGTTTGTCCCACCAGCCGTCCCGGCATCTGCCGCACAAATTGTTCGCGAGTGGCGATCACTCCACAGTAAGGCCCACCAAAACCCAGTGGCACGCCAAAGGATTGCGCCTCCATGGCGATGACATCGGCCTGGCGCGGTGGCTCGACAATTCCCAGCGACACCGCTTCCGCGATCGATACCACCAGCATGGCTCCGCGCCTGTGCGCCAGATCAGCCACCGCCGCGACATCTTCAATCGTGCCGAAAAAATTTGGCGATTGGATCAGCACGCACGCCGTCTCTTCCGTAATCGCCTGCTCAAGCGCCTTCAAGTCCACTCGGCCGTTCTCGCCAAATCCCGCCAGACTCAGCGGCATCTGCTGATGAAACGCGTAGGTGGCAAGAACTTCGCGATATTCCGGATGCAAACTGCGACCCACCACGACTGATCGCCGTCCAGTCAAGCGCACCGCCATCATGACCGCCTCGGCGGCCGCAGTCGAACCGTCGTACATGGAAGCGTTGGCCACTTCCATGCCCGTCAACTCGCAGATCATGGACTGGAATTCGAAGATCGATTGCAGCGTACCCTGCGAAATCTCCGCCTGATAGGGAGTGTAGGCGGTGAGAAACTCCCCGCGTGAAATCAGCGAATCAATAATCACCGGCCGGTAGTGATAGTAAGCGCCCGCCCCGAGAAACGTAGCGTAGCCGTCGCCGTTCTCGCGCGAACGCTCGCGGAACCAGTCGACGATTTCCGACTCCGCCATCTGCCGGGGAACTTTGAGATCGCGGTCCAGCTTGTACTCCGCCGGAATCGAAGCGAACAGATCGTCAATCGACCGCGCCCCAATGGCGCGGAGCAGGGCTTCGCGGTCCGCGGGAGACTTGGGCAAATAGCGCATCGCGTCTAGTGCCCACCCTCTTCGGCCACGAACTTCTCATAATCCGCAGCCGACATCAGGGAATTCAGCTCACCCGGGTCCTTCAGCGTGATTTTGACCATCCATGCGCTGTGCGCGTCCTTATTAATCTTCTCCGGCGCCGTCGCCAGTTCGCCGTTCACCTCCGCTACGGCCCCAGACGCCGGCGCATAAAGATCCGAAACCGCTTTCACCGATTCCACGCTGCCAAACGTCTTGCCGGCCGCTATCTCGGAACCCGGCTTCGGCAGGTCAACGAAAACAATGTCGCCGAGCGAGTCCTGCGCGTAGCTTGTGATGCCAATCGTGGCAGTTCTGCCGTCGCTTTTGATCCACTCGTGTTCTTTGGTGTATTTGAAGTCGCTGGGATATGGCATGTCGCTACTAGCTCCTGGTTCCTGGCTGAAACTCCTCCGTGGTTAAGTCTTCTTCGGCCGTTTATAAAAAGGTGTTGGCACCACCTGCGCCTTCACGCCCTGCCCGCGAATCTCTACTCTAATCGTTGACCCCAGCCCCGCAAACTCCGGCGGCAGGTACGCCAGCGCAATATTCTTCTTCAGAAAGGGCGCAAACGATCCGCTGGTGACGTAGCCGATTTTGCGCCCGCCTTCATCCAGGACCTTATATCCGTCGCGCGCGATGCCGCGCTCCACCATTTCCAGACCCGCTAGCGTCCGCTTCAATCCAGCGGCCTTTGCTTTTTCCAAAGCCGCGCGGCCTACAAATTCCGGCTTCTCCATTTTGCAGAAGCGGTCGAGCCCGGCTTCCCAGACGTTAATCGTATCGGAAATCTCGTGTCCGTACAGCGGCAGCTTGCCCTCCAGGCGCAGCGTGTTGCGCGCGCCCAGCCCGCAGGGCAGAACCCCAAACGCACTGCCTGCCTCCAAAAGCCTGTTCCATACCATCGTGCTCGTCGCCTCATCGGACGGCACATAGATTTCGAATCCGTCTTCCGCCGTATAGCCAGTGCGCGCGATCAAAATATTTTTCAACCCGCAGACCGTCCCCCGCGTCACCCAGTAAAACTTTACTGCGGAAAGATCGGCGTCGGTAAGCTTCTGCAGCAACTCCACGCCCTTTGGCCCCTGGATCGCAATCTGGGTAAAATCATCCGACAGATTTTCGGCCTTGCCATCAAACTGCCGGGTGTTGTCGCGCACCCAATGAAAGTCTTTTTCCCGAGTCCCGGCATTGATCACCAGCAGATATTCATCTTCCCCCAGCCGGTGCACAATCACATCGTCGACGAACGTCCCCTGCGGATACAACATCGCCGAATACTGCGCCTGGCCGATGGCCAGCCGCGACGCATCATTCATCGAAATATGCTGCACCGCCGCCAGTGCCTCGGGCCCCTGCAGCCGAATGTCGCCCATGTGCGACACATCAAAGATGCCCACGCCGGAGCGCACCGCGTTGTGTTCGGCGATAATCCCCCCGGCCGACGGGTATTCCACCGGCATATCCCAGCCGTTGAATTCGACCATCCTGGCGCCCATTTTCCGATGGACGGCATTCAGGGCAGTTTTGCGGATCAACGGCGTGGTGGCCTCAACGGCGGACAAGTTCTCCTCGAGCAAACGCAAAGGTTGGGCTGCTAGATGGCGAGACTTACTACCCTAACATGCAGGCGGCGAAGGCGGCAAACAGCCTCAGGGCAGACCTGCTCGTCAGCCCAGCCGGGCGCAGCCGCCGCTGTTACCAACGGAACTTCTCAGCCCCGTGCCTGCGCGCTAAAGTCTGTCCATGGCCACCACCACCAAGAAGCATCGCTGCGCCCAGTGCGAAATGCCCGAAGACCGCTGCGAGTGCGAACGGTACTGCTGCCTCTGCCAGGCACAGCTTGACATCCGCCTCTGCCAGGATGGCCTGTACTATTGCCTGCCCTGCCGCGAAGCCTGCGACTACAAAGTCGCAGACGAATACCGCGTGGGCTGAGGCTCCGTACGCCGCAACCTGCCAGGCCACGGAACACCTTCGTGGAAAAACCAGAAAAATCGTTGTCATCCCGAGGAGCGCCGCGACGAGGGATCTGCATTTTGGGACTCCAGAGACCACCCACAGTTCTGAATCCCATTTCGGGAAAATCCTGTCAATAGGCAAAACTTACACGAATCGCGCCAACCCCCTGTCCCCAATGGAAATATATTCCTGCCCGCCGTGTCTCACTTTACTATAGCAATGTGAAATAATAGAGATATAGACTATAGCCACGAACAACCGCGGCCTCCGGGCCGCGTTTTTATTGGAGACCAGAGACGAATGACCAACCCCGGACTAAACATCAGGAATCAAAAACGGCGTGGCGAGTGGGCCGAGATGCGTTTCATGGCTCGCGTTTCTGAGCTGGGTATGACTGTCACCAAGCCCTGGGGAGACTCCGCGCCCTATGACGTCATCGTAGAATGCGAGGGCGGTTGGCTGCGTGTCCAGGTCAAGTCCACCGTGTCTCGGAAGAACAATAGCTACCCCTGCACGCTTCACGGCGCCAGTGCGCCTTACACAAAGGAAGACTTCGAGTTCATCGCCGCCTACATCATTCCTCTCGACATCTGGTACATCATCCCCACCGAAGCGGCCATCCGGGGCAAAGAGAAACTTTACCTGACGCCGGGCTCGCCCAAAACCAGATACGCGCCCTACCGCGAGGCCTGGCACCTGCTGCGGGAAAAGCGCCGCGCCCACCCCGCCGCCGATCTTTGCTCACACTGCGGCCGCCAAGCCCATCAGCACGAGGACCCAACCATCTTGCGATCCTGACCGGAGCAGGTTTTCCTAGAAACCGAGGCAAGACAGGCGAGATTGGGAAGTGAGAAGGGTCCAGTGACACGGTTCACCCCTGACTTTGGTACTCTTGATGCATTGGCCCCTGGGACGGAGACTGGCTTCGGTTTGTTATCCCCTTGGGCTACAGGTCACTTAAATTTTGCCTCTGGCTCAGGATAATGGGTACGGAGTCGTCCAATTCACTTGATTTTTGGCGTTCAGCGAGTATCATGCGTTGTCGTCGAGCGCAACCCACGTTGAACGCATTTGAATCTGAAATCGCTTTTTCCGGAGGTACACTTCCATGAACAGGTCGTCATCGAGAAAATCTCCCAAAAGAGCTGGCCGTCGCCCGAAGGGGCCGATGTCGTCCAGTAGCCCAGCGGCCGCTCCCGCAGGTTGGTTTGCCGGTACCAAGGTGTTCCGGGTCAGAGCTACAACAGCGCTGGGAACAGCTGCCGCCGGGTTGGTAGCCAACATGCGCGCGAAGGTTCGATGATACCCGGCCCAAAGCCACATTCTGTTTCCGTTCACCATCGCAGTTACGTGCCGCAACAACTGCCTGGCGGAAAAGGAACCGTACTGATCTGGAAGGAAAGCGAACTCACCATGTGGAAGATCAATGTCCACAGCCGTGTTTAGCCCATTCTGAGAAAAGGATGCCCTGACCAAGGGCGCAGTGGGCTGTTGACAAGGCAAAGCTTCATGGAGCCAGCCTAAGAGCGTAGCCGTTCGGTTGCGGTACGCTTCCCCCTTTTCCATCAAAATCGCGTACTGATGAGCTACAAGCTTGGTGACATCTACTTTAATAACCTCTTGGATGTCGGTCGGCCCCAAGCCGCGCAAAAACGCCAGAAATCTCTGAGCGTGTGCCCGTTCATCGTTATTTAAGGCGATTCTTGCCGGCGCTAGAGCTTCCCTCTCGGGAAGCGCCTCGGTGCGGTCGCGGTATTCGCGCCATCGGCGCTCCGCCTCGGCGTCGGTCAACGCCGGATTGAAGTAGCATTCACTCTGTAGATAACGGACAGCGTTGTCTCGACTGAACCATCCAAGAAGAACCCGGGCGCGAATTGTCCTTGGAACAGGCACTGCAGCAACAGTATTCATCTGCTAATTTCTCCATTCAGCCCGCACAACACAGCACCTGTTGTGGTCTCCATCTACGCCATCCCATGCGGGCACGTAACGTACCTTACCGCCCTTGAGGGGTAGGGACAAGGAATACGATCCGAATAAAAGGTCTTACTTTCAGTAAGTTGCATCGGAATAGTAGGCGGGCGATAGTATGCTCCAAAGATTCCTTGCACGGAGATGACTAGCTGGCTAGTCTGTCGCTTGGAGTTGCCAATGAAGGAACTATCTAGTGAGCAATCGGAGTACGCAGTCAGTCGTTTTATCAGCCTTTACCAAACTCGCGACATCAGCCAGACGGAACTTGAGCGAATTTCCGGAGTGAACCAATCGACAATCTCGAAAATTACTCGCCCGCAGGACGGGGACAAATACTCTCCCAGCGTGGACGTTCTCCAAAAGTTGTTCAAAGCCCTAGGCTATAGGCTCGCGAGCATCCTCAACGAATCAGATCACTTGGCTGACGAGATCGCCGGCTACCTGGCAACGCCGCTCACCGGACTGACGGTGAAAGGAGATGCAGAGGTAAGAAGAGTCGTTGACACTATTCGGATAATCGCGCACGAGGAGCAGTTTGCGAACCCGGGTTTCGACATCTATTGGCCGGGCGATTACACTCACCCAAAACTACACGCAGAAATCGGTGCCTCTCAAGTGTATGTCACTGATCGGTCACGCGCTTCGACACATGACTTCATCATTCTGTTCTGCGGTCCACCAAGCTACGGCGTTGGTCAAGAGAACGAGATTGCCACACAAGCGGGAGTGCCCGCAATTCGGTTAGTCCCGCCCGACGGCCTCTCACGCATGATGCTTGGCTCGTTCATTCGCTCGATCGACGTAACGTACCAAGGCAGCCTTGATTCCCGAATCACCTTCGATGAGAGCAAGTTGCGGGACGCCCTCAGATCAATTCGGCAAACCCACTTCAGAACCGGGGCACTCTATCGCGGGATGAACGGCGACGGTTTTGGCAAGCGCCTTCGGAGACTGATTGACGACCGGTGCAATGCCGACTACATCCAATTTGCCGCCGATATCGGAATAAGCTTGTTGTACCTGCATAAGATGATGGACGAGCCGTTCCTGGTCTCAAATCCCAGCGCTCGGCTGTTGAGGCGGATAGCGCACCGACTGGGGGAACGAGTCGCATTTCTGTTAGGCGAGGCGGAAGCGAACGACCCTATTTGGATCGAGAGCAATGCGTCCTGGCGCTCCTGGATTGAGAACACGGAGGGCCTTGACGCGGGAATCGCCCTCCGGATGCGAGACGATTGGCGCCATGCCTATGCTACAGACAGGAGGGAGCAGCAGAGTTCCGCTTCCTTCCGGAAACCTACTCGTCTGATGCGCGAAGCGGACTGGGACAAGAAATACCGGGGGCAGATCCACAAGGACACGACCAATGCAAAACAAGCAAGCCTACTTTGACTCGCAGTCGCATCTTGTGAAGCTGTTTATGGAACGATCTGGGGTCGGCACACCACATGCCTCTCCCGAACAAGTCATGTCCGATGTTGTCGAAAGGGCCACCGGAAAACGTATGTACAGTCAGGGGCAACTTCTACAGCGATTCCTCAACGTTAGAAATATTGTTTCTGTCGATTTTGCGCTGGATCCCGGCTGCGACGGGATGATCGAACCAATCGGGTCACAGTTCAGCGATGGGTTCAGAATGCAGCTGAAAAAGAACGTATCCGAGGTGCGGTCCCGATTCACTCTTGCACATGAAGCCTGCCACACCTTCTTTTATGAACTCGTCCCTGAAATCAAATTTCGTCTGCATCAAACAGACGACCTTGAGGAACGGCTTTGTAACTTCGGGGCCGCCGCACTTCTCATTCCCTCCGCATCTTTACGTAAAAGAACAAAGAAGCTGCCCATTTGTCTCGACTCCCTCGAGCAGCTAGCCCAGGAATATACCGTGAGTCTTGCCACGATGCTCCTAAGGCTAAGGGCGCTAGCGTTATGGAAGTGCCAATTATCCAGCTGGCATCGCACCACTGGTGGGAATTTCGTTTTGGACCGCCTCTACGGCGGTCGGCGGTGCGAGTGGAAATGGCAGGACACCTCGCTACTTGAGCAAGTCTGGAACTCAGGTGAATCGGTATTTGGGACAAACTTCGTCTACCTCGACAACGAAGAGGGCGTTCGACGATACCGGCCAATCTCATACAACGTTCGGCGCTCGGAGACGGGCTTAATTGCGCTTTGGGGCGGTGGCGTGCGTCCCGCAGCACTGAGCCATCCACTCTTCGAAGTTATTCGGCGCCACCACTGAAAGGTACTCAATAGTGGGGCAGACACTCGCTCATCTAAACGTCCAGCGCTGGCAGGTGGAGCAGATCCAGCAGAGCCTTGGCCAAGCGGACGAAGGCAAGTTGGACGCGCACGCAAAGGTAAAACACGCGGCACGCAAATGGCAGCGCCGACGGGCGAGGTATGTAGCGTGGACTGAGCAGCTGAGCTGGCGCCAACATCGACTGGCCGACGACCGGTGACCAACGACCAACGACGCCCCTAAACCACCACCGCCTCTCTATACTCTCCAAACACCTTCCGCAGCGTGTCGGCGATCTCGCCGACGGTGGCGCTGGCTTCGACAGCGGTGACGATGTGGGGCATCAGGTTCGCGCCCGAGCGGGCGGCGTTTTCGATCTTGTTCAACGAATCTTTCCACGGCTGCGGGTCGCGCCGCGCCCGCAGCGCCTTAAGTCGCTCTACCTGTTTGCCTTCGAGCGTCTCGTCGATATGCAGCGTAGGGATGGCCTTCTCTTCTTCCACCGTAAACCGGTTTACGCCGACGACTACGGCCTCGCCGCGGTCGACTCTTTGCTGATACTCGTAGGCGGCGTTCTGGATTTCCGACTGCACGTAGCCGCGTTCGATGGCTTTCACCATCCCGCCGAGGGCTGCGATCTTGTCCAGATACCCGGTGGCGCGCTTCTCGATTTCGTTGGTCAGCGACTCGATGTAATACGATCCGGCCAGCGGATCGATGGTTTGGGGCGCGCCGGATTCGTAGGCGATGATTTGCTGCGTACGCAGCGCAATGCGCGCCGCCGCTTCGGTGGGCAGCGCCAGCGCTTCGTCGTACGAGTTGGTATGCAGAGACTGCGTCCCGCCGAGCACGGCAGCCATCGCCTGCATCGCGGTGCGGACGATGTTGTTCTCCGGCTGCTGCGCCGTAAGCGTGGACCCAGCCGTCTGAGTGTGAAAGCGCAACATCCAGGAACGGGGATTCTTTGCATTGAAATGCTCGCGCATGATGTGCGCCCACATCCGCCGGGCAGCGCGGAACTTGGCCACTTCTTCCAGAAAATTGCTGTGGGCGTTAAAGAAGAACGACAGCCGCGGAGCAAAGTGGTCGAGGTCAAGTCCGGCGTCGAGCGCGGCTTGCACGTAGGCCATGCCGTTGCCCAGCGTGAACGCGACCTCCTGCACCGCAGTCGAACCCGCCTCACGCATGTGGTAACCGGAAATCGAAATCGTGTTCCAGTCGGGGACGTTCTCATTCGTCCAGGAGAACATGTCGGTAATAATCCGCATGGCCTGCTTGATGGGAAAAATATAGGTACCGCGAGCCACGTATTCCTTGAGCACGTCATTCTGCACCGTGCCCGAAAGCTGCCGAATGTCGCCACCCTGCCGCCGTGCGACCGCCACATACAACGCCAGCAGAATCGACGCCGTAGCGTTGATGGTCATCGAAGTCGAGATTTTCGTCAGCTCGATGCCATCGAACAACCGCTGCATGTCGTCGATGGAATCAATAGCAACCCCCACTTTTCCGACTTCACCCAAAGCCAGCGGATTATCCGAATCCAATCCAATCTGCGTAGGAAGATCAAACGCGACCGAGAGCCCGGTGGTCCCATTCGCCAGCAGATACTTGTAGCGCTTGTTTGATTCCTCCGCGTCACCCATGCCGGCATACTGGCGCATGGTCCACAACCTGCCCCTGTACATCGTGGCTTGAACTCCTCGGGTGAAGGGATACTCGCCCGGATAACCGAGTTGGCGGTCATAGTCCCAGCCATCGAGGTCGGACGGGGTGTAGAGCGGGCGCACCGGAATCTCTGATGATGTTTGCGGATCGGCAGGCGGGCTGCTGACGGATTTTGATTTATCAGGCATCAAAAACCTGAACCGCGGAAGCCAGGAAGAAGGCCCGGAACATTCGGTATCTTTGTGGTCAACTCTTGCGGCGGATTCGCCAAAACGAGCTTACACCAAACCAGCCAAACAGGCCGCTAAAGCAAACCGCCAGGATCACCCGGCCGGCGCCCACATTTCCACCACGGTACTTGACGTACTCGCGAAAAAAGGCGAGCAAGCCGATTCCAGCTAAGGCCAAGAAAACAAACCCGGTGACCTCCAGCCAAAGCTGAGACAGAACGCGGGCGAAATGGGTCACCGTGGTCCGCCCGGCTTGCAACACGGCGGCAAAGGTGCGGGTGTTGCGAACTTGCCGCCCGGCAACCCGGGCCACGACCCCTAATTTACGCGCAGTGGAGAGGTTCGCCATTCCCATCGATTTTATCAAGCATCAGCGATACAATAGCGCGGCGCGGGCAGTTTTGCTCACGAAGCATTGTGATGCATAACCGCATCTAATCGGTTGGGAGTTGAAATCAGGGGGTAGACGTGGACCAGCAATTGAAACAATTGATGAAGGAACTGGGTGAAGCGATCAACGAGTCGCTGGCCGACTCCGATCAAATTGCCGAGGTGGTTTCCCGCATCAAAGAGGGCGGCTACGATATCTTCCTGGTGCTCGAGGCCACCATCGGCGTAAGCAAGCCCGGCGAAAAGTCCTCCGACAAGACGTCCCTGGTGACCACGCTCACCAGCAACCCCGAGCTGAAGATCAGCGACCAGGATTTGAAGTTCCTCAAGTCCCTGCGCATCAAGATCGAGGACGACGCAGCGTAAACGCCGGATTCTCCGTTCTTGACACATAATACGTGTCCACGTATTATGTGGTTGTGAACCTTACTCTCTCCATTGATGAACAGCTGGTGGCGCGCGCCCGAAAGCGAGCCGAGGCGGTCGGCAAGAGCCTTAATCAGCTGATTCGCGACTATCTGCAAAGCCTTTCCGGAGGGGACGATCCCGAGCGCAGTATTGCTGAGTTCCGGCAGCTTTCCGGCAAGGGCCACTCGCGTGGCTGGCGCTTTAATCGAAGCGAGCTTCATGAGCGCTCGTAGTTTCTTCGACACCAACGTCATCATCTATACCGACGACAAGACAGCCCCGGCGAAACAACGCCGTGCCCTGGAGCTTCTAGCTGAGCATCGGCGGGTAAGGACAGGCGTGGTGTCGCTCCAGGTATTACAGGAGTATTTCGTTGCAGCCACGCGGAAGCTGCAGCTGGATGTGGCCATTGCCCGCCGCAAAGTCGAATTGCTGGCAGAGTTCGACATCGCTGTGCCCGAGGTAGCCGACATACTGGCTGCCATTGACCTGCACCGTCTCCATGGTTTCTCGTTTTGGGATGCTCTGATCCTTCGATCCGCTAAGATGGCCGGCTGCAGCGTGCTTTATTCCGAGGACCTGCAGACCCAGCGTGACGTGGACGGAGTGCGGATCCTGAACCCGTTCGGGTAACTGGGCCTCAACTCCGTCGGCTAGCCCAGGTATTTCGCCAAGCGCTCCCAGTAGTGTTCTTTCCATCCTGAGGTGAGCGAGGCAAATTTGCCTTCCGGGAATCCGGTGTGGTCGAGGACAACCTTGGTTTGGGAGCCCTCGGGTTTGAGTTCGAACTTGACCACGGTATAGACGCCTGCTTCCCAATAGGAAGGACGCCAGGCCTGCACGATGCGCTCGTCGGGGATTAGTTCGACATTTCGCCCTACGATCCTGCCTCCGAACATGGTAAACGAGCCGCCGGCTTCGGGACTGATCTCGGCAGGCTCACCGGAGAAGGCGGCGAATTGTTTGGAATCCAGCAGAATCTCGTAGATACGATGAGGGCTGGCCTTGAAATCGACCTCCTGATGAAGATAGGTCAGGGTTTTCTCCGGCCCCGTGCTCTGCGTTTCCGTCATGGTTTGCTGGGCGCTAACGGCTGAACTCAGTGCCAGGCCTGCGAACGCCATGGCACCGCCTGCGATTACTTGCCGCCGCGTGGACGCGATAGCCGGCACTGTCCGATTCGTTCTGTCAGTCATGATTCTCCTCCCAACTTCAGAATCCGGATTCGCATAGAAGCATGGGGTCAAAGCAAAATATGTTCAAGATAATATTTTGCTGGGCAGGGCAAGGCGCCAATGAATGGGCATCTGGCCTTAGATTGACAAGAGGACACACGCGGGCAACAATGCATCCCAATGAGCCGACCGGTTCCGCTTTCCTCCTACATTCTCGCCTTTGAAGTTGTCAGTCTGGTTGGAATGCCCGTGGTCCTGGTTGGAATACGATGGACCTCCCGCCTGAAGATTCTGGCGAAAGTGTGGGGTGGCGCGTTGGTTTTTAGCGTACTGCTGCAAGTCTTCGCCGTTGGTTACCAGCGAACTTATACGTTTCCGATGCGATGGTCTCTGGAAGTCCCGGACGAAATTCGTAGCGACCTCGTGGCGGTGCCTGGCTTTGCCAACCAGACGCCAGTGGTGTTCAGCCGTCCGCCGCTGACTGAGGACTCGCCCGGAAAGCACGCTTGCTATCAAGTCATTTTTTCCGATGCCCTGGCTAAGCGGCTGCAGGCGATGCGTCATGACACAGTCGACGTCGAATACGATGTTACCTTCCGGTTTGACACACCGATTTTCTATCATTCACCCAGACTGAAGGGAGATGATCGAAACACTACACTGGGCGGGATGGGCTACATGAGCCAGGTAAACAGAACCTCTGGATTCACCTGCTTCCCGCCGTCCGGGATTTTCGACTGAACTCTGTGAACACATAATCCGCAGCCGGGTGCCGCATCCTTTTCGCGTTTTCTGCGAAAAGAGTGGGTGACGGGGATCAGCGTCGCAGCCCAGAAGGCTGGGAATTGTTCCTGAGAAATCCAAACGGAAGACGACCGCGGAATTCCACCCTAGCAGCACAGTAAGCGCTAGGATGAGGCACCCGGCGTCCACGTGTACGCCCGCCGCTTTTCGCCTGTGCTAGTATCTACCGTTCGCGGTGTTCCCGGGTAGCTCAGGCTGCATCAAAGCGGACGGGGAAACATGAAAGATACGCTCGGAGTCTTGTTGGCGGGAGGGGCGGGCGAGCGGCTCTATCCACTCACTCGCGACCGGGCCAAACCTGCCGTGACCTTCGGCGGCATCTACCGCATCATCGACGTTACCCTTTCCAACTGCGTCAACTCGGAGCTGCGCCGGGTTTACATCCTCACCCAATACAAAGCGCTCTCGCTGAATCGCCACGTCCGCGAAGGCTGGGGCAATATTGTGGGCCGCGAGATGGGAGAGTTCATCGAGGTGCTGCCGCCCATGAAGCGGGTCAGCGAAGAGTGGTATCAGGGCACGGCGGACGCGGTTTATCAGAATATTTATTCCATCGGGTCGGAGCAGCCCCAGCATGTGCTCATTCTTTCCGGCGATCACATTTACAAGATGAATTATGGTCTGATGCTGCAACAGCATCGCGACTCCTCCGCCGACGTTACCTTGGCCACGATTCAAATCAATCCCGATGAGGTGGGACGTTTTGGAGTCGTGGATGTGGACCGCGACAACCGCGTGAACGGGTTCCAGGAAAAGCCGAAAGAGACGAGCCTGCGCTCGCCGTACAACGCGGAAAAGGTTTCGGCGTCGATGGGAATTTACATCTTCAATACCGACGTCCTGATTCCGGTGCTGCTCAAGGATGCGGAGGATCCCGCTTCCAGCCACGACTTCGGCAAAGATATTCTGCCCAAAATGGTGGATGACTATCGCGTGTACTCCTTCGACTTCGTGGACGAGAACAAGAAAGAGGCGCAGTACTGGCGCGACGTGGGGACGCTTGAAGCCTACTACGAAGCCAACATGGATATTGTCTCGGTGTCGCCGGTGTTCAATCTCTATGACGACGCCTGGCCCATTCGCACCCACCAGCGGCAGTATCCGCCGGCCAAGTTCGTGTTCGCTGAGACGGGACGCACCGGGACAGCTCTCGATTCCATTGTCTCCATGGGCTGCATCGTTTCCGGCAGTTCGGTGAAAAACAGCGTTCTGTCGCCGGATGTGCGGGTCAACTCCTACAGCGAAATCGACGCCAGCATTTTGTTTACCCACGTGAACGTAGGCCGGCATTGCCGCATTCGCAAAGCCATCATCGACCGCGACGTGCACATTCCCGAGGGCACCACCATCGGCTTCGACCCCGAAGCTGACCGCCAGCGCTATTTCGTCACCGACAGCGGGATCACCGTGGTGACGCGGGATTACTCGCTGTTCGAGAATCCGGTCACGGTGGATTACTTCACCAGCGAGTAGCCTGGTTTGGCAAATCGTTAACGAACTCGTCATCCCCGAGCAACGTCGCGGGCCTGCTCCAGCCGGAGCACAGCAGTGATTCCATTTTTGTCAACACCCAGGTAGTGCCTCAGTTTGAAATTTAAAGAGTTTCGCGTCTATCGCGTGGGAGGAACCAAGAAGCTCCGGCAAACGGACTGTGGCTGGCAAAATCCGGGACAGGCGGTACGTAATTACTCTCTACAGCCTCTCGCATCCAGGGTGGGTTATATTGGACGCGCTGCCCGACCTCAGACCAGCGGCAGGTGAGATGCCCCATCTCCATTTGCCACGATGATTGCATTTCAATTTCATCGTAGGACGCGGTGCAGAACTATGCAATCTTTTTCTTGTACGGGCCGCGCTTTCCCGGTTTCGGTGCATAGCCGTTCGCCATAAGACGTGCTCACATGCTGTGGATCGGGATCGCCGCTCACGATTTTCAGTTCGCAGCCGATGCACCGCGCGGGAGAATAGCGCCGAGTTTCTTCGTCGGATCGTGCGCCGTAAATCTTTTGCAGTTGCGCGTCGTCGCACTCCGCTCCGAACGCCTCTTCGACCGCATCTTCGACCGCTTCCAGAGACGATCTACCCTATTAAGATTTCAAACTGAGGCACTACCAACACCGGGCTGGCTGGAAAAAAGCCGGTTTTCCGGCTATGATTCCCTAACCGCACGAGGGTAAGAGTCATGTCTTCGAAGCGTCCTCTGCTTGCGTTCCTGCCTTTAGTCTTTCTTTGCATGGCTGCTTTCAGCCAAACCGCACGCCCGGTGGTGGCGTCTTTGCCTTCCGATCCGCTGGAGCTGGCGACCGGTTCCACCATGCTGCTGAACACGCCCGAGAATCGCACCACGGTTTTGGGTTTGCTGGAGCGGGCACGGCAGAGTGTCAGCGAACTATACGCGCCGGGTGGTCCGGCATTCAGCCTCAAAGTGTCTTTCACCGCCAGCGGGCAATCGTCTTACACCGGTTCCGGGGAGATGGAAGAAATTCGCTACAACCGCGAGTTGTGGCGCTGGTCGGCGCGGCTGGGCAACTACTCGCAGCTGCGCATTTTCCAGAACGGCGTTCCTTACGACGAGAAGACACCGGGGCCGATCCCGCTGCGTATCCAAATGGTGAGGGGCACAGTGATCTGGCCGATGCTCCGGATTCGTCCCGGCGCTGCCATGCGCATGGCGGCGGGCAAATGGAATGGCATGGATTTGATGTGCGCTTTATTATCCGCAGACGACCGGCCGACGAACGCCCCCGGCCGCGAATGGCAGGAGCGGGAATATTGCGTTGACACCAAGGCCGGCCTCCTGCGGATTTATTCCGAGGCGCCGGGGATTTATGTCACTTACGATTACAGCGACGCGGCGCAATTTCACGGCAGGATTCTGGCTCGCAACATTTCAGTGAGCGAGGAAGGCACGCCAGTTTTGCAAATTCACGTGGACAGCCTCCAGGACCCCGGCTCACCCGATCCTGCCAAATTTACCCCAACCAAAGAGATGATCGAGCACGGGCCGGGAATTGTGTTGCGGGCGCCGATCCGCTTTACCGATCTTGCTCCATCTCCCTCCGGCTATGCGGGCACGGTGCTGCCCGTGATCGTTCATGCTGCGATCGACAACGATGGAAAAGTGGTTGAAGCCGAGGCGTTACAGAATTCCGAACCCAACCTCAGCAACGCAGCGCTGACGGTGGTAAAACGTGCCACTTACGCGGCGCGGAATGAAGGTTTGCCCTTGCAGCGCGAAGCCTTTATCGAAGTGGCATTCGGGGCTGCGCAATAAGCGGTCAGGCGAACTCGGGGTGGGCGTTCACATAACTCTGGGCGCGGCGGATGATATCCTTTTCGCCGCGATACGCCAGCTTTTGCGGCGCCTCATCGAGCGGGATCCACAGAGCACGCCTCACTTCCACCCGCATCTCCGGGCTGACATCATCGATTTTCCCGGACTCGTAGCGAAAGAGATAAAAGCTGACAACTTTGAAGACCCGCTCTTTGTCGCCCCAGGAGCGCACGTAGACATACTTGATGTCGCCCAGTTTGGCGATTGCGCCAGCCGTCAGGCCGGTCTCTTCCCGTACCTCGCGGATGGCAGTTTGCTCGGGTTTTTCGCCTGCATCGACCAGTCCCTTGGGCAGCGCAAGTAACAGTTTCTGCCCCCGTTTTCTGTCAACTGTGCCTTTGCTGGTGGCGGAACTGTCTCCGCGGGGCTCAATCACCGCCACCTGCCAGCCCTTAGCGGCTTTTCGTAACACCACGCCGCCCGCCGAGAACTCGCGCACCATGGGCCTCAACTTATCAGGAACACATGGTTTAGTCACGCCAGGGGCGGGCATCTCCATGGGGTAACCTCCGGCTGGTTACTGGCACTGGAAGGCTATAGCCCTTTTCCCCGGACTGGCATCTAATCTGCTGTGTAGAGGATGGACTCAGGGCCGAGCCCGGGGGTGTTTCCCGTGAGGAGTCTGGGACGGATAATCCGGTCGGTACAGGCGTTTGGACGCGAGTTGTCCAGGCACTCGGCTGGCTTGCAAGGCGGCGCCCCCGAGGCCGGTATTGGTCTGGCTCTGGGCGGCGGCTTCGCACGCGGTATTGCTCACGTAGGTGTCCTGAAGGTTCTCGAAGAAGAAAATATCCCCGTTCGATATATTGCCGGCACCAGTGTGGGTGCGCTGATCGGCGCAGCGTATTGCAGCGGGTTGTCCCCGGCCGAGCTGGAAGAGGTAGCGACGCGAGTGCGCTTCAAACACATCGCCCGCTGGACGCTCTCCCGCTACGGCTTCGCCAGCAACATGCGCATGATCGGCTTCCTTAACAGCATCCTGAAAGTGAAAACGTTCGAGGAGTTGCGGATTCCGCTGGCGGTTACTGCTACAGATTTTTCTACCGGCGAAGGCGTGCTCTTTCACTCCGGTCCGTTGGTCGATCCAGTGCGTGCCAGCTGCGCGTATCCTGGGATGTTTCTGCCGGTGAAGATTCGCGGGCGATTGCTGATTGACGGCATGCTCTCGCATACCGTGCCCACCCAGCCTCTGCGTCAGATGGGAGCGGAGCGGGTGCTGGCCGTGCACCTCAAGGGAAAATGGACCAACAACGAAGGACCACGCCACCTGTTCGACGTGATCGGGCAATGTTTTGCCATCGCCCAGGAGATGAACAGCAGCCAGTGGAAGCAGGCCGCCGACCTGGTGATTGAGCCGGATGTGAACGGCTACAAGTATGACGCCTTCGAACACAGCGCCGAGCTGGTGCGTGCGGGAGAAATCGTTACGCGGGCGGCGTTGCCGGAAATTCGCAAGTGGCTGCAGGCGGAATCGGTCCGCGTTCCGCGAATGCGTCAGGCGTCCGCGGTGAATGCGGCGCCAGTCCACGCAGAGTAACTCCGCAATCTCACCTTCCCGCAGAATCGATCGATTCCACGCTCACCCGAGATGAGGCCTACCCGCCTTTCACTGTGTCGCAAAACAGCCGAATGGAGTACGATAGTGCCGTTTTCCGAAGTCGTTGGGGAGGCGTCATGCAGCTGCGCATGGAGAGCCGTCCAGTCGGCGAGGTTCTGGTCATTCAGTGCGATGGCCGCATCGTGGCCGGAAAAGAAGTCTTCACCCTGCACTCCTACGTGGGAGACTCTTTTTCCAAGTATGGCGACGTCGTCTTGCAACTCGACCGCGTCGATTTCGTCGACAGCAGCGGCCTGGGCGCAATCGTGCGCCTGATGCAGACCGCCCGCTCCAAGGGCGGAGACCTCAAACTCAGCGGCGTGCCGCCGCGCATGCGCAAAACGCTGGAGATGACCAGCCTGATCTCGCAGTTTGAAACCTACGATTCGATCGAAGAAGCCATCACCGCCGCCTACCTGGGATCGCGTTACTCGCGGGGAAAGACCGGAGACCTGCGGCCCCGCCTGCTGTGCGTTTACGATTCGACTGACGTGCGCACTTTCCTGCGCGAAGTGCTGTGCAACGCGGGTTACAACGCCCTGACCACCGCAACCATCGATGACGCCCGCATCCTGCTCAAGGCAACCAAGGCGAGGCTGGTGGTGATCCCGGCGCGCATGCAGTCTCTGCATGGGAAGCCCACGCGCCAGGTATTGCAGGAAGTCGACCCGGGAGTGTCAGTGCTTACGCTGGACGAAGATTTCGCTACCCAGGATCC